>Ga0326727_10009232_pt1 | contig 24405 bp, 21 predicted proteins | sample MB2enrmetagenome_FD_207643 | JGI IMG/M metagenome (GOLD analysis project Ga0326727, IMG submission 207643) | Lab enriched peat soil microbial communities from McLean, Ithaca, NY, United States - MB29MY | ecosystem: Environmental > Terrestrial > Soil > Wetlands > Peat | place: USA: New York... | reverse complement strand
GAGTTACTGTACCGCCTTCTATATATACATCATTTAATGCAACAAAACCTTCATGTTCCCTCGCTCCGCTGCGCGCGCAAAGGCCTCGGGCGCCGCCTGCAACGGGAAGCTTGCGGAGATCATGGATAGCACATCCACCTTGTCCGTACGGAGTAACTCAAGCGCCGGCTCAAACCTGCCGCACCGCGAACCCACTAATGAAATTTCGTTCACAATTACACCTGCCCAATCGATGGCCGCCCGGTCGTGCACGGTCGATTTCAGGAACACCGTTCCGCGCGGCCGCACCATTTGCAGCGCAGCTTCGATGCCCGTACTAGAGCCCGTTGCATCCACTACCCAATCGAAAGCCGCTTTGGGTGAGTCGCTGTTCCGATGCGTTCTCGCCCCGGCGCGGCTGGAGATCGCGAGTTTATGCGCGTGCCGCCCGAAGTGCTCCACCGCGTATCCTTTTGCTAACAGGACTTGAGCAATTAAAAGACCAAGTTTTCCATCTCCTTGTACTGCAATCGTTTCGCCCGCGGGTATGGTGGATTGATCCAGAATCTCCAGCGCCGCGGCCAGCGGCTCCACGAACACCGCTTGTTCATTGGAGATTTCATCCGGCGCCACGTGTAGATTCTTCTCGGGCAGGGTGAAGAATTCCTGGAACGCGCCGGGGTGTTTCACGATTCCCAGAACCGTGCGGTTGGGGCAGTGCCGGCCAAGGCCGCGCGCGCACCACTCGCAGACACCGCATGCCAGGTTGATCTCACCCACCACGCGGCGGCCCACCAGCGAAGCGTCGTCTGCCTCCACCACTTCGCCCACGAACTCATGGCCAGGTATACCGGCGAAGCCATAGTACCCTCGAAGTAATTCCAGATCCGTGTTGCAGATGCCGCCTGCCAACAAGCGGATCAACGCGAAGCCTTTGGGTCGCTGCGGCCGCGGCACTTCGCGTATTTCCACACGGCCGTTCTCAAGATGCACAGCAATCATTCCTGCTATTGTCACCAATAGATGTCTGCTGCTTTGGTTTGTTTCAATCCGGATTGTCGAACCAGGTTCGGTATCGATGAGGTCATCTATGCCTGCTCGCACTGTGGCGGGCTGCTGGAGGCTGATGTGGGGACCGCGGGTGTCGATCTGGAATCAACGTGGCGCATGCGGCGCTCGTCGAATGACCCGATCGATCAAAGTGGCGTTTGGCGGTATCGCGAGTTGCTTCCGCCGTTTGCACCGGCCCACATCACGACGCTTCGTGAAGGCCAGACGCCCTTGTTGCCGGCTCCGCGCGCAGCCCGATACGCCGGGCTAGACTCACTTGCTTTTAAGCATCAGGGTTTCAATCCAACCGGATCCTTCAAGGACAACGGGATGACGTGCGGCGTGGCACAGGCGCGCAAACTGGGCATGAAGCGCGTGGCTTGCGTCTCTACCGGGAATACGTCGGCATCCATGGCCGCCTATGCCGCGGCCGCCGGAATGGAAGCGCTCATCTTCTTGCCGCACGGCAATATCAGTTACGGCAAACTTGCGCAGGCTCTGGAATATGGCGCGCGCACGTTTCAGGTGGAAGCGAACTTCGATCAGATTCTGGCATTAGTTCGTACTCTGTCCGAACGATTGGGGATCTACTTGCTCAACTCCATCAATCCGTTTCGAATCGAAGGGCAGAAGACCATCATTGCCGAGATGCTGGATTATCGCGATTGGAGTGTCCCGGATTGGATTGTGGTTCCTGGCGGCAACCTGGGTAACATCTCGGCATTCGGCAAGGCGTTACGTGAGTTACTTGAACTGGGAATCATCCAGCGCATGCCGCGGCTGGCCGTGGTCCAGGCGCACGGCGCATCACCGTTCTATGAGTACATGCATGCGCGAGGTTCGTTTGTCCCGCAAGAGCGGCCCGAAACGTTGGCGACGGCGATCCGGATTGGCGATCCCGTTTCCTGGCCCAAGGCGCAATTCGAAATCAAAAACGCCAATGGCGTCGTTGAACGCGCGACCGAGCAGGAGATTGCAGATGCCAAGGCGGTGATCGGACTTTGTGGAATCGGCTGCGAGCCGGCTTCAGCGGCCACATTGGCCGGGATTCGGAAGTTAGTCACGGCGGGCTTGATCGCGCGTGACGCCGACGTGGTGGCCGTGCTTACCGGCAATGTTCTGAAGGATTCCGACTATATCTACCGTTATCATACGGGTCAGTTGAAGGCCCCCGATGGTGAGTTGATCCACTCTACTTTTGGGAACAAACCGGTGGTACTGCCGAATGATGCGGATGAGGTGTCGCGCGCCATTCTCTGATACTCTTGACTCCAATTGGTCAAAGTCTAACGGACGTCGGCGGCACTCCCGGCGGTCTCGGTTCTTTCCTGCTTGGTGTAGCGATGATCTGCATCGGGGGATACTTACTTACGAACCAAGTGATCATTGCCGGAAGTTACTGGAATTTTCATGGCATGAGCTCTTTCGGAATCACTTTGATCCCCATGATGTTCGGCATCGGCCTGCTATTTCGGAACGGCCGCAGTGTCATTGGCTGGCTGCTGACGCTTGCCGGAGCGCTGTTCATCGTGGCAGGTGTGCTGGCCAATATGCACCTCTACTTTCAACCCACTACGCTGTTTCACACCATGATCATGCTGATTCTGCTGGTGGGTGGGCTGGGGCTGGTGGCTCGTGCAATTCGGTGACAATCGGCGCGGAGGCAACGGCGATCACCATGCGCCGGTAAAATACCCGCACCATGGCGATGGCCGGCACGGAAAGGAACATTCCCGGCACGCCGCCTAACTTCTCACCGGCCAGTACACCCAAAATCACCATCAGTGGATGAAGCTCGATGCCGCTAGCCATAACGCGGGGAGAAAGGACGTAGTCCTGGAAAAGCCGGTATGCCCCCAGAAAGATCAATACGGCGAGCACATTGGGATAACCGCTAGCCGCGGTAACAACGATGATAATGATGGCGGCTGTCAGGGGGCCCACCAGGGGAATGAACTCCAGTGGAAACGCTATGGCTGCCAACAGTATGGCGTACGGAACTCCGAACACGCTGAAGACGATGGCAAAGACAATGAATGTTGCCAGACATAACAAACCCATGGCGCGTACATATTGGCCCAGCAGAATGTTGGTGTCCTGAAAGATATTCACCCACATGTCACGGCGCGGGCCTGGGGCAACCATGGACACCAGGCTGTCGCGGATGTCGGCGCCGTCTTTCAAAAGGAAGAAGCTGATGATCGGAACCAGTACCACAAAAAGTAGGTACCCGGAGAAGCTGAGTAACTTCAATCCGGCGCTGGGCACATAGCCGAGAATGTCATTCGAGTGCGCCTGCAAGAGGCCTTGAATCCGTCCAACCAGGCTTCCTTTCAACGACTCCAGATAGCCTGGCAGCGTGAAGTTCACGTGGGTAGCCTCGAGGTTTCTAAAAAACTCCGGCCCTTTGGCGATCAATGACGTGGCTTCTTCGGCTACCGTGGTCCCGATCTCAATCCCCAACACAACCAGCGTGATCACCAACAACAGATACGTAATTGCGAGACCGGGCGCACGCGACTTGCCTGGCAGGAAACGGTTGACCAGATCCACCAGCGGCGTCAGCATGTAGGCGAATAGAATGGCAATCACCAGCACGAACAAGGTTTCGCGAATCTCATAGATGGCCCGCAACAGCAGCAGCACCATGGCGGCGGTCCAGGTCCAGCGCGCTGCCTTCCTGTCGAATCCAAGCATTCTCAGTTTGCCTTTTCTGGTTCAATCCGGGTCATCTGAACTCTCGCAATACGGTTACGCTCCATGGTAACTACTGTGAACCTCCGGTCGTTGAAGTCGACGGATTCACCTTGCCTGGGTATGTGTCCGAGACGGTGGAGCAAGTATCCCGCGAGCGTCTCGAAGCCTGTGTCTGAAGGTAACGTCACTCCGTAGAGAGATTCGAGATCGATGATCTTTGTCGCGCCGTCGAGTTCTACCTCATCGGCTTCTTCCATATGAAGCTGACGCGTTTCATCGAACTCATCCTCAATCTCACCGACAATCTGTTCCAGCACATCTTCCAGAGTCAAGAGGCCGGTGACGGTTCCAAACTCATCCACCACGATGGCGAGGTGCGACTTGCCGGTGCGGAACTCTTCGAGGATCGTCGAGAGCGGCTTCGTCTCTGGCACCACGATGGGCTTCCGCATGATGTGCCGCACGCGGAATGGGCGCTGTGGACGGCCTTCGCGGATGAAACGGCGCCGCTCATGCCACACCGGGAGAAGGTCTTTATAAAAGACCATACCCACAATCAGCTCAGGCGAATCCTCCCACACGGGCAGGCGCGAATGCTCTTCCGCGATCATGGTTTGCAGTACTTCATCGAGGGACGCCTCGATGGAAACCGAGACGATCTCGTTGCGTCCCACCATGACCTCGCGCGCTAGTACATCCTCCAGATCGAGCACGCGATTGATCATCTCCTCCTGCGCTTCAGGAAGGTTTCCGGCGCCGCGGCTGGACGCCACGATGAGTCGGATCTCATCGGCCGAGTGGCCACCCCCGTGGCGTTTGGCGCCGAGTCCCATGGCTCGGGAGATGATGGCGACGCTGCGCTCGATGATGGTAAGGAACGGCCCGGCGATGCGGGTGAAGAGCATCAATCCGGGAGCGACCACCACGGCTAGCCTGTCTGAAGTGTTGATCGCCAGGTTCTTCGGGATGACTTCCCCGACGATCACGTGGATGTAAGTCATCACCAGAAACGCACCGCCGAAGCATAGCCCGCGCAGTAACGCGGACGGAACTGCTACCAGGGGATGGAATAGGTAGAGCACCAATTGGTAAAGCGTATCCTCGCCCGCCCAACCGAGACCAAGGCTTGCCAGGGTTACTCCAACCTGAGTGACTCCCAGGAGACGGCTGGGATTGGCCAGAAGTTCCAGCGCGACGCGCGCGCCCGTCTGGCCCTGTTCCGCCATCTGACGCAGTTTCGATTCACGCACGGACAGCAGCGCAACCTCCGCACCTGCGAAGAACGCGTTCACGGCGACGATGAGCGCCAGAAGCAGTAAACGTAGGCCAAGGTAGGGGACCGGCATCAGGATAGTTTAGATCGGTACAATTCTAGGGTGTTCATCAGGCGCTTGTTCCGCATCATCAATTCTTTCATCCTTCTGCTTTTGATTGCGGCGGCCATCGGCCTCTGGTGGCTTTTCTGGCGTCCGCTGCCTGAAACAAGCGGAGATGTCAAGGCGCCGGTCGCGGCTCCGGCGACGGTTGCGTGGGACAAGCTGGGCGTACCGCACATTCACGCCGCCTCGCAGGACGATGCGTTTTTCGTGCAGGGCTATGTTACGGCTTCGGAGCGGCTTTGGCAGATGGATTCGCTGCGCCGCGCTGCAGCCGGGGATCTATGCGAACTCGTGGGGCCGGCTGCTCTGGAACTCGATATGGATTCGCGCCGGCTCCGCATGCGGCGGATGGCGGAGACCATTGCGACGGAACTCTCGCCGCAGGATCGCACCGATATCGCGGCCTACGCGCGCGGAGTGAATGATTTCATCGAAAATCATCGCGACCGCCTGTCTTTCGAGTTTCGCTTGCTGGGATATGGGCCGCGCCCATGGAGTGTCGTCGATACGATTCTGATTGGTTTGTATATGTTCCGCGACCTGACTACCTCATGGCCGGAGCATCTGGAGGAGGAGAAGTTAAGCAAGCACGGCGACCCCGTCAAGGTGGCGTTCTTGTTCCCGTCGCGCGCCGGCAATGAGCTTCAGCCGGGTTCGAATGCCTGGGCCGTTTCGGGCGCGCATACTGCGCATGGACACCCGCAGCTTTCGAGCGATATGCACCTTTCGTATTCCATCCCCGGCGTTTGGTTTATGGCATCCCTGGAAGCGCCGGGGCTGAAGGTGGATGGCGTAACTCTGCCGGGCGTGCCCGGAGTGATCGTGGGCCACAACGAACGGATTGCATGGGGCGTGACCAACCTGCACTTCAATGTTCAGGATCTTTACCGCGAAAAGCTGGACGACCGCACCGGCCAGTATGAGTTCGAAGGCAAGATGGAGCAGGCGCGGATGGAGCGCGAACTGATTCCGGTAAAGAACCAGCCCGCCGTGGACCTGCGCCAGTGGGTTACCCGGCATGGACCAGTAATCGTTACGGAGCAGGGAGAGCATCTGGCGCTACGCTGGACCGCGGCCGAACACAATGCATTCCACCTGACGTTCACCGATATCAACCGGGCGCATAACTGGGCCGAGTTCAACGCGGCGGTGTCACGGTTCCCCGGACCGGGACAGAACTTTGTCTATGCGGAGGTGGACGGCAATATCGGCTATCACGCGAGTGGGAAGCTACCAATCCGGCACGGCTTCACCGGGGACACGCCTGTGGATGGAGCTTCAGGTAAGTACGAATGGGATGGGTTCATTCCTTACGATCAACTACCACAGGCCTTCAATCCGCCGTCGGGTTACATAGTGACGGCCAACCAGAATCCGTTCCCTGTGGGTTACCCGTATGAAGTAAGCGGGTCGTTCGCTTCACCTTACCGTTCGAGGCAGATTCTGGCGATGTTACAGGCCAAAGGCAAGGTCACTCCGCTGGATACTTTGGCGATACAGAAAGATGTTTACTCTGCCTTTGAAGATCATCTCGCGCATGCGATTGTTACTGCGTGGGATAAACACCCTCAGGCCGGTCTCAAGCCGGCAATTGATCGGCTTCGCGCGTTTAACGGCCAGATGAATAAGGACGACGTGGCGCCGCTGATTATTGTGAGAGCCGATTACTATGTGCGGCTGGCGGCGGCGGATAGCGCGGCGCCGGGCATGGGACGGGAATACATGGATCCTCCCGTAAGTCACGCGGCATTCCAGATGTCCTATGCCGCGGTGGATCGATTGGTCGCTGAGCGGCCAGCGGGTTGGTTCGCCGATTATGATCAAATGCTGCTTACTGCTCTAACGGACGCGATTGAAGAGTTGGACCGTTCTTATGGCCGCAACATGGAGAGGTGGCGCTATGGGGGATATCTTCAATGGCACGTCGACCACCCGGTGGGTAGCAAGATCCCACTTCTGGCTAGTCTGTTTGATATCGATCCAGTGCCGATGAGCGGCGGATCGACCAGCGTGAAGCAAACCACGCGCAAAATGGGCCCTTCCGAGCGGCTGAATACGGTGGTGGGCGACTGGGACAAATCACTTCTAAATATTCCGTTTGGACAAAGCGGGCATGTGCTTTCGAAGCATTATCGAGATGAATGGGATGCGTATTATAACGGCTATAGTTTTCCAATGCCGTTTGAGCATGTAGAAGCGGTGAGCACGATGAATTTCAAGCCGGAATAGATTGAGCTGAGTACAACCCCATGCGGGCCTTGGCTGCCGAAACGGTCTGCTTCGCTATTGGCTCGGCGCGCTCTTTGCCTTCTTGCAGGATGCCGTCCAGGTAGCCCGGTTCAGCTACGATGCGGCGGTATTCCGCTTGCAGGGGCTCCAGCTTCGCTATCACCATGCCGGCTACGCGCTTCTTTAGATCGCCGTAGCGAAGTCCTGAGAATTCGGCGCGCATTTCTTCGTTCGTTTTCTCGCCGAATGCCTGATAGATAGTCAGTAAGTTTGCAACTCCCGGTCCCATGGTTTCGAAGTCCACCTCCGGGTTTGAATCGGTGGTGGCACGCATCATTGTCTTTTGGATCTTGGCCGGGTCATCCAGCAGTGCGATCGCATGACCGCTGCCGAGAGCCGACTTACTCATCTTTGCCGTGGGATCGTCGAGGCCCATAATACGGGCGCCGACACTGGGCAAGTCGGTCTTGGGAACTACGAACGTTTCACCATAGAGCGAGTTGAAGCGGGTGGCGATATCGCGAGTTAGTTCGAGGTGCTGGGATTGATCGTCGCCCACGGGCACTATGGCGGCCTGATACAGAAGGATGTCCGCGGCCATCAAGACCGGGTATTGAAAAATGCCATCGCCCACCGACTCCTGCTTGGCCGACTTGGCCTTGAACTGAGTCATGCGCTCCAGCCATCCCATCGGCGTGACGCAGGTGAGCATCCACGCGAGTTCGGCGTGCGCGGGGATATCGGATTGCGCGAAGATGGCGGATTGTTTCGGGTCGATTCCGGCGGCAAGGAAGAGAGCGGCGAGCTCACGAATTTTGCCCTGCAACTCCGCAGGCTCCTGATAGGCCGTGATGGCGTGCAGATCGACGATGCAGAAGAAGCACTCATAGTTGTTCTGAATCTGCACCCAGTTGCGAAGCGCGCCCAGGTAATTACCGATGTGCAAATTGCCGCTGGGCTGTATGCCTGAAAGGACTCGTGCTCTCATTGGATAGGGAAGAAACCATCGTAACAGTGCAGATACAAGTAGAAAAGCTGGTGTACGGCGGCGACGGCCTGGCGCGCGCCGACGGAGAAGTGGTATTGATGCCGTTCGTGCTTCCGGGCGAACTGGTGGAGATGGAACGGGAGCCGAAGCGGTCAGGGATTGCGCGGGGCCGCGCGCAGGCGGTACTGCAGGATTCACCCGACAGGGTAGCGGCGGCATGTCCTTATTTCGGGCATTGCGGAGGCTGCCATTATCAGCACGCAAATTATGCGGCGCAACTCACGGCCAAGCGTTCCATCCTGGCGGAAACGCTGGCTCGCACGGGACACATCGGGAACCAGCCGGAGATCGAGGTGATCTCGGGAGAGCCGTGGGGTTATCGGAATCGCATCCAGATTCATTTTGAGAAAGGCAAATTGGGCTATCGGGAGATGCGTTCGCGCAAGCTGCAGGCGATTACGAAATGCCCCATTAGTTCGCCGAAGCTCAACGAATGCATTACCGCGCTGAACCGCATGGTGCGCGAAAAGCGCTGGCCGGAGTTCCTGCAGACGGCGGAGTTTTTCACCAACGAGACGGACGTGCAGATGAACGTGCTGGAGACCGGGCGTCCGCTCGCGCAGCGTTTCTTCGATTGGTGCGCCGCGGAAATTCCGGGGCTTGTGGCAGGGGTAATTGAGTATGAAGGGTACCGGGTGGGGTATGGGTCGTTCTTTCAGGTGAACCGGTTTCTGACCAAGGCGCTGGTGAACGCGGTTGTGGGTGATGCGCGTGGAGCGTCGGCGCTGGACCTTTACTCGGGCGTGGGTTTCTTCAGTATTCCGTTGGCGCGCGTGTTTGAGAAAGTGACGGCGGTGGAGTCTGGTGTTGGGGCCGCGCGGGATTTGGAGTTCAATGCGAAGCGGGCGGGCGTTACGATTGACGCGCATTCCGAGAATGTCGACTTGTTTCTGAGGGCGCTGGATCGCGCGCCGGATCTGGTGATTGCAGATCCTCCGCGAACCGGGCTGGGGAAGCAGGTGGTGCGGCACCTGGCGGAATTGAAGCCGAAGGAGATCGTGGTGGTGGCTTGCGATCCGGCGACGTTGGCTCGGGATGCGCAGGGGTTGTTGGCTGCGGGGTATGCCCTGGATCGATTGACGCTGATTGATTTGTTTCCGCAGACCTATCATATTGAGACGGTTGCGAGGTTTACTTCAAATAAAACAGACTAAGTCTTGGTAACTGCTCTTGCTCCAGCAGTTTTCTTTCGAGGAATTGTTTCTCTAACATGGATAGCTGTGCGGCGGCCATTTTGCGTCGATAAGGCGCCAGGTGGGAATCCATTTCTCGTTTCGCTTCCAGGGCCATTGCTTCGGATTGTTTTGTGCGCGCGATGGCGATGGCTTTTTGTTCCAGAACCGTGAGCAGGGTTTCCAGCTCTTCTAAGTCAGTGGGGATTTCGCGAAGTAAGTTCTCTAGGGATTGAGCGATTTCTTCATAGTCTACCTGTTTGCGCAAAGCAGTTATATTGGACTGGAGGAATGTCTCGATTTCCTCGCGGCTGAATGGTTCTCGCGATGGTCCGGAAGGTCCGGGGTTGCGTTGCGCTTCCGTCAAGACCGCCTGTGAGCAGAACGCGAGTGAGTTCACGGCCTGCGTCTTGCTTCGTTTCGCGCGCCATTTCTCAAAGGCGACGTCGATGCCGCGCAAGACCGCATCGAGCGGGACTTCCGAATTCTTCCAGGTTTCAATCAGCGCCCAATCGAGCGGTGATAGCAGAAATAAGCTTGTCCCGCGCGCGCGCTGGAAGTGCTCTTCAATTTCGGTGAAGTAATTGAAGTAGTTTCGAAACTCACTCACTGGGTGTGATTCCGCTCCCAGATGAGTCGCAAGCCTTCCAGGGTAAGGTGTTCGTCGATGATGTTGAGGAAGCGGGATTCCCGGGCAATGAGGCTGGCTTGTCCGCCTGTCGCGATGGTTCGGGTACTGGGGCCGAGTTCGGCGTGGAGCCGCTCGACAATGGCGTCGATGGCGCCAAGCGCCCCGTAGTAGAGTCCGGATTGCATACTGGCCACGGTATTGGTTCCTATTACTTTGGCGGGCGTTTCGAAGGAGACAAATGGAAGGCGCGCCGTTTTGGCGAATAGCGCTTCGACCGAAATCCCGATGCCCGCCGCAATGACACCGCCCAGGTATTCGGCGTGGTGCGAGATGGCGTCGAAGGTGATGGCCGTTCCCAGGTCGACCACTACGCAAGGGCCGCCGTATTTATGGAATGCGGCGACGGCGTTGACCAAGCGATCGGCCCCTACTTCCTGCGGGCTTTCATAACAGATCTTGATTCCGGTATCGGTCTGGTGCGTGACGAAGACGGCTTCGGTCGCGAAATAGCGCTGGGCCATTTCGGCGAGCGAGCGGTTGACGGGCGGGACGACGCTGGCGACGATGATGCCGCTGATGCGGGCGATGTCCATTTCGGCGAGGGCAAAGAGGTTGCGCAGGAGGATGCCCCACTCGTCGGAGGTTTGGTCGCGGACGGTGCGGAGACGGCGATGATCGATGAGGCGAGGGCCTTCGAAAACGCCCATGGTGGTGTTTGTGTTTCCGACATCGAGTGCAAGCAGCATGGCTTTGATGATTGTATGTGGTTAGGCTTCGCGAACTCCGCCCGCGATAATTGTTTCCATTTGACCTTGCGGGGTACGGACCAGGAGATAGCCGTTCTCAGTGAGGCCGGCAGTGACTCCGGTGATGCCGCCTTCGACTCGCACCGATTTGCCGCGCGCCCAGGAGGAGTGCGCTTGCCACTGTTCGATTACTTGTTCTTGGGATATGGGAGTTACGGATTCGAGGAGAGCGTTGAGTAAGTCGTCACGACGGAATTCGAGACCGGTTTCGATGAAGAGCGAAGTCGCGATGGCGGCCAGGTCGTCGGGGAATCGCCGCTGGCCGATGTTGATTCCGATGCCTGCCACGGCGCGGCCTTCATGTAACTGGACAAGGATTCCGCCGAGCTTGCGGCCGGACAACATCAGGTCATTGGGCCAGCGAATGTCGCACTCCAGACTTGTTACTTTGCGAAGCGCCGACTGCGCGGCGAGACCGAGCGCGAGAGTGAGAACGGGATGCGTTTCCAGCACCATCGAAACGTACAGGCCGGTGTCCTTTTCGGAATTCCAGCTATGGCCGTGGCGACCGATGCCGGCAGTTTGTTCGTCGGCCACGACGACGGAACCGACGGGCATTGGCGCGGCAATCTCCATGGTGGACGCGGCTGTGTTATACCGATGAATTTGCCAGGTCACGTTCGTTGAGCTTATTCAGTTGCGCCTTGTATTCGGCGAGTTTTGCGCGCATTCCGTCGATCACTTTCGCGGGCGCCTTGCCCAGGAACGTCTCGTCGTTGAGCTGACGCTCTGAACTAGCAATGACTTTTTCGAGTTGCTCCTTTTCTTTCCGGATTCCGGCTTGCAGCGCGCCTAACATGGCGTAGGGGATTTCCAGGACTAAGTCAAATTCGGGCGCGGATGAAACAGCGGCGATACCTTTAGGCGCCGCGCCTTCGACTAAGTCAACTGTGATGATTGCGAGCTTCTCCACGGCGGTCTTTTGGTTGCCGACGATGGCAAGCGTTTCGGGCTTCGCGAAGAGGCGCGCGGCCACGGCAAGTTTGGGATCCAGCTTGAGTTCGGCGCGCAGGTTTCGGGCGGCTGCGATCACGTCCTGAATCAAGGTCATTTCGCGCTCAGCGGCCTCGTCCTCCAACTGCGCCCGGAATGTGGGGAACGAAGCCAGTGCGATGGAGATGGGGCGCTGGATTCCTTCGCTGCCGAGGCGCTGCCATAACTCTTCGGTGAGGAACGGCATGACCGGATGCAGCAGACGGAGCGCCGCTTCGAAGACAGCCAAGGCATTGCGCCAATCGGCATTGAGGCCGGAGTTCTCCTGGAAGCGGAGCTTCTTGAGTTCGACATACCAATCGCAGAAATCGCCCCAGAAGAAATGCCAGACGGCCTGCGCGGCGTCGTGAAAACGGTGCAGGCCGATGGCGCGATTCACTTGTGCGGCGCACGCGTTGAGGCGCGAGAAAATCCAGCGGTCTTCGAGGGCATCGCCTTCTACCGTATAAGTGGCGGGATCGGCCGGAGTCCAGGGTTCCACCGCGCAGCGTTCCATATGGAAGAACAAAAACCGCGCGGCGTTCCAGATTTTGTTGGCGAAGGCCTGGGCGCTTTCCAGGCGATCCGGCGAGAAGACGATGTCGGTTCCGGGCGCGGCGCCGCTAAGCAGGGCCATGCGAACGGCATCGGTCCCATACTTCTCGGTGACCACCAACGGATCGATCACGTTGCCCTTGGTCTTCGACATCTTCTGCTTATCGGCATCGCGGACCAGGCCGTGGATGTAGACCTGGCGGAAGGGCACCTCGCCCATGAATTCAATGCCGAGCATGATCATGCGCGCCACCCAGAAGAAGAGGATGTCGAAGCCGGTGATCAGCAGCGACGTGGGATAGAACACCTTCAGATCTTGGGTTTGGTGCGGCCAGCCGAGCGTGGAGAAAGGCCAGAGGCCGCTGCTGAACCAGGTGTCCAGCACGTCCGGGTCCTGTTTCAAATCCTTCGAACTGCAGACCGGGCAGGTGGAAGGGTCTTCGCGCGCGACGATGGTTTCACCACAGTTTCCGCAGTACCAGGCGGGGATGCGATGGCCCCACCAAAGCTGGCGTGAAACGCACCAGTCGCGAATGTTGTACATCCATTCGTTGTAGGTTTTGGTCCAGTTTTCCGGTACGATTTCGATGGCTTTGGTGGCCACGGCTTCGATGGCCTTCTCGGCAAGCGGCTTGGTTTTTACGAACCATTGCGTGGAGACGAGCGGCTCGACGATAGTCTTGCAGCGATCGCAGATGCCGACATTGAGCGTATAGTCGTCGATGCCTTCCAGCAGGCCCGCGGCTTCGAGCGCCTTGACAACAAGGTTGCGGGCTTCGAAGCGGTCGAGACCGGCGAACTCGCCGGCTTCGGGCGTCATGTGACCGGTCTCGTCGATCACCTGAACGCGGGGCAGGTTGTGGCGTTTGCCGGCTTCGAAGTCATTGGGATCATGCGCGGGCGTGATTTTGACGACGCCGGTGCCGAACTTCGGGTCGGCGATCTGATCGAGAATGATGGGGATTTCGCGATCGGTGAGCGGCAGTTTGACGCGCTTATTGTGGAGATCGAGATAGCGCGCGTCGTCAGCGTTGATGGCGACGGCGGTGTCGCCGAACATGGTCTCGGGGCGCGTGGTGGCGACGGTGAGATGGCGAGCTGTGCCCACCACCGGGTACTTGATGCGCCACAGGTGGCTGGCGATTTCCTGGTGCGTGACCTCCAGATCGGAGATGGCCGTGAGGCAGCGCGGGCACCAGTTGACGATGTATTGGCCGCGATAGATGAGGCCCTTTTCGTAGAGGCGGACGAAGGCCTCGCGGACGGCGATGGAAAGGCCGGGATCGAGCGTGAAGCGTTCGCGGCTCCAATCGCAACTGGCGCCGAGGCGGATCATCTGGCTCTTGATGGTGCCGCCGGATTTTGCCTTCCATTCCCAAACGCGCTCTTCGAAAGCCTCGCGTCCGATGGTGCGGCGATCAAGCCCTTCGGCTTTGAGCTGGCGCTCGACCACCATTTGGGTGGCGATGCCCGCGTGGTCGGTTCCGGGCAGCCAAAGGGTTTCCTCGCCGAGCATGCGATGCCAGCGGATTGCCACGTCGATTTCGGTGTGTTCCAGCATGTGTCCCATGTGCAGGACACCGGTGACGTTGGGCGGCGGGATGACGAGCGAGAAGACCTTGCGGCCAGTGCGGGGGCTGGCTTTGAAGATGCCGGAGTCAATCCACCACTGCGCCCAGTGCGGTTCAAACCGCTGGGGTTCATACACTTTCTCGATTTGCATGGGAAGTTTTAGTTTAGCGTTTTGGGAAAAGTGGGGAACGAAGCCAGGTTGGGTTGAGTGGGTGGAGTCTGAGGAACGAACCCAGTTTTTGAGGTGCGGGTGGAATGTGTGGAACGAAGCCAGTCTTGGGGTGATCGGTAGAATGTGAGGAACGAACCCAGTTTGCCCGCCCTTCCGGGAGGATCGCGAAGTTTCGTGAGGCAGTCTCATCCGACCTCAGTTTAGAGCCGCCGGATCGCTTGCAGGGCGGGCGGTTGCCGGAAGCGCTCAGGGGAAAGGGCAAATAGATATTTTCTGCGCGTGACCCGCATTCCAAGGCACCCACGGAATCCACCGTGACGTGGGTGAAAACTTTGAGCGCGGCGGCTGTCGAGGAATCTGGCGACCTCTCCCTTCTAGCGAAAAAGGTCCCATGCGTGCGTTACGCTCGGTTTTCGGCCGCCGTCGTTTGGCCTGCGTCGGCAGGTATGCGGCAGGTGTGTTCGATGGCGTCTTGGACGATTTGCCAGACGTCCTTGGTGAATTGACCCAATCCCTCATCGGGCAATTGCGCGCGGTCCTCCAGGATGCGGGCGACGGTTCTGGCTCGTCGCACTTTGGTGCCGCGGCCGTAGATGTTTTCGTAGGCGGGCAGCCAGGCGCTCGTGCGTGGGTCGTGCACTAGGACTTGTTTGCAGTGCTCGTCGATGCGGTCGCCTACCTCGCGGCGAATCGCGTTGAGGATGCGGGACACTTCTGCGGGGTTTTCGGGCGCACGGGGAAGCCAACTCTCGGGTGATTCGAGTTCGCTGGAGACGGCTTTCCCGAGGCGTTGCGCGAGGTCTTGTCCTGGGTACAGGTTGCGCTTTGGATACCCATTCGCCCACCCATGCCCGATCCAGTTCGTGAGTGCCTCAATGGTCTTCCAGTGATACGATCCGAGTTCGTCCTCGCTCCAGTCGCCCCGGTAGACTTCGATCTCGCGATGGAGGACGTTGGCGATCTTGTATTCGTTGAAGAGTGGCCGGTATAGCGGAGGTTCGGGTTGGCCGGCGCTGCGGTCGATGTGCTCGCCCAGCCGCTTCAGTTCTGCTTGCGTCTGCGTTTGCTTGATATCCGGCCGGTCCATGCGCGCGAGGAAGTACGTCTTTGATTCCGCGGTGCGCTCTAACTGGACTCGCTCTGCCTTGGGCAATGATGCGATGGCTTGGATCGCGTTACTGAGTCCTTCGAGCACTTTCGCTTTTTTGCCCGCCAAGTTTAGGTCTGGTGCTGCGATGTCCTCGAAGTGCGTGAAGACGATCGCGAGCTGGTCCTGGTGACCTCGGTCGATCAAGTTTTCGAGCAGGAGGGGAGCTTCGCCAGTCATCGCCGGCACGGCGCGGTCCACGAGGAGAATGAGGTCGGCATTTGAGAATTTCTTTGCGAGTTCCGGCGGGACGGTGCGGTTGATCTTCGTCGCCCGTCCTTGCTCGTGACCGAGGCCCTGTCCGTCGAGCAACACCCAGGTTGGCATCGTGGTCGCCATGAAGGAGGGCGGGGCGAACCGGCCGCGCACGCGCAGACCCTGAACCAGGGGCGTGACCAGCGCTCCGAAGAGCTTGCGATTGTTCTGGTAGAAGGGGCGCAGGCGTCGGAAGAACTCGGTCCGTTCAGTCGTGTCGGGTACGCGGTGGGTGATGGGCCATGACGCTTGGCCAGTTGCGTCGCAAAGGCGTCGTTCGATTTCTTCCACGATTTCTTCGGTGAGCCCGTCGAGTTGCTCCTGGTCGATGTATTGCAGCCAGTATTCTTCAATGACCTGTTCGTCCTGCTCCTTCTCGGGCTGGAGTTCGCGGCGCGCCGTAGTGCGTGCGTGTTCCGTCATCGCGACGACTTGTGCAACGCAGGACGCCAGCTTGGACCACGGGAGTGGAGCAGGAGTGTCAACTTCGAGTTCATCAGCCTCATCCTCAACTTCATCGTCGATCTCAGCGGCGTCCGAGCTCTGTGCCCAGTCTCCGATGACATGGTGGAATCGGAACCGTTTGTCGGAGTCGATCAGGAGTTTCGCGGCGATCTTTGCCTTGTTGTCCGGCTCGCGGTATGCGAACTCGCATGCCTCCAGGATGTTTTCCTTGATGATTTCGCGGATTTCGTTCTCTGAATAGAATGTGACGATTCCAGCGTAGTCCACGTCGTCAACAATGACTTCGGTGTCCGCGACTGTCGTTCGTCCGGCACCGCGCATGGGAAAGTTCTCGCGCGTGGTCTGGAGGAGGTGCTGCATCAGTCGGCTCTTTCCGGCGGCTGTTTGGCCTACGGCCAATACGCGCGGCACGTTGCGCCGCTTCCCTTGCCGTGGTGGCAGCGGCATTTCGCGATCTCGCAGCGCGAGGTAGTCCACGGGTTCCGGCGTCATACAGTCGAAGAACGCGCTGATGATGACCGCTGCATATTTTTGTTCGGCGATGGCATGGCTCCGGGCGGGGAGCAGCGACGGTGTCTCAGCCAGAACAAGCAAGGAGTTCATCTGGTCCCGGAGCGCTTGGGCCTCGGACTCGTCGCTGACCTTGAGGCTGCGGTGGATCTTCTTTCCGATCGAGCCCTCACGGCAGATCGGGTGGTGGAAACTCATGTTCCAGTTCCCGGACTTCGACTTATAAATGTGCGCTGAGTTAGGCATTTAGTCCTCCAATAATGTTCTACCGTGTGCTATTAGCGATAATAACCGGGGCAACCACGCTTTGTCAATAAATTTTAGTACACGGTAGTACAGCAAATCGCCAGCATTCGCCGTTCCCGTGTTCGCCGGTAACCGACTGGCAGTGGTGAGTGAACGCGCAGGCTTTGAAACGCCGCCGGCTAGCCGCCCAACCATCCCCCTTTGCCGAGGCAAACCCCCAGCAAACAAATCCCGCTACAATTGGGCAGATGGCGAAAGAATACGTCGAAGAGCGCGACGGCGGGTACTATTTGGCTGGCACACGAATCTCGCTCGACTCCATCGTCCAGTGCTTCAACGAAGGCTCTCCCCTGAAACCATCCTGAAAGAATTCGAAACCCTAACTCTCACCCAGGTTTTCGGCGCGATCACGTTCTATCGGGAAAACCAGCCCGCCATCGATGCTTATCGCACGCGCCAAAAGCAGCGCTTCGAGGCCACGCGCCGGAACGCCGCGCCCCTTCCTGAGAGCCTCTTCCAGCGGCTGGCTGCCGCGCGCGAACAGCTTCATTCCGGGCAATCGGGATAGGTGAAGCCACGGTTCCAGGCCGATAACGATCTTCGCAGTTCAATCCGCACCGGCGTGTTACGCCACGAGCCATCGATAGATTTCCAAAGGGTCCTGATCGTTCCGCAGGGGGAGCGCCTTGTGAGATGTGAGACAGGAGAGGTTTCGTCGAGTGAATCAGGCAAGATGATGACGGATCCGTGTAACAAGGTCGGCAGAGAGATAGAAATTCGTTTGTTGCAGACGTTGCAAAGCCTTCTCGAAATCAATCAGCCCGTTCCTGTGGGCTTCTGCGAGTACGCCTAAGGTGCCGGTAATGCGGAGTTGTCGACGTTCAGCTTCGGCGCGACCTTCCCACTCGTCAATGAGCAGACGATCAGCATTCAGCGACTGCGCGAGCCGAATGGCAGCACTTTCGCCTGGGTCAAGAAACGTCAAAGCAGGGTCGTAGGGCGGATCGAGTCGCACCTCGAGCCATGCTGGGGGACGGGCGATCCATTCTCGCAGGGGCATTGGTGTGCGGGCCGCATTGAGTTCCGCTGCGACAGTCTGTGGTACGAGAACGCCACCGTAGAGACCGACCAATGTTCCGATAGCATCGATGAGAACGAGGTAGTGGATTGGGCCGGTGTCGGCCACTACAATCATGCGGAGCGTGGGACTGTCGGAGAGTTCTCGGTCTCCCTGATTGTGGCGAGGTCGTGTTCAAAATCCGCAACCGTGTACTTTTCGACCTCGTGCTCCTTGAGAAATCCGTCAAATTCGTAGCGTGAGTCGATGCCCAAGAATACGCGAAGTTGGTAGCCGCTGATGCGGCGCTGGCGGTACGCCTCGAGACCTAAGGCCTCGAGAGCGGCCCGACGTGGGTCCTGACCAGGCGCAGCAAGGTTCGCAAGAAGGTCATCCGGGATATCAAGCATGATCTGCATGGGACACACTACTAGCTAAACATATTCTGGCCGACTTGTGCGGTGAATTGTCCATACCCCGGATCGTCGGCCACTCTTCCAATGACCAAGTCGAAGATCGCCATTACTTTGCCAAAAGATCAACTCGCGAGAGTGCACCAGGAAGTCCGTGCCGGTCGAGCGAATTCGGTTTCGGGCTACATTGCACGGGTTCTGGCGGAACACGAGAAGAGTGAGTCGCTCCGGGCGCTGCTGCGGGATTTGATCGAACAACACGTGGAGCCGACGGTTAAGGACACCAAATGAGCCGAACGCGCACTCGCATCGCGACGGGAATAATGCTGGATACCGGGGCGCTCATAGCCTTGGATCGCGGCGACAAGCGAATGATCGCCTTGCTCCGTCTGGCATTGGCGCAAGGCCGGACTTTTCGAGTTCCCGCGGGCGTGGTCGCACAGGCCTGGCGTGACGGACGCGTTCAGGTCACGTTAGCCAGGTGGGGCCGTCAATGCGTCGGATATTATCGATGCTTCGGTGGTGATCCTCGCCAGGCAGCGGCGAGACCCCATAGTCACAAGCGATCCGAATGACCTGTGGCGTCTGGATCCGGCAACCCAGATCATTTACTGCGTCACCGTGATACTGGCGGCGCTGCCGTTCCAATAATAGTCCGTGGTCCAGCCGGAATCGAAGACGCCGATCGCGACCGAATACGTGCCGGGCGCTACGGAACTCGCCGGAGTCCACGCATAGGAATAGTTCAAGGTCTGGCCCGGCGAGAAATTCTGTCCGCTCCACACGGTCGTGGCCACGGCTACGCCGGACTGGCTGAAGATTTGCAATTCGACATTGGCGTTGGTGAGCGAGGCGGTTCCGGTTTCACTCACGGTCGCTTGAATGGTCGATGTGGAGCCAATGGCGACGGTGGACGGGTTGGCTGTGGCAGACGAGGTGAAGCTGAGCCCCGAGTTTACCGTGATGGTCCCCGCGGAGGCGTTCCAGTTCCACTGTTGCCAGGTCGCGCTAAACACCCCTACCTGAATGGTGTAGGTCCCCGCGAGCGCCGGTGTCAGGGTAAGCATGTAACTACGGGCCTGGTTGGTTGCGAAAGTCTGCGCTGTGAAGTTCTCGGTCGCCGCGGTGTTGCCTGACGGGTCGATCACCAGTATTTGAACGATTCCGTTATGCAACGTGCGGGCGGTGCATGTCACTGTCGCCGTCACTGTTGTGGCGGTGCCCAGATTCAGCGGATTTGGGGACGCAGTGGCGGCAGACGAGAATGTCGGCGGCACGATGGGGGTGGCTGCAAGCTGCGCCGAGTTAGGGCTGGTTCCGGCAGAGTTCGTTCCGGAAACGACGTAGTAGTAAGTCTTGCCGTTGGTGAGTCCCGTATCTTTGAAATGGTTGGCGGCGGGGCTGGTCACCGTCCCGATGGAGGTGTACGGTCCACCGCTGACAGTACCGCGGCTGATGGTGTAGCTGGTGGCGCCGCCGGCAGCGTTCCAGGTCAGGGAGACGGTTCCGTTCCCGACAGACGCAGCCAGCCCGGTAGGCGGCGTGGGCGTGGAGACGATGGTTCCAGGTGGAATGACGAACAGCGTGATGCTCTGTGACGGAACCGTGGTGCTGATGGAATTGTTGAGAATGCCGACGGGTGCAAGCTGGCTAATTGCCGTCTGCGTCGCGGACGCGATTTGCCAGGCCTCGGCGGAACCCGCTGTTGGAAAGTTCGCCAGACTTACCGTGACGGGAGTGCTGCCTTGCTGTTTGTTGATCACCATGACGGTCAACGCGCCATCAGTGGAGCGCACGGCGGCGAACGAGGAAAGGTAGTCCGGGTCGGCCACGCCGGCATAGACACTCTCATTTCCGAAGGTGGATTTCTTACCGTCATAGTTGCGGTACATCTCGCAGGCCAGGTACGTAGGCGAGGGGTTTACGGGAACAGTCCACCGGGTGGCCATGTCGAGGGCTTGAACGCCGAAGATGCCGAAAACATCGGCTTGCGTGGTAGCGCCGTTGAGGTTGGGTTCGTCGCCCCAGTTGTATTCCGTAATCGCGGTCTTCAGCCCGGGATAGTATTGCTTGACCCAGTTCTTGAGACTCGGGATCAGATAGACCTTTCCGCCGTTGATTCCGACCGTCGAGATCCACGATTGATCCACGTAGTTGGGATCCCACAGGGAGCGCGTCGATTGGTTGCGAATCAATTGCGCGGCCGTGGAATCGTTATCACTGTAGGAGCCGTCCTGCGGATAGTAATGAACGCTGAGGACATTCAGCAGCTGCTTTCCGGTGCTTTGCTGATAGCTGTAGAGTTGCTGCATAAGCCACGGGTAGTAATAAGTCTGGTTGTACGTGTTGTAGTCCGAACCGGCAGTGCCGGCGCCGTTCTGCTGATCGAAGCCGCTATAGAACAAGGCAAGCCAGCCCCACTCTTCGGGACCGATGATGGTTGCGGTGGGGTCGTTGGCCCGGATTGCGCCGGCATAACTTACATAGTCGTTGAAGATGTCGGTATAGTGCGCACCGATGGGCGCGACATCGCGATGGGTGCTGTACCAGATGGAGGGCTCGTTGTCCATGGCGTAGTACCGGAGTCCCCCGGACGCTGCGGTTCCCCATGTGCTCACCAGGTGTTGGGCCCAGGCTTGCTGGATGGAAACATTGTTGGGAGTGCTGGAATCGGCGGGGTTGTTGCCCGTGATGTATGGATTTCCGGCGGCGGTGCTGACGCCATTTCCGGCATCGGGGTTGTACGGATCGCTTGCGGTCTGCGGGCCATATTTGGCGATGGAGAAAGACCAAACCGTGGAACGATTCGGCCCCAGTGAACCGATGTAGCCGATCATGGGAATGGTGAGGATGGCCTGGGCCCCTGCGTTGGCTGCGCGCGTGGTGGTGATGAAGTCGTCCCCGCGATAGCCGGGAGTAGAGTTGGAGTCGGCAATGCTTTCGAAGTACCAGTCATTCCCGCGATTGTCCGAGTTCAGTTGCCAGTTGTAACTGGTTGCCGAGTCCCCGCCATTGCGATTGAGCGGTGAGTTGAGAGCTTCCAGATCGGTCGTCGCGGCGAAGCTGAACCCGTAAATGTTGGGGTTGATGTTGTGGCGGTTTGCGTTCGCATCGACGGCGACGTAGGTGGCTGAGTTTTGCGCCCACAGTTGTGCGGCGCCCAACAGGAGAAGTGCGAATCTCACCTAAATGAGAACACGCGATTTCACCGGAATACCCGAGGTTCAGTACAAAATAGTCGTATTGCGCGTGTTTCGCAATACCACGAAGGTGTTAGCAGCATCCCGACCAGATGAGTTAGATAAAAAGACCTCGATGCGGGGATGACCTCGCGCGGCAGGTGCCGCATAGTTGGTTTGTGTGATCGCCGCGCCATGCGTATCTCCTCCGGAACGTATTTAGGCCCATACGAGATTTGCTCACCTCTCGGCGTGGGCGGCATGGGAGAAGTTTACAAAGCGCGCGACTCCCGCCTGGGACGGTTTGTTGCGGTTAAGGTTCTGCTTGCATGCAATCACGCGGACGTTGAAATGAAACGCCGCTTTGCACAAGAGGCGCGGACGGCGTCGGCGCTGAACCATCCTGGGATCGTCGGCGTCTATGATGTCGGGTCGCAAGACGGGCTGGATTACATTGCAATGGAATTCGTGGAGGGCAAGACGCTGGAGGCGCTCGTTCCGCGGGACGGCCTTTCCCTGCGCGATGTTCTGCGTTACGCAACCCAGACCGCAGACGCTCTCGCGGCCGCGCATTCCGCGAATGTTCTCCACCGCGATCTTAAACCCGGCAACCTGATTATTACCCCCAACGGAACCGTCAAGGTTCTTGATTTTGGGCTGGCTAAGCTTATCGACGCGCCGGCGGGCGACCAACGGATTACGGGTTCTATTGTGAGCACCACCCAGGCTGGAACCGTGATAGGCACCGCGGCGTACATGTCGCCGGAACAGGCCGAGGGAAAGGTTCTGGACTGCCGCTCGGACATCTTTTCCTTTGGAGCCGTGCTGTATGAGATGACAACCGGCCGGAAGCCTTTCCAGGGCGATACCCCGCTGTCAACCATACTGAGCATCCTGCGTGATGAACCGCAAGCCATTCAGGAGATTCGGCCGGATGCGCCTGCGGAACTCGATCGTCTGATTCGCCGCTGCCTGAAGAAAGACCCGGCTCGCCGGATACAGAGCATGTCTGACTTGAGAGCATCGCTGGAGGATCTCAAAGATGAGTTTGACTCAGGCACGTTGTCGAAGGCCTCACTCCCGCCGGTTGCCAGAACAGGTCTCTGGCTGCTGGGGGCCGGGGTTGTTGCGTGCCTTCTTGTGATCGCCGTGATGCTTCATTTCCTTGACCGCAGCCCCGATCAGAATGCCCGGCCGGTCCCGCTGACCAGCTACCAGGGTGATGAGCGCCAGCCGGATTTCTCTCCCGACGGCCGGCAAGTGGCTTTTACCTGGAATGGGGATAAACAAGATAACTGGGACATTTATCTGAAGGTTGTGGATAGCTCAGCCGCGCCGTTGCGTTTGACTACCAGCCCAGCCAGCGACACGAGGCCAAAGTGGTCTCCGGACGGAAGGTCCATTGCTTTCGTCCGCAGTACGGCAGATTCTGATGCCGTGATGCTGACGTCTGCTCTAGGCGGGGCCGAACGTCTCCTGGCCAGTTTTCCCACTGCCATTGACGCCGGAATCAGTTGGTCGCCTGACTCCAGGTGGTTGGCCGTTACCGCGGGCGCCAAAAAGGGGCCAACCTCCCTGCGCCTGGTTTCTGTCGAGACAGGCGATTCCCGGGTTCTGACAACGCCACCCGCGCCATCGGGTGGGGACTTCGAGCCGGCCTTCTCCCCCGATGGGCGCTCGCTCGCCTTCGTTCGGGAGCATGGAATGAATGTGGAGGCGCTGTGGGTGCTGCCGCTCAACAGGAGCTATCAGCCACAAGGGGAACCGAAAAAGATTCTATCCGACGGAAAGCACAATCACGACCCGGTCTGGACCGCGGACGGCAGGGAGTTGATTTTCAGTTCGGGGGACTCCGCCCTCGCGGGAATGTATCGAATGCCCGCCGACGGTTCCTTGCCTCCCCGCAGGATCGACGCTTTGGGGGACGGCGTCACCGAACCTGCATTATCCGGCTCAAGCCATCGCCTGGCTTACACTCGAACATTTCGCAGCGCCAGCATTTGGAGACTCGACAAAAAGCAGAAGGTCGCGACGGCCGAGCAGTTCATCGCGTCTTCCTCTTATCGCGATGTGTTTCCTCAGTACTCTCCCGATGGCCGAAAGATCGTGTTCTACTCAAACCGCACCGGCCTCGATCAGATATGGACATGCAACGCCGACGGAACCCAGCCAGTGCAACAGACTTTCATGACAGGAACAACGACGGGCACTCCGAGATGGTCCCCGGATGGCCGGCGGATCGCGTTCGACTCCAACACGGGAGGCTATTGGCAGGTTTACGTCGTTAGTGCCGCCGGCGGCAAGCCTATGGCAGTGACCAGCGGCGACTGGACCAACGTGGTGGCAAGCTGGTCGCGTGATGGAAAGTGGATTTACTTTTCGTCCAACAGGACCGGGACCCAAGAGGTTTGGAAGATCCCCGCTCCGAGCGCGTCGGACACCGTTGTTAGTGAGGGGACGCGGCCGGCCGTTCAGGTTACGCAGCATGGCGGGACTTCCAGTCTGGAATCTCCGGACGGGCAGACGCTCTATTTCACAAAAACGACTCCGAGGTTCGACTATAGCTTGTGGAAAATGCCCGTGAATGGCGGCCAGGAGACGGAAGTGATCCCGTCGTTGCACCGTTATAATTTCGTGGTTACCGCGAAGACGATTTTCTTCGACACCCCATCCGGCCCGGACTCGCCTTCCGAGGTAGAGGGTCTCGACATCGCAACCGGCCGTGTCACCAACCTGTACAAGGTTGCCCGGCGGATCGACGTGGGTCTCGCGCTCTCTCCCGACGAAAGGTATCTTCTGTTTGCGCAGCTCGACTACCTGGGAAGCGATTTGATGTCGGTGGATAACTTCCGTTAGGAAGTTTCGTTCCGG
>Ga0326727_10009230_pt1 | contig 24406 bp, 19 predicted proteins | sample MB2enrmetagenome_FD_207643 | JGI IMG/M metagenome (GOLD analysis project Ga0326727, IMG submission 207643) | Lab enriched peat soil microbial communities from McLean, Ithaca, NY, United States - MB29MY | ecosystem: Environmental > Terrestrial > Soil > Wetlands > Peat | place: USA: New York... | reverse complement strand
TTGTGGATGTCCATTCGATCTTCCCAGAAGTAAGTTGACTGCTCCACAATCAGCTTCTCTGGTCTGGGCCGGATGGACAATTTACTTCTAGGGAACAACGTGCTGAAACATCACACATAGATCCTTCGCCCCGCGCCCGGACGGATTGCAACTGTCCAAACTATAGCGGGCGCGTGGCTCAGGATGACAGATGTTGGCCGGTGTTTCCCTGCGCCTTCGGTGCGTTGTAGAATTTACTGATTTTTCGCTGTAACGCTGAATCCCAGGTGCTGGGCGGCAAGTTGTGGGCCTCGGTATGCTGGTTGTCACAATAGAAAAGGTCGAACTATGAAGAAAGCGAATGTTTACGTAACTCGGGAGATCCCGCGGGAGAATATCGAAGAACTGCGGAGGCATTTCGAGGTTGAGATCAATCCAGACGACCGGGTTCTGACCAAGGCGGAATTGAAGCAGAAGGTAAAGGGACGGGACGCTGTCCTCTCGCTTATCACCGATACCATCGATGGCGAAGTGCTGGATGCAGCGGGTCCGCAATGCAAGATCGTGGCGAATTACGCGGTTGGATTCAACAACTTCGATCTGGCGGCAGCCACCCAGCGCGGAGTGATCCTTACCAATACGCCGGGCGTGCTGGACGATGCTACGGCGACGCATACCATGGCCCTGCTGCTGGCTGCCGCGCGCCGGCTGGTCGAATCCGATCGCTATGTTCGGGCAGGGAAGTGGGATGGCTGGAAGCCGCTGCTGTTTCTCGGAATGGACGTGGATCACAAGACTCTGGGTATCGCGGGCATGGGAAGAATCGGGGCCAATGTTGCGCACAAAGCCAAGAGCTTCGACATGAAAATCATATATTCCGACGTCCAGCGCAACGAGCGGGTGGAAAACGAGGTTGGGGCCACCTACGTGGATAAGGAAACGCTCCTGAAGGAATCGGACTTCCTGACTTTGCACGTGCCGCTCATGCCGGAAACCCGACATTACATCGGTGCGCCGGAGTTGAAGCTGATGAAGAAGACTGCGGTGCTCATCAATGCCTGCCGCGGCCCGGTGGTGGACGAAAAAGCGCTGCTGCAAGCTTTACGGGAGAAACAGATCTGGGGAGCCGGACTCGACGTTTTTGAGAACGAGCCGGAACTCGTTCCCGGCCTGACGGAATTGGATAATGTCACGTTGGCGCCCCATACCGCCTCCGCCACTTTCCAGACGCGGATCGCCATGGGGCAGATCGCCGTGAACAATATCGTCAAGGTCCTGCACGGCCAACCGCCCGATACCTGCGTCAACCTGGAGGTTTTGAAGAAATAAGGCGAAAACCCTTTCACCGCTGAGGACGCAAAGGACGCAGAGGTGCACAGCATAGCGTGGCCAAGCCAGGTCAAACCAGTCTTGTCATCCCGAGCAATAGCGAGGGATCTGCAGTTCGGTGCTCCTGCAAAATTCCGGAAAACTGCAGATCCCTCCCCTTCGCCTTGCTCAGGGTCGGGACGACAATCAAAAAGCAGGATGACAATCCTTAAAATCAGGATGACGATCAAAAATCGGTCTGACAATTAGACTTCGCGCACTCGGCATAAGCGAATCAATACTGTTGCTGCAAATACCGATTCCACCGATACTGGCCAGACTTTCCTCTACTTCGGCTGGCTGACGTTCCTGGTGTATCTGGCTACGCCCAGCAGCTATCTGGTCGACATCCAGACTTCGTACCTGTTGAAAAATCAGTTGCTGGCCACGGCGACCCAGATTTCCACCTTCCGGCTGGTTACGGGCGTGCCCGTGTACTTTGCCTTTGTTTTCGGCCTGATGCGAGATTTGTGGAATCCTTTGGGATTGCGGGACCGTGGTTTTTTCCTGATCTTCGCGCCCTTGACCGCAATTTCGTTTGTGGGGATGGCGCTGTTTCCGCTCTCGTATCGGGGCTTGCTGACGGGCATGTTGCTGGTGATGCTGGCTTCCCGCTTCATCGCGGCAGCCTATGAAGGTCTGATCGCCCTGGTGGGCCAGGAGAAGCTCATGTCAGGGCGCCTGAGCGCATTGTGGAACGTGGTCAGCTCCGTACCGGTCATCGTGGGAGCATTCGCTTCCGGATACATCTCGGGACATCTGCCGCCGAAGGAGACTTTTTTCCTGGCGGCGGCCTTGTCTTTGCTGCTGGCGGTTTCAGGTTTATGGAAACCTCGCTCCGTTTACCGCCATGCCTATGAGCGTCCGGAGGCTCGCGGAGCGGATTTTCGCGGCGATATTAAAAGGCTGCTGAAGCACCGGGCGATTTATCCTGCAGTTCTTATCTGCTTTTTATGGAATTTCGCCCCGGGAGCAGCCACGCCGTTGCAGTTCTACCTGAGCAACCAGCTTCATGCTTCGGACGCAATTTACTCGTACTACAACGGCATGTTTTCCGCCGCGTTTATCCCTACCTTTCTGCTATATGGGGTTCTTTGTAAGCGGGTATCGCTGAAAAAACTCCTGTGGTGGGGAACCATCATCGCGATACCGCAAATGATTCCGTTGGCATTCATTCACTCGGGCAATCTCGCCGTGGTTCTGGCGGTGCCGATAGGGTTGATGGGCGGAATTGCGACTGCGGCATACTACGATCTGGCGATAAGATCGTGTCCCGCCGGCCTGCAGGGAACTTTAATGATGCTGGTGGAGGGGGTGTTCCTGCTTTCCGGGCGTGGTGGCGATCTTTTGGGTTCGTATATCTACAACAGCAGTCCCACGAATGGTTTTCTCTATTGTGTGATCGCGACGACCCTAGTGTATGCGCTTATTTTGCCACTCATCCTGCTGGTGCCGAAAGAGCTGATCGCCACGGCAGATGGCCAGACCAATCCCGCTATTTAACACCCAGCGCAGAGAAGCAGAGCCGCAGAGAACACCAATTCAGGATCATTTTGTCCCGTGGGAGTTGGAGCGGTTGATTGCCGGAGAAGGCGTGTCGCAGAGAGCACCAGTTCAGAATTATTTTCCCCGCTGTGCTCTGCGTCTCTGCGCTGGGTGTTTAGGCTTGAACTGATCACGGAGCACTCAACTGTACCCGGTCGAAGGCGCTTTCCGCCTGGCGGTTGGGATATTGCAGAAACAGAGTATTGCCTTCCAGACGCCAGCCGACAAACGATACCTGACCCGAATATTGCAAAACCAGCTTATTACCCTGCACGAGGTAAGCCCCAGTCTGGGTGTTCATGGGGAAGCGCAGCCGGCCCTTGCCGTCCGGGGTGATCGCCATGCGCATGTTGGTGCGCATCAACTGCTCGATCTCCATGCGCTCGCCATCGTATTTCCGATGCGATTTGCGCGGCGGCGCGGCCGATTCAAAAGCCCAGGCGCCGGCCCAGGCCGGTTGGTCCGGGACGGCCTTGCCGATACGAACCCATTGTTGGGGCGCGCCGGCCACGGTGTAAGTCATGCGGTCGCCGTTTGCGCGGATATGTACTTCTTGGGGAACATTGCTGAGTGATTCGACTAAGGCTACCAGTTCGCCTTTCACTACCCGGCCCTGAAAATTGAGCATCATGCCGGAGGTGATGGTCAGGGCGCCGCCGGGCTGCAAGACAACAGTTTCGCCCAGTCCTTCTTCGGAACGGTCACGCCCCTCCCAGGCGCCGACCAGGCGTGCTGGGTCGTTAGTGGTCGTGGCCGGGCCCGGGGCCGGCGATTGCGCCTGGGCGCAGGCAGCGATGAGCAGCAGGATACATCCCGCGGCTCGTGATGGATGGAGGTTGGCCACTGCATGGCAGTGTAGCACTTCACGCGGCAGAGTCGGGCTCGGTGTGGCGCCTCTCACCGCAGAGGATCCTTCGACAAGCTCAGGACAGGCTTCAAGGACGCGGAGAAACAATTTTGAATTTTGATTTAAATACCACACTTCGCTTGGGACGCGGTTACGGTGGGGGACCCAGCGCACCTGTAATCTCCTCGTCCCCCACAAAGGGCAATGGCACATAGGGCCGAAATACATAGGTTCCTCGCCCCGCGCCTCGATCGAATTGCAATTGCCCGAATCAGGTCGGGCGCGCGGCTCGGAATGACAGGTACTGGGGAGTGAAGGTTTGTTGCTCCTGATCGGTGGAACGAGATCGACAGTCAAATCAACAACCACATCGCGCCGAAAGCAAGCGCGATGTGGTTAGGCGCCCAGGTACATCACCAGCACTACTAGAACTGTGATTACGGCAGGCGCGTGATGCAGAACAGCTCGTCGTGGCCCAGGACCTCGGCCTTGCACAATTTGCCAGAAGCGACCGCCAGGATCTCCTGATAGATTTCTTCTCCCGCCTGTTGCAGGGATTTCTCGCCGGTGATGACCAGGCCGGCATTGACGTCGATGTTTTCCTTCATCCGCTCGTAGGTGCGAGGATTGCCGGTTATCTTGATCACCGGCACGCCGGGAAAGCCGGCGGGGGTACCGCGGCCGGTAGGGAAGCAGCAGATCTGCGCTCCGGCGGCCACCTGTCCGGTGGTTACCTCGCCGTCGTGGCCGGGGCCATCGAGCAGCAGCAGGCCCTTTTTGGTGGGAACGTCGCCGTAGTGGAAAACCTCTACGAACCGCGCGTTGCCGGATTTCTTCATTCCGCCCAAAGACTTTTCCACCACGCTGGAAAGCCCGCCGTCGTAGTTACCGGTGGAGATCAGATGCTTGCGCTTTTCCTTGGTGGTGGTTTGTCCCTGCCGCTTGAGCCGGTTCTCCATGTTGCCAATGGCCGTGAGGATGTCCTGCGCCACACATTCGTTTATGGCGCGGCGCGCCAGGATGTGCTCCGTGCCCAACAGCTCGGTCAACTCGGTCAGAATCGAAGAGCCGCCCTGGGCCACCAGTTTGTCGGAGGCGATACCGAGGGCGGGATTGGCCGCCAGGCCGGAGGTCGTGTCCGAGCCGCCGCAGTTCAGACCAATCATCAGGTCGCTGACATCGGCTTCCTGCCGCTGCTGCTGGGAGGCCGCCTGCTGCATACGGCGCGCATGACGGGAGCCGGTTTCAATCGCCTTGATACTGTCTCCCTCGTCTTGAATGATGACTTTTTCCACCATCTTGCCGCTGGTGGCGATCTCGTCCGCCAACTCGTGCGGCGAAAAACGTTCGCAGCCGAGGCCCACTACCACTACGCCGGCAAAATTCGGGTTTCGTCCGATGCCAATCAAAGTTCTCGCGGTTACGTCCAGGTCTTCGCCCACCTGGCTGCAGCCCACCGGATGGCGGAAGTGCACAGTGCCGGGAACGTTCTGGGCGATACGCTCCGCCACCTTGGCGGCACAGAAAACCGAGGGCAGAATGGCGATCACATTCCGGACGCCGACCGTGCCGTTCTCTCTGCGAAAGCCGAGAAATTTATCTCCCATCTTATTTCCCCCTTTCGCAATACAGATTGTGGCTGTGAATCCAGCCGCCGCGGCGGACCGGCGTCTTCATCTTGCCAATTTCTTCCCCGTACTTGTAGACAGGCGCATCCGGGCCCAGATCGGCGAGCGAAAACTTGTGGCCAAAAGGAATGTTTTCGATCACCCGCACCTCGTACTTCTTTCCTCCATCTTCCGCAACCAGGCAACTGTCGCCGGCGGCCAAATCCACCAAGGCAACAGCGACGTTGTCTTTCTGATCCAGCACCAGCGCAGTTTTGCCGGCCACCAGATGGCTCAGTTCGTTAGTACTCATGATTAAGGTCCTGCCATGGAATGTGGGACGACTACATTCTCGCCCAGAATAGCGGCTTTTCAACTAGGTTTTTTGTGGGATGGGGCCCTTTTCACCGCACGGGACGCAAAGGACGCAGAGGAAGAATTTTGAATTTGGAACTGGGAAGCGGCATCATCGGCAGGTGTGGTGCTTAAGGGAAAAATCATAAACCTGCAGATCCTCCCCTTCGCTTCGCTCAGGGTCGGGATGACAGGGGCGAGGATGACAAAGGCGAGGATTACGAAGGGAGGATTACAAAGGCGTGAAGGATAATTCAAAATTCCTCCGCGTCCTTTGCGTCCTCTGCGGTGAAGAAGTTAGGACAACTTCAGGGGCCCGCTTCCAGTTCTCGTATGGCTTCGGGCAGTTCGGCTACGCTGGGCAGGAGGTGGGTGTGGCGCTCCTGTTTCAGGCGCTCGGCGGTGTGGGCCCCGGTGAGAACGCCCACCACGCCGCGCACCCCCGCATTGGTGCCGGCCAGCAGGTCGAGCGGAGTATCGCCCACGGTGACTACCTCCGCAACGTTGGCAACCTGGGCCGCCTCCATGGCGTGGAAGATCATGTAAGGCGCAGGGCGGCCGCGAGCCACCTCGTCGCTGGCTACGGTGGTTTGAAACATTTCGTACCAGCCCAGGCGCTTCAGCAGAATGTCGGAAAGCCGGCGATGATAGCCGGTGGTTGTACCCAGCAGTATGCCGCGTTCCCGCAGGCAGTTAAAGGTAGCCTCCGCTCCGGGGATGGGAACCAGGTTGTGGCCGGCAAACTCGGCTTCCAGCAGGGTGCGGAAATCCTGGTAAACCCGCTCGACGACCGGATCGCCGGCGACTGCCGGGCGGCCCAGATGCCGCGCGACAAAATGACGGATGACCTCGGCTTTCTCCGCCCCTCGCCACTCGCGCAGTTCCTTCTCATCCAGGGGAATGTTGTTCTTCTGTAGCGCCGTGGTGAGCGAGCGCACCATGCTGCCGGTGTCTTTCAGGATGGTGCCCGTGATGTCGAACAGAACCAGTTTGATGGCGGTCATGGGAACATTTTCAACGAGGCGGCACCCGATGGGAAATAAACTTTTTCGGTAAACTGAGGAGATGAAGAAACATCCAGCGCAGAGACGCAGAGCCGCAGAGAAGGCCCCGGAGACCTTTCCCCGGTTGTGCTCTATGTCTCTGCGTCGCTGCGCTGGGTGTTTCTAGAAACCTGTCATGCCAACCATGAAAGCAAACCAGGAGCTCCAACCCACTCAGACCGCGGACCCGGAACTGGTCTGGTACCAGAACGTCTACAAGGGCGACCAGATGCCCCAACTGACCGTGCGTGCCGTGCTCATGGGGTCTCTTCTGGGCGCTTTCATGGCTCTCTCCAACCTCTATGTAGGACTCAAGACGGGATGGGGCCTGGGCGTGGCCATTACGGCATGCATTCTCTCCTTCACTATCAACCGGACATTGTCCACAGCCGCTCCCCGCTTCTTCGGCAACCCGATGTCCATCCTGGAAAACAACTGCATGCAGTCGACGGCCTCATCGGCGGGCTATTCCACGGGGAGCACAATGGTTTCCGCCATTTCCGCCTACCTGATCATCACCGGACATCATATTCCCTGGGCGGTACTGACGCTGTGGACATTCTTACTGGCGGCGCTGGGCGTGTTCATGGCCATTCCCATGAAGCGCCAGATGATCAACATCGAGCAGCTAAAGTTTCCCAGCGGCATTGCGGCGGCGGAAACCTTGCGCAGCCTGCATGCCGAAGGCGGGGAAGCGATTGCTAAAGCGCGGTCGCTGGGCATTGCTGCGGTCGTGGGCGCAGCGGTTGCCTGGTTGCGCGATGCCGGCAAGCCGTTCGCGATACCGGGCATGCTGGCATTTCCGGGACAGATGCTGGGGATTCCTCTGGTTCGCTGGACGCTTTCCTTTGAGATGAGCGGCATTATGCCGGCCGCCGGCGCCATTATGGGATGGAAGATCGCCTGGTCGATGCTGCTCGGCGCCATCATCAACTACGCGGTCCTGGCGCCCTGGATGGTCAAGCTGGGCGCCATCCCGGCCGCGGCCGTCAGCTACCGGGGGATCGTCGCGTGGAGCACCTGGACGGGAGCGGCCATTATGGTGACGTCGGCGCTGCTCCAGTTTGCTCTGAATTGGCGGACCATCGGACGCGCCTTCAGCGGCGTGGCCGGGCTCTTCCAGAAACAGGCCTCGGCCCAGGTGGAGGATCCGCTGGCGCGCATTGAAGTGCCGGCCACCTGGTTCCTGAGTGGAGCGCTCTTGATTGGGCTGGGCTGCATGGCCATTCTGTACTGGCATTTCGGAACCAAGTGGTGGATGAGCATCATCGCGGTGGTGATGGCGTTTTTCCTTTCCGTAGTAGCCTGCCGCGCCACCGGGGAGTCGGACATTACGCCTATCGGCGCCATGGGGAAGATCACCCAATTGACCTTCGGCTGGCTGGCGCCTTCCAACATGATCACGAATCTGATGACCGCGGGAGTCACTTCCGGAGCGGCCGGCTCTTCCGCCGACCTGCTCACCGATCTCAAGAGCGGCTATTTATTGGGCGCCAACCCCCGGAAGCAGTTCCTGGCGCAGTTCCTGGGGATCTTCGCGGGCGTGCTGGTAGTGGTTCCGGCGTTCTACGTGATCGTGCCCAACGCGGCGCGGCTGGGCACGACGGAATGGCCGGCTCCGGCAGCGCAGGTCTGGGCTGCCGTGGCCAGGCTCCTTTCCAATGGCGTGCACTCGCTGCATCTGACGGCACGGGCAGGCCTGCTGATCGGTGGCCTCGTGGGTATTCTGCTTCCTCTGCTGGAACGGCTGGTCCCGAGGGCTGCGCGCTTTATTCCATCGGCGACGGGCGTGGGGCTGGCATTTGTGATCCCTTTCTTCAATTCCTTTTCTATGTTCCTTGGGGCCCTGATTGCGCTGATATTAGAGAAGCGGGCGCCGAAGACGGCCGAGAAGTTCATCATCCCCGTCAGCTCAGGCGTGATTGCCGGCGAGTCGCTGATGGGAATCGTGGTCGCGTTGCTGCATGTGAGCGGCAAGATCTAGACAACCCCTCGCTTCGTTTTAGCGGTAAACGGCCGGACACTATCCCGATCGGAGGAGGTCGGTGCTGATGAGACAGGCGCTTGTGGTGTCTTTGTTGATTGTGTGGGGCGCCGGCTGTACGCTGGCAGGTCAGAAATCCAAGCCGCCTGCGGCGGCGCCGAAAGTGACTGGCGCGTGTCCGTCCAGTGGCGATGCCGCCCTGAAAGACGTGTTGGATTCGATGGATCGGGCGGCCAAAAGCTTCAACGGGGCAGAGGTAAGTTTTGTCTGGGACGTGTATCAGAGGGCGGCGAACCAAAAGGATACGCAGAGAGGAGTGATGTACATCCGCAAGAAGAAGGCACAGATTGAGATGGCAGCCGACATTACCGATCCGAAGGAGCCCCGCAGGAATATTCGGTACTCGGGCGATACCGTGCGGCTATACCAGTACAAGCCAAATGGCATCAATCAGATCACAGAATATAAAGCCGGTAGCAACAAAGCGACGGTGGAAACGTTTTTGTTGCTGGGTTTCGGTAGTCCATCGGATGAGCTGTGCCAGCAGTTTAAGATTCGCTATGACGGCGTTGAGAATGTGGATGGTAAGCCTGTAAGCAGGCTGGAACTGATACCCCAAGACCCTGGTGTTCGCAGGACGTTCGATCGCATTCTTCTGTGGATCGACACCCGGCGTGGGATTTGTGTCCAGCAGCAATTCTTCGAGCCGAACTCGGGGGACTACCGGTTGGTCAAGTACACCAAGATCACCCCGAAGGACAAAATTGCAGACACTCATTTCAAGCTCAAGACTGAAGACAAACCAACCGTGCAACAGTTGGGAGCGCCGGAAGGACCTGGCCGCTGAGCAACGCGGATAAACGCCGATCAGGGAAGAGGAGTTAAGGACCGAGGACCGGGGGATCGGCAAAACTCTGCGCCCCAAATATGTCGCTGTAAATCCAAATTAGTGGAATAAACCTGGTTCGGTCTGCCACTCCTACACTGGGTTACCTCTTTCGGCAGGGCCGAGAAAGTTCTTTTGTGCAGATTAGCGACCAGATGTTCGATGGGTGGGTGCGGCAATACCAGAGGCTCCCGTTTGGGATTGCCTACTGGTGGACCGGATCGCGGGCCGACGCGGAGGAACTGACGCTCTGCATTTGGACTCCGGTAGCGCCAGCCTCTGGTCCGACGGGCAGAGGACCTATGTTCTCTTGTACGAGGGCACCATAAAGGAAATGCATACCTGCATGACTCAGATGGGGACTGGGGCATAAGGCTGGGGCGGCGGCATCACACCTGAGATGTTTGTCTGTCGACTATAACGGGAAGCACGAATGCGTCCGGCGGCGGGCAGAGAAAATCTGGCACAGAAGAGCAGAAACGGGGACGTGACGACCAGCCGATAATCCAGCTTGTTCCTCTTTTTGTGTTTCTGTGCTGGATTTGTCAAAATAACTGTAGCGGCCCCGGAATAATTCCCCTTCTTCTAGCCACTCTATAAAGTGAACCGCAACCATCAAGGTTGAGGAGAAGAGTACGAAACCAAGAAAGGAAAATTCTATGCACCGACGTCTTACGCGCCTTCTGTTTGCGGTTGTTCTGGCCGCACAATTCGGCGGTTACACTGCCTGGGCCCAGGCAAAAGCGGCTCCGGCGTTTTCGGCGGTGAGAGGGAAGCTGCAGGCCGTCACCGGCGATTCACTGTCGATTCAAACCGCATCGGGAACGGTACAGGTCAAGGTCAAGAAGCCACTGACCGTCTATCAACGGGTGCCCTCGGACCTGAGTCACGTCACCTCCAACTCCTATGTTGGCGTGACTTCGGTGAAACTGCCGGACGGAACAGAAGTGGCGAAGCAGATCAATATTTTTGCCGCAGAACTGAAGGGATTGGGGGAAGGCAGCTTCATGTTACCGGCGGCCCCGGGCGCCACAAGTCAGAACCGGATGACCAATGCTTCCGTCTCGACCCCGGCAACTTCGCGTATGACGAACGCTACCGTACAGAACTCAGGCAAGACTCTTGTCCTGAAGTACAAAGATGGCGCGCAAACGGTATCGGTACCGCCGAATGTCGAGGTTAATCAGATTGTTGCCAAGCCGGCTACCCTGGCCGCCGGCGACATGGTAAATGCCGCGGCGGAGAAACAGCCGGACGGAACCCTGGTTACCAGCAAGGTTTACCTGATCGCAGCGAGTACGGGTTCCAAGTAGCGCGGTGGGAAGGGCGAGCGGCCGGATACGGCGAGGGTTGGCCAATTCACAGAAGAGGACACAAGGTCCAAGTTTATGACCGTAACTTCGGCCGACAACACAGCGGTTACCCCATGTGCAGCCGCGGAACCTGCGCGCTGGCGTGTTGTTCCCAAGCATCATCTGCTGGTACGCTGGAGCCACTGGCTGAACGTGCCGATTCTTCTGGGGCTCATCCTGAGTGGTATGTCCATTTACTGGGCCTCCCCGATCTATCAGCACCCGCCCGATCCGCAGACCGGGAATTTTGATGTGCTGGCGGATATCGGCATCTGGTTGTGCGCCCACGTGCCTGGGCTGCACAACTACCGCAGCCCGCCGGACTGGATTTATAACCATATGAGCCTGGGGCCGGGAATGCTTGCCTCCGGGTTGCGCCTGCATTGGTTATTTGCGTACCTGTTTATGTTGAATGGGCTGGTATACATTGCCGGGCTTGGTGCGGGAGGAGGCTGGCGCGCTCTTTTGCCGCGCCGAAGCGATCTGCGCGATGCGCCTAAGATGCTCCGCTATTACATAGGACTGCCATGGGCCACGCTGAGCGGCCGGCGAAGTTCACATCCGCAGTCGACTACAAAATACAACGCACTCCAGCGGTTCGCCTACTTCTCAGTGGTAATTTCCGGATGTCTTTCGGTCGCTACGGGCTGGGCGATTCACAAGCCTATGCAACTGCACCTGCTGGCGGCGCTATTCGGCGGCTATGATACGGCGCGGGTTTGGCATTTCTGGCTGATGTGGGTGTTTCTTGCTTTCGTGGTGCCGCACATAGTCCTGGTCCTGGCGGATGGATGGGATACCCTGCGCAGCATGATTGTGGGCTGGTCCACGAGAATCGTCAGAGGCGAGGAGCAGGGAAGTGAGCGCTGAAGAAAATCGCGACACACCAAAAAGGGAGCAGCCTGCTTCAGTTGGGGGAGATGTCACCGAGAAGCCCGAAGCCATTGATGTAACCGCTTTCTCCTCCGAAGAGGAAGGGGTAAACGGACAGACCATTGAAGCCCAGCTTCCCGCCGTTACGGAACCGGAACCGCCGTCTGGGGCGAGTGCCGATAGCGGATCGGTGCCCGCGCCAGTTACGACAGAGCGGGAGAAGTCCGTCCCGCCAGAAGCGGTCCGGGCGGGAACTGCAAAACGCCGGTTCGAGGAGCAACCGCCCGAGGCGGTCGAACTGCCTTCGCTTCTGCTGCGCCGCCGAACCCGGAGGGGTGTATTGCTTTTCGGTGCAGGCGCGATGGCGTCGCTAGCGGGCTTTGCGTATTTGTTGCCGCAAGCTACGCTGGCGCGTATAGGGCTGCGCAGCAACGTGGAGTCTGCCGGAAAAGAATGGTTTCTGAATCGGGCTTTGCGGGTTGACGACGATGTGGCGGAGGCGCTTTACTCCCGCAATCGCCTGGTTCCGACCTATACGAAGTCCCAGACCACTCCGCTCAAGAACAACTACAACGGCGTTACTCCCGATCCCGGCTATATTCCAGAATGGAAGCTCATTCTGGAGGGACTGGCCTCCGGGCTGAGTGTTTCCCTCGACATCCGGACGCTGCTGACGCGCTTTGCGCCGCACGAGCAAATCACCCGGCTGGTATGTGTGGAAGGCTGGAGCGTGATCGCGTGGTGGGCGGGATTGAGATTCGACGACCTGTTGCACGCGCATCCGCCGCTGTCGCAGGCAAAATGGGCGCGGGTGGAGTCTTCGGTCAATCTCGATGCCAACGGCAATCCGGATCCATACTACGTCTCCCTGGATCTGGCGACGGCACGCCACCCGCAAACGCTGCTCGCCACGCACTTCAATGGACAGCCGCTCACCGTCGAGCACGGCGCGCCCCTGCGCCTGCTGGTCCCCGTGAAGCTCGGCCTGAAGAACGTGAAGGCTATCACCAAGATCGCGTATGTAGCGGAGGAACCGCCAGATTATTGGGCGGAACGCGGATATTCCCGTTACGACGGCATCTAGATGGCGCTAGGCGGCAGGAGCCAGCCAGCCGCAGGGAATGAAGTGTTCCCTCTGAACTCCCGTCAGCCGCGATCGTGCAATAGCTGGCGTCGGGAGGAGCATGTGGCCTCGTCGCCTCGACCCTTCGTGGCAGGTCCCTGTTCAAGCTCCGGAGTGGGGCGCTCCGGCAGCCTCGCCGTCTTGCCAGTAAGGGGATCAGGGTTCGGCAGTAACGGACAGCAAGATCGAGGTGATTTGCCCGATCGCGAAAGTTGGGAACAGCATAAGGGGTGACGTTGCTTGTGCTGATCTGCTAGAATTCCTTTCGTTATGTAATAAGGGTTTTCCGCTCACCCTCCGGAAATAAAAGCGGGGACGTAGTTCAGTTGGTTAGAACGCTGCCCTGTCACGGCAGAGGTCGCGAGTTCGAGTCTCGTCGTCCCCGCCATTTAGATTCAATAGTTTAGCTGCACAGCCTTCATCAGCTTCAACGAAGTTCGGCTCCAGTGTGGAGTGGTCGCAATTAACACTGGGCTTGCCCCCTAGCTTGAGACAACCAGTTAAGACACTGTTCGCCGTTCGCTGAAAAATCCTCGACTGGCGAGACCAGTTTACTGCACGCTGCTCTCCGGTTGGTGAAGCGGAGGCGGGCTCTGGTGGAGACCAACCCGCCAAGGAATAGCCAACTGGAAACCCATGGCCTGCCGGTGTATCCCAACCGGGCTCGCGAGCTGCTGCTGGCCGGGCTGGATCAGCTCTGGGTGGCCGACCTCACCTACATCCGTCTGGCGTGGGAGTTCGTCTATCTGGCGGTGATCTGATTGGCCAGGCACTCCATCAGGATCGTAGCGGAGAAAGTAAAGCAGGGGGAAAGTCAGGGTGCCGGATCTTGTCAGCCGGTTCTGCGAACTCGCCGTACCACTGCCGAACTCTGCAGTAAGCGCCAACAACACATTGAGGCGAGACATTCAGTAAGAGGGCGCACTCCGAAAGCGAAGCGCGCTGGCATCCGTAAAGCACCAAAACAACTCGAGCTAGAATGTCGAGCCGCGGTATGACTTCATATGCATCCAGTTCTCGCAGGGCCCGAGTTTCGGCTGGCGAAAGAGGCGCATGCTTCCGGTGCGAGCAGGTCCAATCAGAGTATTGTGCCGCAGTTTCGTGAATGGATGAACGGACGGCGTTCACCGCAACGCGGGCAGTCGCCAAATGCGCCCAACGAACCAGCCAAGCACGAAATGCGTAGCTGTTGGTCTCAGCAAGACTGGTTGCATCTACAATCGATTGCGCTGCCAATTCGGCGTTTTCTGTGATCATCAGGGCGGTCCAGTAAAGACTCTCTCTCTGGTCAGCAAATGCGGTCTGGACCGCGGCCCTGCCAGCTAAGCCTGTGTTTTGGGATTTCTGCGCCGCTCTGCTGCGGAGCCAATACACACATCACCTCGGCCCGTTCAATTTCCCCGCTCTCCACAATCGGACGAGGGGGGGCGACGAACATTAGGAGTAGTGCAGCGCGGGGGCCAATCAAGAAAGAGGATAAGTTACTGAAAATATGCTGTGTTCCCCAACTCGGGCCGAGTCTGCCCTGCCAGAATGCAGGCACTGCCCCTATCCAGGCAAATGTCGTGACGGTCTGACTCCTTATTCGCCGGACATTGCACGTTGAATTGAACCAATGGGACCCGCCCGGGCTGTTTCCGAAGTTATTACGGCTGTGATTGGGTGATGGCTGTGATTGGGCGACCGGGAATACTAAGAGGCAATGATCAGGCAGACCGCGGAATTGATGAGGTATTCAGCCCCAGGCGACAAATCTTATGTCAGCAACTGCGCCAGAATGATCTTTGCGATCATCACCACCGGATACACGGCGGCGTAGGCAAGGTTGGGTGCATCGGAGTTGGCTTCGCGCGCGGCATAAGCCAGGCAGGCCGGCTGCGTCTGGATGCCGGAAACCAAGCCCATGAGCGATGCGAACGGAATTTTGAGCAACTTATATCCCACCACCAGGGACACTAGCGTGACGACCAGCGTAACGGCCGCCCCCGCTAGCAGCATTGCCAAGCCGTTCTGGCGGAGCGTCTGCGCAAAGGAATAGCCGGCGCGGATGCCAACACCGGCGAGAAAGCATACCAGCCCAATCTGCCGCAACGTGAGATTGGAGTGCAGCGGCATGATCCAGGTAATGCGGCCGGTGCGCTCCAGCTTGCCCAGGATGAGCGCAACCAGAAGCGGCCCGCCAGCGAATCCCAGGCGGATCGTCGCGCTTGGCAGAGGGATGGGCACGAGGCCAACGAGCACGCCGAGAACCATGCCAAGGGCGACGGAACCGAAATCGGTTTCGGCGGTGCCGCGGATGGAGTCGCCGAAGAACCGCGAAATGGCTGAGAAGTTCTCGCGGCGGGTGAGCACGCGGACGCGGTCACCGAGTTCGAGGCGCGTCTCTCGGGTGGGGACGAAGTCCACATCGCCTCGGCGCAGGCGTGTTACCGTGGCGCCCATGGTGTTCTCCAAATTGAGCTCACGGATGCGCTTGCCCACAATCTCCTGGCGGGAAACGAAAACGCGGCGAAAGTCGAGCTGGGACCGGTCCTGCTCGATGTGGGCATCCAGGGGCTGTCCGAAAATCTGTTCGGCGCGCACCAGCGCGTCGTCGTCGCCGACGGCGACCACAATGTCCCTCTGCTGCAGCCGCGTGTCACCGCGGGCGATGTCGCTCGAGTGTCCGCGCTGGATACGGCTGATTACAAAGCCGGGGTCGCGGTGCGGCCGCAAAACCTCCTCCACCGTCCGGCCGATCACGGCGGGATTCATGACTTCGAAGTCGCGGACACGAATCTCCGGACTATCCGCGAGCGGCTCCATCTCCGGTTTCCACCGGCGGCGCAACACGGCGAACGAGACCAGTACGCCGATGACGCCCACCGGGTAAGCAATCGAGTAGGCGACCACCGGCTCGTCGGAAACCGCGTGAAGCTGCTCGGGAGAGAGCCCGGCAGCGCGGCCGCGCTCGCGCAGCAACTCGCGCACCGCCGCCAGCGCCGGCGTATTCGTCATAGCGCCCGTGTAGAGGCCGGCAGTGCGAGGGCGCGTCAAATGTGCCGGACGCGAAACCAGGAGCGTGACTCCCGCGCCCAGGACCACAATCACCAGGGCGAACACGCTGTCGCGATAACCTCGCTCGCGCAAAGACTTGAAGAACTCGGGACCGCTCTGGATGCCGATGGTGTAGATGAAGATAATCAGACCCAGCGTGGGAATCACTTCCGGGACGGAGATTGAAGGGCCGAGCGAGCCCACGGCCAGTCCGACGAACAGGACCCCGACGATGCCGAGACGAAATCCGAAGAAAGAGATTTCGCCCAATAGGTATCCCAGCCCAATCACGATGAAGAGCGTCAGGATCGGGTTCTCTGTCAGCGTGGTGACAATAAGGCTGTGCACCCATTCACCCCTCACCCGCGATTAGCACCACCACCGACCGCGCGCCAACGCGATATGTCGCCTCCAAAACTGGTTTTTCGGCATTCCATTGGCAAATCTCATGCGGCGGATCCAGTGCAGTATCGATCCACCGCCACCAGTTCTCTGTACCGTCCTTCAATATCGGAAGTTCGAAGTCGAGAGGCTCCCAATACGCATTGAAAATGATGTGCGCCAATACCCGTTCGTTCTTCAGTTCCCCTCCGATTGCGAGGCTGTGCGAGAAAGGCGACCAGTCCGGCTGATTGAGTTTCACGCCGTGCGAGGCGTGTTTCGCCTCGCGGAGGACCTGGCTTAGACTCACGCGCCGGCGCTCATGTTCCACGTCCCGCATTATACGGCGCTCGATCAGCAACTTCACGAACCTGAGGACATCGGCGTGTCTGGACAGCAGCTTCCAGTCGAACCAGCTCGTATCATTGTCCTGGCAGTAGGCGTTATTGTTGCCGCGTTGACTACGCCGCACCTCGTCGCCCATAGCAAACATGGGCACACCTACCGAAAGCATGGTAGCGGTGAAGAAGTTCTTTACCTGCCGGTTGCGCAGCCTCTCTATTGCGGGATCGTCCGTTGGACCTTCGACGCCGCAGTTCCAGCTTCGGTTGTCATGGCGGCCATCGCGGTTGTATTCGCCATTGTCTTCGTTGTGCTTCTGGTTATAGGACACAAGGTCGTTAAGCGTAAACCCGTCGTGACACGTAACGAAATTGATGCTCTCCTCAGCTTCGCGCTCCCTTTGACCATAAATGCCCGGGCTGCCGAGTAGACGGTCGGCCATGAGCTCGACGGAATCATTCGAGCCCCGGAAAAAGTCACGAACATCGTCGCGAAAGCGATCGTTCCACTCCTTCCAGCTATCTCCCACGAAGCTGCCGACCTGATAAAGTCCTGCCGCGTCCCAGGCCTCCGCAATCATCTTGATGCCGGCTAGCGCCGGATCGGACTCGATGTCCCAAAGCACCGGAGGATTCGCCATGACCGCACCGGACGAATCGCGCGCAAGGATGGATGCAAGATCGAACCGGAAGCCATCCACATGCATTTCGTTCACCCAGTAACGGAGGCTGTCCACAATCATGCGCCGTATTACCGGATGGTTCGCGTTGAGCGTGTTTCCTGTACCGGTGAAGTCCGCGTAAAGTGAGCGGTCTTCACACAGGAGGTAGTAAGTTGGATTGTCCAGACCGCGGAAGCACAGTGTTGGCCCGTCGTGTTCACCTTCCGCCGTGTGATTGAAGACAACATCGAGAATGACTTCGATACCGGCGCGGTGCAGCGCCTTCACCATATCGCGAAATTCGTCTACTGCGCCCAGCGGTTCCTGACGCGAGCTATATGCCTGGTGCGGTGCAAAAAATGAGACTGGTGAGTAGCCCCAGTAGTTCGTCCGGCCCGGGGGAGCATCCTGAGGATCGAACTGAAACACCGGAAGCAGCTCGACCGCGGTAATGCCCAGTTGCTGAAGGTAGGGGATCTTCTCGACTAGTCCGGCGTATGTACCACGTTTCGATTCCGCCAAACCGGAGCTGGGATGTGCAGTAAAGCCGCGCACATGCATCTCATAAATGATGGTGCGTGACCACGGCCGCTTCAGGGGCACGTCACCTTCCCAGTCATATGCTGGCGGGTCCGTAACCACGCTCTTCATGGCCGTTGCAGTGTTGTCGCCTTTCAGACGGGCTGCCTCACGGCTATAGTTTTTCGGCACGACGATGGCGCGCCCATATGGGTCGAGTAGTAGCTTGGATGAATTGAACCTGAGACCCCGATCTGGCTCGAACGGCCCGTAGGCCCGGAATCCGTAGATTTGACCGGCTTGCACGCCCGGAACGAAGACATGCCAGTAATGGTAGGTACGGTTCGCTGAAGGATCGATGGGGATGACACGCGAAGGACGAGCATCATCCACCTGATCGAAAAACAGCAGTTCGATGTTGGCCGCACTCCGGGAGAAGATTGAGAAGTTGGCGCCGCCGGTTACCAGCGTAGCCCCAAGTGGAAAGCTACGGCCGGTCATCGGGGCTAGAAGCGGCCCTTGCCTTACGGCTTCCTTGGCACTAGACATGGTTGCACGTTCCAGATGTCGGCTGCGTATTCGGCGATGGTGCGGTCGCTGGAGAACTTCCCCGAGCCCGCCATATTCAGGATGGCCTTGCGCGCCCACTCGTCCGGGTTGGCATACAACGTGCGCAGCCGCTCGTCTGCTTCGAGATATGAGTTCAGATCCGCCAGGTGCATATAGTGATCGCCGTGCGTTAGCAACGTGTCGCGCAACGGGGCGAAAACGCCCGGTTCATTGCGGCTGAAATAATCGGAGAATATTAAGTCCAAGGCCTCGCGGGTCTCGGAGTCGTATTCGTAATGCCAGTGCGGGTTGTACCACCCGCGACTGGCGCTCACCTGCTCCGCCGTCAGGCCGAAAAGGAAGAAGTTCTCCTCACCCGCTTCCGCGGCCATCTCGATGGTCGCGCCGTCGCGTGTGCCGATGGTCAAGGCTCCGTTCATCATGAATTTCATGTTGCTTGTGCCGCTGGCTTCGTACCCCGCCGTCGAAATCTGGTTGGAGACGTCACTGGCGGGAATCAGGTGCTCTGCCACTGACACGCAGTATTCGGGCAGGAATACCACTTTAAGGCGCTCGCGTACTGCTGGGTCGCCGTCGATTGTGCCAGCCAGATTGTTGATGAATTTGATAATGACTTTGGCGAGCCGGTATGCAGGCGCAGCCTTGCCGGCGAAAAAGAACGTCCGTGGATGCATGTTTAGCCCACGGTCTCCCCTTAGCCGGTTGTAAAGTACTACGATCCTCAGTGCATTCAATAGCTGACGTTTGTACTCGTGGATGCGTTTTACCTGGCAATCGAAGATCGCATTCGGATCAAGGATCTGCCCTGTCGACCACCTGAACCAATCGCAAAAGTTTTCTTTGGCACTGCGTTTGGCTTTCAGGAAGTCGTCACGGAAACCACTGTCGGCCGTAAATTCTTTCAGCTTGCTTAGTTCGCTTAAGTTGCTGATCCAGCCGTCACCAATCGCATCCGTGATCAGTCTGGAAAGCTCAGGATTGCAGAGCAGCAGCCACCGCCGGGGCGTAACTCCGTTCGTCTTGTTGTTGAAGCGTTCAGGAAAGATCTCGGCCAGGTCTTTTAAAGTTGTCTGGCGCAACAGATTGGAGTGAATCGTAGCCACGCCATTGGTACTGTGGGAACCTACGACGGCCAGATTGGCCATGCGGACCTTCTTGCCGAACCCCTCTTCGATAAGGCTCAGGCGCTGAATACGGCCTTCATTGCCCGGAAACCGCCTGCGAACATCGCCCAGAAAGCGGCGATTGATCTCATAGACGATCTCGAGTTGCCTGGGCAGCATGTCTTCAAACCACGCCACCGGCCATTTTTCGAGCGCCTCGGGCAACAACGTGTGATTGGTGTACGCCAGCGTGTTCTGTGTGATCTGCCAGGCTTCGTCCCATCCAAGGTGGACTTGGTCAACCAAAATTCGCATGAGCTCGGGCACGGCCAGAGCCGGGTGCGTATCGTTCATCTGGATCGCCACTTTGTCTGCGAACATCCGCCAATCCGAGTTGCCGCGCCCAAAGCGGCGCACCGCATCCGCCAGCGAGCAGGCGACAAGAAAGTACTCCTGCATAAGGCGTAGCCCTCGGCCCATGAATTTTGAATCATCGGGATAAAGGACCCGGGTTAGCGTTTCCGCCGAGAGGGTCTGAGTAAACGCCTCTACGAAATCGCCGTGAGAGAACTCTGCAAAGTTGAAGTAGTCCGGCGCGGCCGCGGCCCAGAGGCGGAGCGTGTTGATCGTGGAACCGCCGTACCCGATTACAGGGCGGTCAAATGGGATGCCAATCAGCGTCGAGGGACGCCCCGGTACGGGGCGCAGACTGCCTTGGCTGAGCTCGAACGAGCAACCCAAGCTGACTTCCACCTTCTCGTTCGGGCGAGCAACCTCCCAAGGGTCGGGAGAACGGAGCCAATTGTCCGGCATTTCTTCTTGCCATCCGTTCCGGATTGATTGCCTGAAAATGCCGTACTCATATCGCAGTCCGTAGCCCATGGCCGGGAGTTGCATGGTGGCGGCGGATTCCATGAAGCACGCTGCCAAACGTCCCAGCCCGCCGTTGCCCAGGCCTGCGTCGGGCTCCTGCTCCAATATCTCAGTGAGGTTGAGTTTTTTGTCCGCGATGACCTGGTTCGCCACCGGAGCGAGCAGAAGATTCGTAACGTTGTTTTCGAGTGAGCGGCCGATGAGGAACTCCATCGAGAGATAGTAGAGCCGTTTCGGATTTTGTTGTTCGTAGGTCTTCTCTGTTAGGAGCCATCGCTGAGAGAGAATGTCGCGCACCGAGCGGGCAAGCGCCTCGAACCGGTCGCGCGCCGTCGCCGCAGCCAAGTCGACGCCACTGTCAAAGAGCAGGTGCCGTTCATACAGTGCTTCGCTCGTTCCGGCGAACTGCACTGGACCGCATCCGTATTGAGTGTTGAGAAGTCTGGCGGCATCCCGCAATGGCTGCCGTTTCGCTGCAGCTTTAGTCGCCATGGTAGAGTCCTTCCATGATCCTGTAGGGATTGGCAACGGGGCCTCCACAGCTCATCGGATCCGCGGGTCTGATCTGCACAAGTTGAGTTTTGCGTACAGAGCGATGCCGCTGAACCAGCTTGCGGGCGGCGTAGAAAGAAAGTCCAGCGAATACCAGTCCCGCCAAAAGCGTTCCCGCTCTGCCAGCGTAGGCAGCCGCGCGGTTCAGGTCATGACTGAAGACATAGCCGAGCCCGGCATAGGCGCAGGAATAGAGACTGGCGCCAATTGCGTCAAAGGCCAGGAAACGGAGCCGGCTGGTGCGGGATGTCCCGGCCAGGGGAGGCACTACCGCGTCGAGCCCCGGGACGAACTTGGCCAGCACGAGCAGCGGAGGTCCATACCGGGCAAAGGTCTGTTTCGCCCTGCGATCGGCGGCGTCGGGGTCTGGCGTTAGGCGGTGAATGAAGTGCAAGACCTTGTCGCCCCTCCGCTGACCCGCCTCGTACCACACCCAGTCAGCCAGCACACAGGCAGTCACAGCCAGACCGAGTGCCGGGACGAGGCCCAACTTCCGGGCGGCTACGAGCGCCCCGGCCGCCAGCAGAAATAGAGGCGCAGGCACTGGCAAACCTATCTGGCGCACGAACACTGCAGCGAACAGAATAAAGTAGCCATGCTTTAAAGCAAACTGGACGATAGCATTCATACTTTCCACTTGCCGTTCCGAGCTAGAGGGAGATTAAACCGCTCGCACACACCCAACGTGTAGGTGTCGTTAGCAACGAACTTCGCTCCGAGCCGGCTGAACAATGACAGCGTCGCCTCGCCAACAGAATCAATGAAGGTAACGTCTGTAAGGTCGACAACTAGTCCCCTCTCAATGTTGCCGCGCGTCACCAGCATTCGAACCTGCTCCGCATCTTCGCCGACGAATCGCCCTTCGAGTCTGACGACCAAAGCCTTCTCTGAATCTTGCATTTCCGCGCGCAGCATAGTTCCACCGGAATCGCCAATAGAGGTATGCAGGCGCACTGCCAACCGAGAACTGAGCCAGAATGATTGAAAAGAAAGGTCTTGCAAAGGTGCCCCAGTAGGCTGCCACACCCAAAAGCGGGGGTGCCGGAATACGGGCAATTGGCAGTGCCGGAATGCGGGCAATAGAGGGGCGGTGGAAACCTAAATAGTACAGATGTGCCTTGCCCTAGACGGCCCATAAGAACGCCGAGCCTGACCCGCGCTGATGCTAAACTTACCCCGTATGTCCGGCCCAATTACAGGTGAGAAGACGGCAACGGACGGCCGGTATCGAGCGCTGCTCGATGTGTCGAGCGTGATTGCCGATCAGCCCACGGTAAAAGCCGTCCTGCACAGCCTGCGTGCCGTTCTGTCCAGCACGTGTCGCCTCCATGGAGCCGAACTCTACGTCTTGGACGAAGACGGAGACAGCCTGCATGTCATCGCGTTCGATCGAGAAGCAGACGCGCCCGCGATCAAGGCGGGAACCAAAATCTCGCGCATTGGCGCGGGGGCGCGAGTACTTGAGGAACAAATACCAGTTTTCCTGCCGGACGTATCGCAGGAAATGTTGAACCATCCTGAGTTGGCTCCATTTGCACCCGGGGTTGTCGGACGAAGCACCTATTTGTTTCCGGTATCTACCTCCCAGAAGCGATACGGAATGCTTGCAGTGACAAAGTTGCAGGGGCAGGAATTTATCCCCGAAGATGTCGAACTGCTCCGTTCTCTGGCATCGCACGTTGCGGTCGCGCTCGAGTGCGCGCTGGCAAGGGATCGTGCGGAGCAGTATCAACGTCAGCTTGCTAGCGAGCGCGACCGCCTTCGCCTAGTGCTCGAAGTGAATAATCATGTGGCAAAATTGGATATCAACGATGTCCTTCGCTCGGCCTCGGCATCTATCCGTTCATATTTTGGGAGTGATTTCGTTACTTTCTGGGTGCTGAAAGAGGAAACCAGTCAGCTTCGAAGCGTGTTGCACGATTTTCCCAGCGGGAAGGGATTGCTGGCTGAGTTCACTTCCGCTGACCTGACCGCTACGGACTTTGAGCAGCTGCGCACGCGCCAAGCCCAAATCTGGTCAGTCGAGGACATTAACAAACTCCCGTCGATTCTCGGGGACCCCCTGAAGGCCGAATCGATCATGTCATTAGCCACCGCTTCGTTGGCCACCGAGAGTAGGCCGTTGGGTTTGCTGGCGATGGGCAGCCGAAAGGTCGATGCCTTCGGACAGGAGGACCTGGATCTCCTGTCGCAGATTGGCATCCAGATAACACTGGCATTGGATAATGCGCTGGCACATGGACGCCTGAACGCATCGGCGGCTCGTCTCGAAGAAGAGCGTTTGTACCTTGAATCAGAAATCAGGTCGGAATACAGCTTTGAGGACATCATTGGCAAGAGCGCCGCACTTCGCAAAGTTTTGGACCAAGTTGGCATCGTCGCGCCGACCGACTCGACCGTGCTGCTGCATGGCGAGACCGGCACAGGCAAAGAACTGATTGCGCGAGCCGTGCATAACCTCAGTCCTAGGCACGATCGTACTTTCGTGCGGCTGAATTGTGCGGCGATCCCGTCTGGGCTGGTGGAAAGCGAACTGTTTGGTCACGAAAGGGGCGCCTTTACCGGTGCTCTGATGCAAAGACGCGGGCGGTTCGAACTTGCAGACCACGGGACACTCTTTCTGGATGAAATCGGCGATATCAGCCTGGATTTGCAACCCAAGCTCCTACGCGCCCTGCAGGAACATGAGTTTGAACGGTTGGGCAGCACGCGAACGATCCGCGTCGATGTTCGGTTGATCGCCGCAACCCATCGAGACCTGCCGGGGATGATCCGCAATAGCCAGTTTCGCGAAGACCTCTTTTACCGATTGAATGTGTTCCCGATTGAGATTCCTCCACTTCGGGAACGACGTGAAGACATTCCACTTCTCATTCAGTACTTCGTTTCCCGTCTCTCGCGCCGCATGCAGAAACGCATCAAGTCCATCCCCAAACAGGCGATGGAGACGCTAGTAAACGCCTCCTGGCCAGGCAACATTCGCGAACTTGAGAACTTCATCGAGCGCTGCGTGATTCTGACCCAAGGCGACGAACTCAAGGTCCCTCGCACAGAGCTCAAGAGGCCTTCAAGCCGGACTGCTGCTCCTGCTCCAGCAGGTTCGACATTCGAAGAAGCCGAGCGGCAGGTAATTATTGATGCGCTGAAAGCAGCATCCGGCAGAATGTCCGGAAAAAACGCAGCTGCTGAGCGCCTTGGGCTCAAGCGAACAACGCTGCAAAACAAGATTCACCGGCTGAACATCACTCGGGCAGATTACTCGCAGTGACCGCATTCGGGCAGCGGCGGACGCTGTTCACTCGCGGTCCTCTCCAACTAACTAAAAACTAAGTACTTGAGGCTGCCGTGCAGTTCGCAAATGAACTCGTCTGCCCACATGTCGGCAGCAGACGTCTGGCAGCCAAATGC
>Ga0326727_10009229_pt1 | contig 24408 bp, 38 predicted proteins | sample MB2enrmetagenome_FD_207643 | JGI IMG/M metagenome (GOLD analysis project Ga0326727, IMG submission 207643) | Lab enriched peat soil microbial communities from McLean, Ithaca, NY, United States - MB29MY | ecosystem: Environmental > Terrestrial > Soil > Wetlands > Peat | place: USA: New York... | reverse complement strand
ATAACGTGCAGCTGGTTGTGGAACTGATCACTCCGGTGGCCATGGATAAAGGGCTGCGCTTCGCCATTCGCGAGGGCGGCCGGACGGTGGGCGCCGGGACCGTTTCGGAAATTCTGGATTAGGCAAGGTCGATAAACCAAATGGCATTAAAAGATCGCATCCGCATCCGGTTGAAGGCATACGACCACCGTGTGCTCGATCAATCGACGACCGAGATCGTGGACACGGCCAAGCGGACGGGGGCTCAGGTAGCTGGCCCCATCCCGCTTCCCACGGTGATCAGCAAGACTACGGTCCTGCGTTCGCCGCACGTGGACAAGAAGTCGCGGGAACAGTTCGAAATCCGGACGCATAAGCGGCTGCTGGATATTTTGGAACCGACGCAGCAAACCGTGGACGCGCTCATGAAGCTCGATCTGCCGGCGGGCGTCGACGTTGAGATCAAGGCGTTTGGCAAAGGCCAGGCGAGTAAGTAAAGAAATTATAGGTTCGCAGGTGCAAGAATGATTCCAGGAATACTGGGCAAGAAAATCGGGATGACGCAGATGTTTCGGGCGGACGGGGTTGCCGTGCCGGTTACTCTGCTCAAAGCGGGTCCGTGCATGGTCACACAGCGCAAGACGCCTGTGACGGACGGTTACGACGCGGTGCAGTTGGGTCTGGTGGAGTTCATCAAGCCGTCCCGGATCAACAAGCCGGAGACCGGACACTTGAAGAAAGCCGGAGTCGACGGTGCGCGCTTTCTGACCGAGTTCCGGATGCGTCCCGGCGATAACGACCTGAAGCCCGGTGACAAGGTGCTTGTCTCGGACTTTAAGCCCAACGATAAAGTGGACGTGATCGGCGTGTCGAAGGGACGTGGGTTTGCAGGCGTCGTGCGGCGCCATCATTTCCGCGGCGGCGACGCCACCCACGGGTCCATGCATCACCGCGCTCCCGGTTCCATCGGCGCATCCAGCTTCCCGTCGCGCGTGGTTCCCGGTATGCGCATGGGAGGCCAGATGGGTACGGATCAGGTGACGGTGCGCAACCTCGAAGTGATTGAGATTGATGCCGAGGATAATGTGCTGGTGGTAAAGGGCGCAGTGCCCGGACCGAACGGCGCCTATGTAGTTGTCCGGAGGGCCAAGCGCTAAACGAACATGCCCACAGTTGACGTCGTAGATTTGAAGAACGCAAAGGTCGGCGAAATCGATCTGGCCGACTCCGTTTTCGGGGCGGAAGTGAATGAAGCCCTCCTCTATGAGGCGGTGCGGCAGTATCGCGCCGGTGAGCGGTCCGGAACCGCCGCAACCAAGGTGCGCGGCAGCGTGTCGGGTTCCGGCAAGAAACTTTGGAAACAAAAAGGAACTGGGCGAGCCCGCGTGGGTTCCGTTCGCAGCCCCATCTGGCGGCACGGCGGCACCGTGCACGGTCCGCAGCCCCGCGACTATTCCTATAAGCTGCCCAAGAAAATGGCCGCCGGCGCCCTGCGTTCCGCTCTCTCGGCCAAACTCCGGGACGGCGAACTGGTGGTGGTCAACAATTTCGAATTGGCCGACCACAAGACCAGGAATCTGAAGTCGGCCCTGAACCGGTTTGAAGCGAAAAAAGTTCTTTTCGTCGAAGCCGGGGAGAATAAAAATCTCGAGCTGAGTACGCGCAACCTGCAAGGCGTCACAGTGCTTGCGAGCCGCATGATCACCGTTTACCACCTGCTGGATGCCCAACGCGTGCTGGTCTCCGAACAAGCTGCGCAGAAGCTATCGACCGGACTCGATCCGCATCGCTCGAAGGCCGAGCGTAATCTCGACACCCCGGAGCAAGCGTAATGACGATCTATCAAGTAATCAAGCGGCCCGTCGTCACCGAAAAAGGCGTCGACAAAAAGGACACCGAGCGCACACTTTGTTTTGAAGTGGACCGGGATGCGAATAAGACCGAAGTCCGCCAGGCGGTTGAGAAATTGTTCAACGTCAAGGTGGACGAAGTCCGGACATCGAATTTTGTGGGTAAGCTGCGTCGCCGCGGGAAATTCTCCGGCTTCCGTTCCGATTGGAAAAAGGCTTACGTGAAGTTAAAAGAGGGCGAGAAGGTGCCCGAGTTCGCCGAAATCTAGCGGCGGGCAAATCTAAACATATGGCGATTAAGACATACCGGCCGTTTACTCCCAGCCGCCGTTACATGACGGTGGTCACGCGCGAGGAAATTACCAGGCAGACCCCCGAGAAGTCTCTGGTGGAGTCCAAAAAGCGCACCGGCGGACGCACTTCGAACGGCCGCATCAGCAGCCGCTTCATTGGTGGCGGCCACAAGCAGGCCTACCGCGTCATCGATTTCAAGCGGGAAAAGACGGGTGTTCCCGCCACCGTGGCTTCCATTGAATACGATCCCAACCGCTCCGCCCGCATCGCGCTGCTCCATTACGCCGACGGCGAGAAGCGCTACATTCTGCAGCCCGATGGCCTCAAAGTGGGCATGAAGATCAGTTCCGGCCCCGAGGCGGACATCCTGGTTGGCAATTCCCTGCCGCTGAAGAACATTCCGGCAGGTACGGTGGTGCACGCGATTGAACTGCGGCCGGGAAAAGGCGCCCAGATGGCGCGCTCGGCTGGAACGCAGGCCCAGTTGGTATCCCGCGAAGGCGGGGTGGCTTTGTTGAAGCTGCCTTCCGGCGAGGTCCGGCGCGTCTCTACAGATTGCATGGCCACCATCGGACAGGTCGGCAATACGGATCACGAAAATCAGTCCTCGGGCAAAGCCGGCCGTTCCCGCTGGCTCGGAAAAATGCCGCATAATCGCGGCGTTTCGATGAATCCGGTGGATCACCCGCACGGTGGTGGTGAGGGGAAAACTTCCGGCGGCCGCCATCCGGTAACGCCGTGGGGTCAGCCCACGCGTGGATACAAGACGCGCAACAACAAGCGCACAGACCGGTTCATTGTGAGCCGCAAGTCGAAGAAACGATAACGAGATAACGAATGGGACGCTCACTCAAAAAAGGGCCATTTACAGACGGCCACCTCGAGAAGAGGATCGACGCAATGAACGCGGCGAACGAAAAGAAGGTGATTCGCACCTGGAGCCGCCGCTCGACGATCCTGCCGGAGTTCGTCGGTCAAACCATCGCCGTCCATAACGGAAGAAAATTCATTCCGGTCTACATCACGGAAAACATGGTGGGACACAAGCTGGGTGAGTTCTCGCCGACGCGTACCTTCAAGGGTCACTCGGCGAAGAAGACCGAGAAAGGCGCTAAGTAAATCATGCTGGCTAAAGCGGAAGCAAGATACGTTAATATTTCCCCGCAGAAGGCGCGCCTGGTGGTGGATCTGGTGCGCGGACAGCGCGCCAATGATGCGATCCAGACCCTCAAGAACACCAATAAGCGCATCGCGCCCTCGGTGGAAAAAGTGTTGCAGTCGGCCATCGCGAACGCGCAGAACCTCGACGAGAATGTCGATGTGGATGAGCTCGTGGTTTCCGAAGCGTACGTGAATGAGGGGCCGCGTATGAAGCGGATCCGGCCCGCTCCCATGGGGCGCGCGTATCGCTATCAGCGGCGCATGTCGCATATCGTGGTCAAGGTTTCCGATGACGTCCGTCCGTTCCGTAGTTAGCATGGGACGGGTAAGAGCAGCGAGGGGAAGAAAGTTTTAGATGGGACAGAAAGTACATCCATACGGGTTCCGGTTAGGGTTCAATAAACCCTGGCGTTCGCGCTGGTTCGCGGGAGCCGATTACGCCAAGCTTCTGCGGGAAGACCTGGAGCTGAAAGAGAATCTGCGGTCGCGGTTGAAATCCGCCGGCGTCAGCTCGATTGAAGTCGATCGGCCCGGTAATAAGCTGCGCGTCACCATTCGCACCTCGCGCCCCGGCATTATTATCGGACGCAAGGGCGCCGAAATTGAAAAGCTGAAACTCGATCTTGCCAAGCGCACCAAGCGCGAAGTATTTATCGACATCAATGAAGTGCATAAGCCCGAACTCGATGCCCAACTGGTTTCCGAGTCGATTGCCATGCAGCTCGAAAAACGCGTGGCTTTCCGCCGCGCCATGCGCAAAGCGGTGGATTCGGCCCTGCGCTTCGGCTGCAAGGGCATTAAGGTTCGTGTTTCCGGCCGGTTGAATGGCGCGGAAATCGCCCGTTCCGAATGGTATTTGCAAGGGCAGCTTCCGCTGCACACGCTGCGTGCCGATATCGATTATGGGCAAAGCGAAGCCAACACCACCTATGGTGTCATCGGGATCAAGTGCTGGTTGTATAAAGGCGAAATCCTGGAAGGCCGGCGCCGGGCATACAATGCCGAGCCGGAACCGAGACGCAGGGAGCGTCCGGACCGTGATCGCGGGGGGGATCGAGGTGGCGCTGACCGCGGTGGGGCCGATCGCGGTGGGGCCGATCGCGGTGGTGATAGGGGTGGTGATCGTGGACCCCGGCGTGAGCGTCCCGCCCAGGAGACCCACGCTCAGCCGCCCGCCGCGCGCGTTGTCGAAGGTCCGGCGGTTCAGGCCGTGCCGGGTGAGTTGCCGCGCCGCACGGGTGGTCCGCTGATGCCGCCCATCGCCGCGCCGCAGGGTGTCGCATGGAAGCAGGAAGCGCGTGAACAGCGCCATGCCGATCATGCGGATGGCGAGCCCGTCGAAGCCGCTCCCGTTGAAACCGGAGCCGCTGCCTTGGATACTCCGGCGCCTGAGCCGAAACCGGAAGAGGAGGCACAGTAACTCGTTATGTTGATGCCTAAGAAAGTCAAGTACCGCAAGCAGCAGCGCGGCCGCATGACAGGTAAAGCCTGGCGCGGCAGCGCCATCTCCTTCGGCGAGTACGGATTGAAAGCCATGGAATGCGGCTGGGTGACGGCCCGCCAGATTGAAGCGGCCCGTATCGCGATGACGCGTTTCATCAAGCGTGGCGGCAAAGTGTGGGTGCGTGTTTTCCCCGATAAGCCAATCACCAAAAAGCCCGCTGAAACTCGTATGGGTAAAGGGAAAGGCGCGCCGGAAGAATGGGTTTGCGTAGTGCGCCCCGGCAAGATTTTGTTTGAAATGGAAGGGGTAGCGGTGGATATCGCGACCCAGGCCATGCGGCTTGCCGCCCATAAACTGGCCATCCGGACGCGCTTTATCGAGCGCGAGCGGACTGGTGTAGACGCATAGGTGTAGACGCATAGGTGTAGACGCGTAAAGGAATCAGATGGCGAAGCAAAAAACCAAGGCGAAGACGCCGCGGGATCTCAACGATCTCGAAATCGCGCAGCAACTCCGCGAGACGGAGGAGAAGTCTTTCCGGATTAAGTTCCAGATGTCCATGGGGCAGACCGATGGATTGAAGCGCTTGCGCGAGATGAAGAAAGACCGGGCTCGGTTGCTGACGGTGCGGCGCGAACGGGAATTGAAAGCGGCAGGGGCTAAGTAAATATGGCGCAAGTGATTCACGAAGGCGGTCATAAGAACGAAAAGGTCGGAGAAGTGGTTTCGACCAAGATGGCGAAGACGATTATCGTTGAGGTCGCCCGGCGCGTGCCGCATCCTCTTTATAAGCGCATCATGAACAAGCGGAAGCGCTTCTATGCGCACGATGAAGAAGGCAAGGCGAATTTGGGCGATGTGGTCCAGATTATCGAATGCCGCCCGCTGAGCAAGTTGAAGCACTGGCGCCTCGGCGAGGTCATCCGCCGCGCCGCGCAAGTCTCGGTCCAACCGAAAGATCTTGAGAAGTAGTTTTTAGAAAAGCAGCTGGGAAGCCAGGCAAGAAGGACACGATTTTATGATTGGAATGAGAACCATCCTCGAGGTGGCCGACAACAGTGGAGCGCGGCGGTTAGCCTGCATTCTCCCTCGCGGCGGAGACCTCGGGCTGCGCGCCGGACTGGGCGACGTTGTGACGGCGTCGGTCAAGGAAGCTGCGCCCGATTCGGCAATTAAAAAGGGTAAGGTAGTGCGCTGCGTGATTGTGAGGATGCGTAAGGAGACCCGTCGCCGCGACGGCACGTACATCCGGTTTGACTCGAACGCCGCCGTCCTGATCAACGAAATCGGCGAGCCTGTGGGTACGCGTGTATTCGGCCCCGTGGCGCGTGAACTAAGAGACAAGCGCTTTATGAAGATCGTCTCGCTTGCTCCGGAGGTCATCTAAAATCCCATGTCAAAAATGACTTTTGGCCAATTGAAGGGCGTTCCCAAGCGCATCCGGATCAAGAAGGATGACGTGGTGAAAGTGATTGCCGGCAAGGATAAAGGCAAGAGCGGACGCGTCCTCGATGTGATTTCAGACACCGGCCGCGTCCTGGTGGAGCATTGCGGCATGGTGAAGCGCCATACCCGCCCCAATCCCCAGCGGCAAATCAAAGGCGGAATCGCCGAGCGCGAGAGCCCCATTCATGTCTCCAACGTGATGCTGCTCACCTCCGGTGGAATCCCCACGCGCATCGGCAGCAAAGTGGAAACCCAGGGGACCAAGACTCGCCGCGTGCGCATTGCGCGCAAGGGCGGGGAAGTCCTCGACAAGAAATAGGTACGCGAAACATGGCAGCCAGACTCAGAGAACATTATTCGAAAACGGTGGTTCCCGCGCTCAAGAAAGAGTTCGGTTACAAGAACCCCATGTCGATCCCCAAGATCGAAAAGATCGCCATCAACATCGGACTGGGCGAAGCAACCTCGAACGCCAAGCTGATGGATGGCGCGGTGAACGAACTGACCGCCATCGCGGGGCAGAAGCCCGTCGTCACCAAAGCCAAGAAGTCGATTGCCGCCTTCAAGCTGCGCGAGAATATGCCCATCGGCTGCATGGTGACTCTGCGCGGTGACCGCATGTATGAGTTTTTTGACCGCCTGGTAAACGTCGCCCTTCCCCGTGTCCGCGATTTCCGCGGCCTGAATCCGAAAAGCTTCGACGGACGCGGCAATTACACCATGGGCCTGCGCGATCAGTTGATCTTCCCCGAAATTGACTATTCCAAGATCGACAAAACCAAGGGCATGAATATTTCGATTACAACCAGCGCGAAGTCCGATGCCGAAGGGCTGGTTCTGTTGCGCAACATGGGCATGCCGTTCCGGGCCTGAATAAGAGAGCTAGAGAATAAATAATGGCAACAACCGCCAAGATCGCAAAAGATAATAAGAAGCCCAAGTTCAAGTGCCGTCACCGCAATCGCTGCTGGCGTTGCGGCAGGCCGCGCGGGTTTCTCAGCAAGTACGGCATCTGCCGCCTGTGTTTCCGGTTGCTCGCGCTGAATGGCGAGATCCCCGGCGTGACCAAGAGCAGCTGGTAGCAAGTGAGTAATAACAGAAAGGTTTGTCTGAAGTAAATGACCAGTGATCCCATCGCCGATATGCTAACTCGGGTCCGCAACGCCATGATGGCGCGCCACCCGAAAGTGGATGTCCCGGCTTCGCGCCTGAAGGCTGAGATTGCCCGAATCCTCAAGGAAGAGGGTTATATCCTCAACTACAAAGTGGCCGAAGAGGGCGTTAAAAAGGTCATCAAGATTTATCTGAAGTATCAGCCCGACAAGACGCCGGTCATTACGGCCATTGAGCGCGTGTCGCGCCCCGGCTGCCGCTCCTACGTCGGCAAGAGCGATATTCCGCGCGTCCAGGGTGGGCTCGGAATCAATATCCTGACCACGCCGAAGGGCGTGATGACGGGCAAAACGGCGCACCGCGAAGGCCTCGGCGGCGAGCTGCTTTGCCGGGTTTGGTAACAAGAGGTTTGGTAACAAGAGGGGCATAAGGAAAAGCGAATGTCGAGAGTAGGGAAAAAGCCGATTCCGGTCCCCGCGGGGGTCAAGCTGCAAATCGGCGATCAACTCAAGGTAGAAGGGCCGAAGGGCAAGCTAACGGTCCCCATTCCACAGGGCATCAGCTTCGAGCAGCAAAACGGCACGCTCGAAGTCAAGCGCGAATCAGACGCCTATGCGGCGTTACACGGGCTCACGCGCGCGCTGGCCGCGAACGCAGTGCAAGGGGTGTCGGGCGGCTTTACGCGCGAACTCGATATCGTCGGCATCGGTTATCGCGTCGACGTCAAGGGTAAGGTAGCTTCCTTTACACTCGGCTATTCGCATCCCATCGAGTTTCTTCTCCCGGACGGGGTCGATATGAAGGTGGATAAGCAAACCCATATCATCCTCACCGGGTTTGATAAGCAATTGATCGGACAGGTGGCCGCCAATATGCGCGCCCTGCGGAAACCGGATCCGTATAAGAACAAGGGCGTTCGCTACACCGGGGAAGTGTTGCGCAAGAAGGTCGGCAAAACCGGCGCCGGTGGCAAGAAGTAAGCCGGGAAGTAGTTAGGAAAAACCAATGGTCAGCAAAAATCAAATTCGCGAGCGCATCCATACGCGCATCCGCCGCAAGTTGCGCGGCACTCCTGAGCGGCCTCGCCTGGCGGTGTTCCGGTCCCTGGCGCACACCTACGCCCAGGTGATTGACGACTCGACGGGGGTCACCGTGGCCGCCGCTTCCACTTCCGGCTCGAAGACGGGCGGCAACGTGGCGGCGGCAACCAAAATCGGCAAGGAAATCGCTCAGAAGGCCATCGAAAAAGGCATCCGGAAGGTCGTGTTCGATCGCGGCGGCTACATCTACCACGGGCGCGTCAAAGCCCTGGCCGAAGCGGCGCGCGAAGCAGGATTGGAGTTCTAAACGCAATGGCAATTACTCACAAGCGCGTCGATCCGCAGTCGCTCAACCTCAAAGAGCAGGTGGTTTCCATCAACCGCGTGACCAAGGTGGTCAAGGGCGGTAAGAACATGAGCTTCTCGGCGCTGATCGTGGTCGGAGACAGCAACGCCAAGGTGGTAGGCTTTGGCGTCGGAAAAGCCAAGGAAGTGCCGTCCGCCATCCGCAAGGGCATCGAAGCCGCGAAAAAGAATCTTCGCAAAATCGTGTTGCTCGACAACACCATTCCACATCAGGTGCTCGGTCGTTTTGGAGCTGGAATGGTTTTGTTGAAGCCCGCCCAGGCCGGCACCGGCGTCATCGCCGGCGGTCCCGTTCGAGCCGTCATCCAGGCCGCCGGAATTCCTAACGTGCTCACCAAATCCATCGGTTCGCATAACCCGCATAACGTGGTCAAGGCCACCATCGATGCCCTCGTACAGTTGCGCGATAAAAACGCCGTCGCCGAAATGCGCGGCCTCACCGTGGAGAAAATGTAATGGGCGACATGATCAGAATCAAGCTGGTTCGCAGCGTCATTTGCACGCCCCAGAAACATAAAGTGATCGTGCGGTCGCTGGGCCTCAGGAAACTCAATCAGATCGTCGAGAAGCCCGATACGGCCGGCTTCCGCGGTATGGTCAAGAAAGTACCTCACCTTCTGGAATTGGTGGAAGGAAATTAAACCATGAATCTTAGTAATCTCAAACCTCCCAAGGGCCAGAAGCATGCGCCCAAACGCGTCGGACGCGGCATGGGGTCGGGCACCGGAAAGACTTCGACGCGCGGCTCCAAGGGTGCTCGCTCGGTCTCCGGGTACAGCATCATGCGCGGTTTTGAGGGCGGCCAGATGCCGCTCCACCGCCGTCTGCCCAAGCGCGGCTTCACCAACATATTCAAGAAACAATTCGCGGTCGTCAACCTCGGGCAAATTGAAAAGCTGGAAGGCAATGAGTTCACCGTGGAACGCCTCATGTCTCTCGGCATCGTGAAAAAGCTGGGCGATGGGGTCAAAATACTCGCCGGCGGCGAACTCACCCGGGCCGTCTCCATTGAGGCCCATCATTTTTCGAAAGCCGCTGGTGATAAGATCACTAAGCTCGGCGGGTCCGTCAAGACTTTAGGTGCTTAAAGGTAAACAACGTCGGTCTACCGGCCATCAATCGCGCATATGAATAAGATCTTCGAAGCTTTTGCGAACGTCTTCCGGATTCCCGATCTGCGTAAGCGCGTGCTGTTTACGCTGGGGCTGCTCGCGGTATATCGCCTCGGAAGCTCGGTCCCCACTCCCGGCATCAACATCATTAAGTGGACCGAGTTCTTCTCGAAGAACCTCTCGGGAGTTTTCGGCTTTTTTGATATGTTCGCGGGCGGAAACGTCCGCCGCTTCACCATTTTCGCGTTGGGCATCATGCCCTACATCACCGCGTCCATCATCCTGCAATTACTGACGGTGGTCGTGCCCACGCTGGAAAAGCTTTCGAAAGAAGGCGAGTTGGGCCGCCGCAAAATCACCCAGTGGACGCGCTATCTCACCGTCGGCCTCGCCATTGCGCAATCCATCGCCATTGCCACCGGCCTGCAGCAGATGGAAGGCATCGTCCTCAATCCCGGCTTCGGATTCACCTTCCTCACCGTGCTCTCGCTCACCACCGGCACGGCGTTCATTATGTGGCTGGGCGAGCAGATCACCGAGCGCGGCATCGGCAACGGGATGAGCCTCATCATCTTCGCCGGAATCGTCATCGGTCTCCCGAACGCCATTGAGAACATCTACACGCACGTCTTTATCACCCGGGATTGGAACGCGCTTACGCTCATCGCCATCCTCGTGATGATGGTCGCCGTGGTCGCTTTCATCGTCCTGGTGGAACGCGGCGAGCGCCGCATCCCCGTCCAATATGCCAAGCGCGTGGTAGGCCGCAAGGTCATGGGCGGCCAGTCCACCCACATGCCGCTCAAGGTGAATGCGGGAGGCGTGATTCCCGTCATCTTCGCGTCATCCATCCTGGCCTTCCCGCAGACCCTCGCCACCCTGCCGTTCGTCCATAACACCCCGTGGCTCGCCAACACATTAGCCTCCGTCCGCCATTCCGAGCCGCTCTACCTGCTGCTATTCGTCGCCGGCATTATCTTCTTCTGCTTCTTTTACGTATCCATCATCTTTAACCCCAACGAAGCCGCCGATAACATGCGGAAGTACGGCGGGTTCATCCCCGGTATCCGCCCCGGCCGGAATACCGCTGATTACATGAATAACATCCTGACCAAGATCACGGTGGTCGGCGGCCTTTACCTCAGCATCCTGTGCCTCATCCCCGACATCATGATTTCGGGAATCCATCTGCAGCATTTGCCGCTCGTTGGGAATTTCATCGATCTCCATTTCCCGCGCTTTATCCTTGAAGGCCTGAACGTCAATTTTTACTTCGGCGGCACCAGCCTTCTGATCGTCGTCGGCGTGGCTATGGATACCGTGAATCAGATCGAAGCCCAGTTGATTATGCGCCACTATGAGGGCTTCACCCCACGCGCCGGCCGAATCCGCGGCCGCAGGAGTTAATGATCCGATTTGACGCCGGAAGTTGTTCTCCCGAAGGCCGGGCCGCTGAGTCCGCAGCATCGGTTAAAACATAAATGCGCCATTGTTCTTTTTGGGCCTCCCGGTTCCGGAAAGGGCACCCAATCGCAATTTCTAATCCAGCGGCTGGGAATTCCGCAGATCTCCACCGGCGACATGCTCCGGGAACATATCCGCTCGGGCGACGATATCGGGCGGGCCATCGAGCAGCGCATGAGGGCAGGCCTGCTGGTTCCCGATGAGCTGGTGAACTCGCTGGTCGAGGAGCGGCTCAAGGAACCGGACACCGACCGCGGCTTCATTCTCGACGGATATCCGCGCACCAGCGCACAGGGGAGGGTTCTCATTGACCTGCTGGATAAGAATAATGCGGAGGCAGTGGTAATTCACTTGCTAGTGGATTACAATATTATTATCGCGCGGATTACGGGAAGGCGGCAGTGCCCCAGATGCGGCACGCTCTACAACCTGCTTTCGCGCCCGCCTAAGGTCGAAGGTGTGTGCGATCTTGACGGCGAAGCGCTGATTGTCCGCGAGGATGATCGCGAACAGGTGATTCGCGAGCGCCTTGATTCTTATGAGCGCCAAACGAGTCCCCTGATTGCATTTTTTCGGGAGACAGGCCGGAAAATGTACGACGTGGATGCCAGCCGGATTACACCGCTGGCGTTGTCTGAGCGGATTTGTGAGTTGCTCGATTGCGCGGCCTGGCCTGGAAAGGACAGCAAACTGGATAGCCCGCCGCTGGATGGAAGCCGGTCGTAAGCGTGATGATTGTACGCAAAACCGCGGCTGAGATTGAGAAGATGCGACGCGCCGGTCTTCTCGTGCATCAGATTTTGACGCGCGTGGGCGAGATGGCCGTTGCGGGTGTCTCAACCTGGGATCTGGAAGTCGCGGCGGCGAAGATGATCGACGACGCCGGCGCGAAACCGGCATTCAAGGGGTATTACGTTCCCGCCGCCGGTGAGAGATACAAGTACGTCCTCTGCACCTCGGTGAATAGCGAGATCGTGCACGGGATGCCGTCGCCCAAGCGGGTATTAAAGTCCGGTGATCTGGTTTCGATCGACACCGGGGTGTCGCTGGAAGGTTGGTACGGGGATTCGGCGCTCACCGTGGGCGTCGGCGAGATTAACGATGAGGCCAAACGCCTCATCCGCATTACTCAGGAGTCGCTCGAACTCGCCATCGAACAGGTGCGCGAAGGAAAGCGGCTGTTTGACATTTGTGGAACCGTAGAGAAGTACGTGGTTGAGAATGGATTCTCCATCGTCCGGGAATATGTCGGGCACGGAATCGGCACCCAGCTCCATGAAGAGCCGCAGATTCCGAACTATGTGGACCGGCGCAACGAGAATCCCAGGCTTCGCGAGGGTATGGTGCTGGCGATCGAACCCATGGTGAACTCCGGGCGTCCGGAGACCAAGGTTCTGAAAGATCGCTGGACGGCGGTGACCAAAGATGGGTCGTATTCAGCCCATTTTGAACACTGTGTCGCGGTGACGGCCAATGGGCCTTACGTGCTCACTCGGCCATGAAGGCGGTCGTCAAGGTGGCGGCTGAGGTTTTGGAAGAATTGCCCAGCCAGTTGTACCGTCTGCGGACAGCCGGCCAGCAGTTGATTGTGGGCCACCCGGTAGGGGCGGCGGAACGGAATTATGTGCGGTTGCTGAAAGGCGACCAGGTGGAAGTGGAATTAAGCCCGCTGGACCCGGCGAAAGGCCGGATCGTCAGGAAAATGTAGCGGGGAAGGAAACGAGTTATGAAAGTCAGGGCGTCTGTAAAGAAGATGTGCGATAAATGCAAGCTGGTCCACCGCGAGGGTGTCGTGCGGGTGATTTGCCCCAACCCCAAGCATAAACAGCGGCAGGGTTAAGGAAAAAACGGAAATATGGCGCGTATAGCTGGTGTTGATTTACCTCCAAAAAAGAGAGCCGAAATAGGCCTCACCTATATTTACGGAATCGGGCGCACGCGTGCGAAGTCGCTGCTCTATCGCTCCGGAATCGATTTCAATAAGAAGATCGGCGACCTCACCGAAGAGGAAGTCAACGCCGTTCGTAACCTGCTCGAAGAAGAAGGCCAGGTGGAAGGCGACCTTCGTAAGGAAGTCTCGCTCAACATCAAGCGCCACATCGAGATGGGTTCCTATCGCGGCCTGCGTCATCGCCGCGGTCTGCCCCTGCGCGGCCAGCGCACTCACACCAACGCGCGCACGCGCAAAGGTCCGCGCCGCGGCACCGTAACCAATAAGAAGAAAGCGACGGGCAAGACCTAATGGCCAAAGCACCCGCCAAAACCACCAAGAAGAAAAGCTTCAAAAAGCGCGAGAAAAAGGTCGTCCACAACGGCTACGTTCATGTCCAGGCTTCGTTCAACAATACGATCGTGACCATTTCCGATCTGGATGGCAACGTGATCTCGTGGTCCAGCTCCGGCTCGCTGGGCTTCCGCGGCTCCCGCAAGGGAACGCCGTTCGCCGCGCAGCAGGCCGCATTGACCGCAGCCGGCAAAGCCAAGGAAAGTGGGCTGCGTTCGGTGGAGGTCCGCGTATCCGGGCCGGGTTCCGGCCGCGAGTCCGCCGTCCGCGCGCTCGCGACGGCCGGTATCGAAGTGCGCACCATTCGGGATTCTACGCCGATGCCGCACAATGGCTGCCGTCCGCCCAAGAAACGAAGAGTGTAGATTTACCCTGATGATGAGGCGGGGCAGGCGGTTTCGCCTGCCCCTGTCCTCCAGCAGTAAGCGGGACGAAGCGAAAGCGTAAACCGCACGTGACAACCAGGAACTAAGGAGAAAGAATTTGGCACGTTATCGAGGCCCCGTTTGCCGGCTCTGCCGGCGTGAGGGCATGAAACTATTTCTAAAAGGCGAGCGCTGCCACAGCGAGAAGTGCGCCATCGAGAAGCGCAACTTCGTCCCCGGCCAGCATGGTAAAGACCGCAAGGCCAAGATCGTCGGCTACGGCCTCCAGCTCCGCGAAAAGCAAAAGACCAAACGCGTCTACGGCCTGCTGGAAACTCAGTTCCGCAATAACTTCGAAAAGGCCGCCCATATGAAAGGCATCACGGGCGACAACCTTCTGAGCTTGCTGGAAAGGCGTCTCGACAGCGTGATCTATCGCATGGGCCTGGCGACCAGCCGCGCGCAGGCGCGGCAAGTGGTCCGCCACGGCCATATCCAGGTCAACGGCCGCAAGGTCGATATCCCGTCGTTCGTCGTCAAGCCGGGCGAGGAAATTTCCGTGCGTGAATCCAGTAAGAACAACCCCACCATCCTCACCGCTCGCGACGCTACGGCCCATGCGCCCAGCCCGAGTTGGATGGACGTCGATCGCGATGGCCTGAAGGGCAAGATCTCCAGCCTTCCGCGCCGCGATGAACTGGTTCAGATCCCGATTAACGAGCAATTGATCGTCGAACTTTATTCCAAGTAGTCAGACAGGTTTGCGGGCTCCGTTGATCGCGGTTTTTGACGCGTGAATCGGGGGCTCGCGGTTAGGAATCGAATAAAAGATATGTTTAAGGGCTTCCAGAAACCCAAACGCCTCGTAGCGAACACCGATACCCTCACCGAGCGGTACGGCATGTTTACCGCGCAGCCATTTCAGCGCGGCTTCGGCACCACTATCGGCAACAGTCTCCGCCGCGTGCTCCTCAGCTCCATTGAAGGCGCCGCTATCACCGCCGTCCGCATCGCGGGCGCCGATCACGAATTCAGCCCCATCCCGGGCGTGGTGGAAGACGCCACCGATATCATCCTCAACCTCAAGCAGATTCCATTCAAAATCATGGGCGACGGCATGAAAACCGTCCGCATCGTAGTCGATCAGGCGGGCGAAGTCTTCTCCGGCCAGATCCAGACCGATCAGGACGTCGAGGTTCTCGACCGTAATCTGCACGTCGCCACCGTCAGCGAAGGCGGCCGGCTCGAAATCGAAATGCGCCTCAAGCTCGGCCGCGGCTACGTCAGCGCCGACAAGAACTTCGATGAGGACCTGGCCATCGGATACATCCCGATCGATTCGGTCCACTCCCCCGTTCGCAAAGTCAACTACACCGTCGAAGCCGCCCGCCTTGGCCAGGTGACCGACTACGATAAGCTCACCCTCGAAGTCTGGTCCAACGGCGCCGTCAGCCCCCAGGACGCCATCGGCTTTGCCGCCAAGTTGATCAAAGATCACATGACGATCTTCATCAATTTCGAAGAGCTTCCGGAAGCCGAGACCGAGCAGCCCGAGCGCGGCATTGAGCGCACCGGCGATCAGCTCAACCGCTCAGTCGAAGAGCTGGAGCTTTCCGTCCGCTCCTACAACTGCCTCAAGAACGCCAATATCCAGACCATCGGAGAACTGGTGCAGAAGACCGAAGCCGAAATGCTGCGCACCAAGAATTTTGGGCGCAAGTCACTCAACGAAATCAAGGAGATCCTCGCCGCTATGGGTCTGAGCCTCGGCATGAAACCCGACGCTCATGGACGCTTGCAGCCGCCCGCCGCCGGTTCGCCCGAAGCGACCTTCAGCACCGGCGACGACGATCTTCCAGCCGAGATGTAATCAGGGAGACCACACGACATGCGACATAAAGTTGGAACTGCGAAACTCAAGCGCGACGTTGGTGCGCGCAACTCCCTGCTCAAGAACATGGTGACCAGCGTCATCCTCACGGATTACATCGTGACCACCGTTCCCAAAGCCAAAGCGGTGAAACCGCTCGTGGATAAGATGATCACGCTCGCCAAGCGCGACACTCTGCACACCCGCCGCCAGGCCGCGTCGTTCCTCGAAACGCCGGCTTCGGTGAAGAAGCTGTTCGACTCCCTCGGCCCCAAGTTCAGCCAGCGCAACGGCGGCTACACCCGCATCGTCCGGCTCGGCTTCCGCAAAGGCGATGGCGCGGAACTCTGCAAGCTGGAACTGGTCGGCACCGAACTGGTCAAGCGTGCCGCCGAGCGCGCCAAACGCCGTGAAGAGCGCCTGAAAGCAAGGAACGAAGGCAAGGACGAAGAAGGCGAAACGCCCGAATCGTAAACCGGGGTACATCCCGAATCACAAGAGCCGCCAATCGGAAAAATCCGATTGGCGGCTTTTTGCATCCTTGCGCCGGGCGGTCTTCCGCCGCTGGCGCGCTGTTATCGAGCAGGGCTACACCTTCGAATAATCCCCGAGGTGACCGTGATCCCCATCTGAAACGGCGGATCGCGCTGCTCACCGTGAATACCCGCTGCCCGACCCGGCCTATCATAAAACATGGAGTTATCTATCAGCCTTAACATAGGTGCCGCATGAAACAAGACGCTGTCCGCTGGCGAGTGCTTCAGTGCACCGTGAAGGACATCCGGGCGCGCAACGACGATGCCGACCCAGACGAAATCCAGCGCATCGTTGACCAGGCTGTACAGGACGTGCGCGCACACCGGCGCGCCAAAGGGAACGCTGACAGAGCCTGATGCGTGTCGTGCTCGATACCAACACCCTCGTGTCCGCCCTGATCGCTTCGGCTGGCAAACCAGCCTTACTTCCATCACCTGGCGCTTGATCAGCGGAATCCGTGTCGCCGCAACGCCACAGAACACAGCAGTCACAAGACCGAATATATATCTCAGCGGCCCAGCCCAGCGCTTGCAGCGGCAAACGCCCCGGGCAATCGGCCAAGTCGTGGGAAGATAGGATCGGGAAACGGAAAGAATTAGACAGTTAAATCTGCCGGGCGCAACTGGGTCCGTTTCACTTTTTTTACTCCGCACTTGGGTTCGTTCCTCACTTTCCCATTTTCTCCTTTGGAGGAACACCCAAACTACATGGAATCAATCAGTTAGCTTGCTTTGAAAAAAAACCGAAATCGACATTTAAGCCCTCCCGGCCGCGGCCAACTGGGTTCGTTCCGCATCTTCCTATTTCCGATTCTTGAAGAGGACGCAAACTACGCGCAATCAATTACTTAGCTTGCTTTGAAAAAAACTTAAATCGAGATTCCAGCCTCAACTGGCTTTGTTCCAAACATTTCATTTTGAATCGGGGATCTCGCTTTTCAACCGGCCGATCCGTGTCGCAAGTTCTGTTGGAATTTCCTCCATGGGAATGCCCTGCCAATTCTGTGTGGCAACACGCATCGTGAAGAGCATTACATCTCAACAAGCCGCTCCCTGCTCCAAATATGCGACGATAACGGAACCCCCTACAAAAACTGACATGAAGCGCCTACTTGTAATAATCCCTGTCTTCGTCGCGCTCGCGTTCGCATATGACGCCAGCGTCAAACAGTTCGCGCGAGTTTCCGCGGTCCCTGTCGGCAATGGAGGCATGGTAGCTTGCACCCACACCGCAAATCCCTATTGCGCGTGGAACAGTAACCAAACGGGAGTCTACGAGATTTATGGTTGCCAAGGCGGCTATGCCACGGGAACGTTTCAGTGCGCCGGCGCGCCGGCATGCCTCACCTGCGGCCGGGATTCCACCCAGTTCGGCTATTCGCGATCAGCCCAAAAAGGGCAGCCCTGGTTTGAACCCACCAATAATAAGCAACTCAATCTTTGGGTGAGCAACCCGAGCTACACCTCGGGCAAGTGCTCCGCGCCGCGGCCCGGCAATGGCATCTGCGGAGATCTGTGGGTGATGAACATAAACATCACCCAATCAGGCGCGACTCTGACAAACCCAAATGCCGGCTGCAGCGCGGCTTCTCCTTCCAACTGTCTACCCAATGCCAACATCACGCAAATTCCCAATCCGGACGCCAATGGCGGCCTCGAAAACGGTGTGCTGTTCGCAAGGTACGGCGGGGGGCTTCTCTGGTTTTCGTATCGCTTTGGCGATCGCAGACCGGGTGCCTGTGCGATTGGCGCATGGACTGCCCGCGCGTTTCACTACACCGACGAAGGCGGCCGGTTCCGGCTCGGCCCGGAAGTGGCGGCCGTGGCCAATGCCAGCAAGCGCGCCTTCCCATGTAACTACGTAGAAATGTCGGGGTTCTATGACCAAAGTTCCGGGGAGTTCACGTTTCAGGCTGCCCCAAATCGCGCGCGCTTATGGAACAACAACATTTATGGCATCTCCCCAAGAGGCACCATCGACACGGTGATCCCCTGGGGCGCCGGCCCAGGCTCGGTTTCCGACTGTCCCTGGAATGAACACGCCAACACAGACCCGTCCGGCAAGTGGATTCTTTGGTCCAGCAGTCATGGCGCTACCGCCGGTTCTTACAACGGCTGCGCAGCGCCATTCAACCCCGAACTCCCGCTCGACAAATGGATGGCGCCACTTACTCATCCGGCTCCCGGGCATCTTGGAGCCGATCTGTCGCGCGCCGTACGATTGACGGGGTTCAACGTACCCGGAAGTTCTGACCGCGACTACGTTTGCTCCATCGAGGGCCCCTGTGGAACAGGCCCAGCCGCCCGTACCTTCTCAGGCGGCTATGCCGACTTCATAGGCGACGGACAAGGGATTCAGCTGGTGAAACATGGCGTCGGCAACGGCACCCTTTTCGGTTTTTCGATAAAGGTAAATTAGTCAGTTGGAACCAAAACGAATCTGGCTCGGCCTCCTTGTTCAAGCAGTCGCCCTCGCGCAGTCTCAACTTCCCGCCACGCCGAAGAAACCAGTCACCGACGTCTATCACGGCGTCAGCGTCACAGACGAGTACCGCTGGCTTGAAGACTTCAGCGATCCCGCCGTCAAGCAATGGGCCAGCCAGGAAAACCAGCACGCCCGCGCCTTCCTCGATGCCATCCCCGAACGGAAGCGCCTGCTCGATGAGCTAACGGCCTGGGATAGCCGGCGCGGCCCCAATTACACTAACTTCGTCTCTCGCGGGAAGGTCTTCGCGCTGAAGACAGACCCAAACAAGCAACACCCGGTTTTGGTGGTTCTCGATTCCATCGATGGCGCCGAAGAACGTGTGCTGGTGGATCCTGATGAGATCGATCCCTCTCATGGGCATGCCATCGACTTCTTCAGCCCTTCCACCGATGGCCGCTATGTCGCCGTATCGATCTCCGGTGGCGGCAGCGAATCGGGTGACCTGCATGTCTATGACACCGTCACCGGCGACGCGCTTCCCGACCTGATTCCGCGCGTCAACGGCGGTACCGCCGGCGGCAGCGTCGCCTGGAATGCCGGCTCCACAGGGTTCTTCTACACGCGCTATCCGCGGGACCAGGAACGCCCTCCAGCCGACTTGGACTTCTACCAGCAGATCTGGTTCCACCGGCTTGGCGCCCGGACTCAGCAGGACACCTACGCGCTGGGCCGCGACTTCCCTCGCATCGCCGAGATCGCCCTCGAATCTTCCCGCGACGGCCGCATCATCGTGGCCACCGTGGCCAACGGAGATGGCGGCGATTTTGAACACTGGCTCTATACCCCCCGCCAGCCGTGGAAGCAGATTGCCCGCATCTCCGACAACATCAAAAGCATCTCCGTGGGACTCAAAGGCGATCTCTATCTCCTGTCGAAAGCGGATGCCCCGCGCGGGAAAGTGCTGCACATGGGCGTCTCCGAATCGTTAGCCGATGCGAAGGTTCTGGTTCCCCAATCCGATGCCGTCATCGACGGCGCGCTGCCTTTAGAATCCGGTCTCGTCGTCGTTGAGATGGCCGGTGGACCCATGCGGCTGCGCTACGTTCCGTCCGCCGGCCCGTCGCGCGAACTGCCGGTCCCTCCCATTTCCACCGTCAACGGGCTCTCCCGCCTCGACGATGGCTCTGTGCTGGTGGAGCTAACCGGCTACCTCTCGCCGCCTGCGTGGTTCCGATATGACGTCAAGACCAATCAACTGACGCCCACCCGCTTCCGCCAGGTCTCGCCCGTCTCTACGGACGATTACGAGGTCGTTCGGGATTTCGCGGTCTCTAAAGACGGCGTCAAAGTGCCCGTCAACATTGTCCGCCGGAAAGGCATCGCCCTCGATGGATCCCATCCAGCGCTCCTCACGGGCTACGGCGGCTACGGCATCAGCACCAGTCCGGGTTTCCATCTTGCCGATTTCCTGCTGCTGGAACGCGGCTTCGTGATCGCCGAGGCTAACCTGCGCGGCGGCGGTGAGTTCGGAGAACAATGGCACGACCAGGGACGCCTCACGCGGAAGCAGAACGTGTTTGACGATTTCGCCGCGTGCGCCCACTTCCTGATCGACAAGAAATATACCCAACGCGATAAGCTCGGCATCCTTGGCGGATCCAATGGCGGGCTCCTCATGGGCGCGGAACTGACCCAGCATCCCGATCTCTTCCGCGCCGTGGTGTCGCTGGTGGGAATCTATGACATGCTGCGCGTGGAGCTTTCGCCGAACGGCGCCTTCAACGTCACCGAGTTCGGAACAGTCAAGGAAGCCGATCAGTTTCGGGCCCTCTACGCGTACTCGCCCTATCATCATGTGAAGGACGAAACCCAATACCCGGCGATCCTGTTCATGACCGGCGACAACGACCCGCGCGTCGGTCCCATGAACTCCCGCAAGATGACGGCGCGCCTGCAGGCCACTCGAACAAAGCAGCCCGTTCTGCTACGCACCAGCAGCCTGTCAGGCCACGGTATCGGCACCGCGAAGGGCGAAGCCTTCTCCGAGACAGCCGACAGCTTCGCGTTTCTGATTGCCGAGTTGAATCCGAAGTAAGGCGCGTTATTTCTTGTCGCGATCCAGCTTCAGGTTAATCAAGGCCTGCTTCCTCGAATCGTACGAACTCAGCGTCCGGGTGGCGCTCGTCTTGCCCCGCAGTTCCGCGAAGATCTCAAAATCAATGTCGGGGCTGAGGCCGTGGAAGTAATAGTCGCCTTGCTCCTTCGTGATGAAGGAAATGATTTGTAGCGTCTTGGTGTTCTTTAGCTGGACGATGGCTCCCGCCACCGGTTTTCCCGAATCGTCCGTTACCACGCCCTGCAGGTCACGAAGCGCCGGACCCGGCTTCTGCTTGGTTTGAGCCTGCGCCGCCGCAATCAGAAACCCGGCGAAGAGAATCGCCAGTAGCCGGCGCGCCCGGGCTTTCAGGACCACTCGTCGTCCTTCTCTTCTTCTTCCTCGTCGAATTCGTCGTCATCCTCGCCGTCTTCGTCGAAGTCCTCTTCATCCTCGTCTTCGTCTTCGTCGTCCTCGGTGGCGAGTTCCAGTTCCACCGGGTTTGTGCTGGCGACGCTCAACTCCGCGCCACACTCGTCACAAGTCACCGGATCGCCTTCGTCCAGTTCTTCTTCGTCTAAGTCGATATCCGCTTTGCAGTTCGGGCAGATCATCAGGTCTCCTCTAGTTGCGGGGCTGCACTCTCTATTTTTATACGAAACTCTATTTTGCCGCAGCCGCCTGGCGTTTGCGCGTGGTTGCCGGAACAATTCCGCGCATGCGCGACAACACGGCGGCCTGCGCGCGATGCTCGGCTTCATGCTGCCGTATGAGCAACAGCATCTCCATCATTGTGACGCGCGCGCCTGAGAAGTGTGTTACTTCGCGCTCCCAGAACGCCGGGCCTGCTTGACCAATCCGGAAACTCATGAAGCCGGGAACCAGCTCATCGTTGAAGGCCTCCGGGGGGAATTCGCGGCAGGCGGTCACCGATTCCGCACGCGTCGCTCGCGCCAAATCAAAGAAAGTTTCAGGTTGCATGTCCACAGAAAAGTTTACGACACTGCGCAATCAGAACTGGTATGCCCCGCCCGTTTTCGCCGGCTTCCTACGCAAATGCAACTGGCGCGCTTCGTCCTCGGTGGGCAGCATCCGTAGCAAGTGCAGAGTCTTGTATGCCCGTCCGTTGGCCGTTACCGTGACGGTGTCTTCCACGTGCTCATGGTTCAGCAGGGTCGCTACCACCGGGTACTCGCCAGGGGCGAGTTCAAAATCACATGGCGCCGTACAAGCCTTCCCGTTCAAAGTCACCTGTGCACCGGGGGGACTGGAAGCGATCGTCACACGCCCGGTGGGCGCCGGCCCGCAACCTGCCGCCACAAGCAAGCAGGCGGCTCCCAACAGGTGTAACGCGCTACTTTTGAGCATCCGTCGAGAAGCGATAGATCGTCGTCGTGTGATAGGTCTGTCCCGGCTTTAGCTCGCTCGAAGGGAAGCTTGGCTTATTCGGTGAATCTGGAAAATGCTGCGTCTCCATGCAAATGGCCGCATGCTTGCCATAGACTTTGCCGCCCTTGCCGTGGATCGTTCCATCCAGGAAGTTGCTGGTATAGAACTGCAGGCCGGGTTCGCTGGTGAGCACTTCCACGATGCGGCCGGATTTGGGGTCTCGAGCTTTGGCCGCGATGTTGGTGAGGCCGGGTTTGTTGAGCACCCAGTTCTGGTCGTACCCCTTCGCGGCGATGAGCTGCGGATCGTTCGCATTAATGCGCTCCCCAATCGCGTGCGGCTCGGTGAAATCGAACGGAGTGCCTTTCACGCTCTTCAACTCGCCGGTTGGAATCAAGCCCTTGTCGACGGGCGTAAACCGAGCGGCGTTGATGGTCAGCTCGTGTCCCAGTATGTCGCCCTGGCCTTCCCCGGCCAGATTGAAGTAGGAGTGATTGGTCAGGTTGACCACAGTGTCCTTATCCGTGGTCGCTGAGTAATCGATTCTCAGTTCATTGTTAGGAGTTACCGTGTACACCACCTTCGCGGATAGGTTCCCGGGAAATCCCTCCTCCATGTCTTTGCTGAGATAGGTCAACTGTAGCGACGTAGGGCTCAGGGATGTAGCCTTCCAAATCACTTTGTCGAAACCGCGCTTGCCGCCATGCAGGGTATTGTCGCCGTCGTTCTTGGCCAGGTGGTATACGGTTCCGTCAAGGGTGAACTGCGCATGGCCAATGCGGTTGCCGTAGCGTCCGATGAGCGCTCCGAAATACGGAGGCGGAAGCAGATAGCCCTTGAAGTCATCGAAGCCAAGGACCACATCGCCCAGCTTGCCGGTGCGATCTGGAACACTCAAAGAGACAATGACGCCCCCATACGTGGAGATATGGGCCTCCATGCCTTTCGCATTCCTCAAGGTATACAGATCCACCGTCTCGCCCGCAGGGGTTTTACCCCAGGGTTTTGACGACGCAAAAGCTATCAGAGCTACACCGGAAACAAGAAACCACGGAATGAAATTGCGAGCGAACAATTCGCCCTCCTTTACACGGCTATCGTATATCAAACGGAATATCATAGTGAAATGCGAGTCGGGAAGCTGGTCCGTTTTGGGGTTGGGATATCGCTGGTTTACCTGCTCAGCGGGCAGAATAAAGAGCCGCAGGCGGCCGACGGACTTACCCTGCACATTGACGTAAACCTGGTCCAGGTGGACGCCGTTGTGACCGATCGCCAAGGTCGCGCCGTCACCAATCTAAAGCCGGAGGATTTCGAGATTCTGGAAGACGGCAAGCCGCAGCCGATCACCAATTTCTCCTTCATTAATCTTGCAGCGACGAATACTCCGGCTTCATCGAGGCCAGGGATCCTGACACCGCCCGAAGCCCTGAAGTCCGAAAACGTGAACCGCACCGTGGTCTTGGTTGCGGACGACCTGAACTTATCCTTTGAAAGCACGGCGTTGTTGCGCCGCGCGCTGAAGAAGTTCGTGGACACGCAAATGGGCCCGCGCGACCTGGTCTCCATCGCGCGCACCAGCACGGGTTTGGGCGCCCTCGGAGACTTCACGAATGATAAACGGGAACTCGCCGCGGCGGTGGATGCGGTTCGCTGGTATCCCATGGGGCTAGCCGGAATCAGCGCGGTTCCCGCGGCTGAGCCGGCTCAACCCCAACTGCCTGGATTCAACAAATCGCTGACGGGTTTCGCCCCGCCCGTGGCTCAGGAAGAAGTCAGCCAGCTTCTGTATGTCCGGGGAACGATGAACTCGTTGATGTCCATCATCCAGAACATGCGTGGACTGCCGGGCCGCAAAGCCATCATCCTCTTCTCCGACGGCGTACCGATTGCGCCCCACGGCGACTCGATCGATCTGATGCTTGAGCTGTTGCATCGCGTTGCCGATTTAGCCAACCGATCTTCGGTGGTCCTGAACTGCGTCGACGCCCGGGCCCTGCAAGTTCTTGGAGCACAGGCCGCTGATAACTACGGACAAGCTGCTACGGGTAATGACATTGCGGAAGCGCAGATGTCACGTATGGAGAACTTTGAAGCCCAACAGGACGGCCTCATCTATCTCGCGAAGCAGACCGGCGGCCGGGTCGGGATCAATGGCAATGATCTGTCGTG
>Ga0326727_10009228_pt1 | contig 24408 bp, 22 predicted proteins | sample MB2enrmetagenome_FD_207643 | JGI IMG/M metagenome (GOLD analysis project Ga0326727, IMG submission 207643) | Lab enriched peat soil microbial communities from McLean, Ithaca, NY, United States - MB29MY | ecosystem: Environmental > Terrestrial > Soil > Wetlands > Peat | place: USA: New York... | reverse complement strand
AATCCATAAGCGATGCAGATCATCCTCGCAGAGGCTTGTCACGGCAGTGACTTGATTTGATTTTTCATCGGTCAAACTGACCGCATCAAACTCGACACCATTAAAGCGAGCCAAGCCCCTTGCGGTGCCAACCCACAAATAGCCATCCTGCGTTTGGAGCAAAGCCGTTATCGTGTCATCCGGCAGTCCATCCTCATGCCCCCAGCGATGAAACGACAAGCTTTCCGACGGGATGGCAGGCCCAGCGTGGACAAAACAGGCGGCAAGGAAAAGGCAAGCGATCAAAAGGCCCGGAACCACTGTTTTGGCGAACGTCCTATCGAACATGGCAGTGCGCATAGAGTACAATCGAGCATCCGCAAAATAAAGCGAGAAACCGAGGTTCTGATTTTTAGCTTGGAAGTTTTGCGGCGCGGTTGTTACTTTCGACGCAAAATGAAGCAATACACTTTCCCCGCCCGGAATTCATCCGCGCCCGCAACAAGCCAGCCGAATCGCATCCAGCTCCCGCGTCCGTTTATGCCGGGCGCAATTCTCGCCGCGGTTCTATTTTTATCCGCTTTTGTAAACGCGGCTGAATCAGCGACGAATTCGGAGCCGGCTTACAAGGCGGATTGGCGGTGGGTGAAAGGGGCGGTTTTTGTTCCGACAAAAGATGTTAACGAAGCCCAGCAGTGGGACCAGTACGATCCGGTCATCAATGACCGCGAACTTCATTATGCGTCGGTTTACGGCATCAATTGCGTTCGCGTCTATCTGCATTACTACGTCTATTTGAAAAACAAGAAGGCCCTGCTCAACAACATTGAGGATTTTCTGAAGCGGGCGGACAAGTATGGAATCAAGACGGAGTTTGTATTCTTTGATGATTGCTGGAACCAGCCGGATGAGTCGATGCTTTCACCCAATTACCAGTATCCCGCTCCGCTGCCCGGAGTGCATAACAGCCGGTGGCTTGTTTCCCCCGGGGAGGAAGTCCGCGGGCATTACGCGGACCATAAGGCCCGGCTCAAGGCTTATGTGCAGGACATTGTCAACGCCCACAAAGCCGACCCGCGGATCGCCTTTTGGGAATCCTACAATGAGCCGAACAAATCCGACCAAACCCGGCAATTGCTGGCCGATGCCCAGGCGTGGATTCATGAGACGGGAACCCAAATTCCCGTCACCGCGACCGGCAGGGAATTCGCCGGGGACCCTTATTCAGATTTTCTTTCCTGGCACGAGTACGGCGGGTACGCATACACGGGCACCCCGGAATCGCTTTGCACCGAGTGCATGAACCGCAGCGGCCAGACCGTTCCGGGCGTTGTCCAACACTTCCGCGGCAAAACCGGATTCATCGTGTGGGAACTGGGCATTGGGCGGGACAATTGCCGGTTCAGTTGGGATAACAACCGCGAGCATCCCAGGAAGGATGAACCGACGATGCCGTTTCACGGAATCGTTTATCCTGACGGGCACCCTTGGTCGATTGATGATGTCAAGGCACTGCTCGGCGAGGAGCGTTTTGCGCAAGCGCCGCTTTTCACCGTGGAGTATTACAAGGACGCCAGTTTTTCGGAACTGGCGAAGAAATCCGTCACCCCGATAATCGATTTTGATTTGGGTGACGACGCGGGCACCGGTTCGCCGGATGCTTCCGCGGGTGTTCCCAATAACAATTTCTCGGTGCGTTGGACGGGCACGATTCGACCGCCGGCCGATGGGAAATACACGTTTTATATCGACGGTGACAATCAGGCAAAGGTGTTTCTCAAATCCGAGCTGGTGTTGGAGAAGACGGCCTCCGAGCACAAACAAGCGTCCAAAAAAATCAACCTGGCTGGCAGGCAGCCGGTTGAAATCAAAATCGAATATATTCACCTTGCCGGCGATGCGAGTCTGCACCTCTCCTGGGCCGGGCCGGGGTTGTCAAAACAAATCCTGCTCCCTGTCAATGCGGGCAAATCGGATTAAATCAACGTGTTCCTCAATTACCATCAAGTCGAAATACCCAGGCATAGTGGCAGGGGCGGCGATCCGGAGATTGCAGCTCTTCAGGGAGCAGGATCACCACCCGGCCCGACTGATCGTATCGCCAGTCCAGGGCGTGGCGTGTGCCCAGCATTTCAATGCGCGATCCGCCACGGGGATTGACTGTCGAGAGAATGAGCTCTTTGCCGGGCCATTTGAGGGCGATGGCGTAAACGTGCCGATTGTCCTTGGACCGCGTAAATCGGAGGTCAGGGCCTTCCTTCCAATCGGCGCCGGAACGGGGGAGTGTGGCGAAGATCGCCTCGCCATTGATTCGCAGCCACGCGCCGGTTTGTTGAAGCGCCTCGATGGCCTTGGGATGAAATTCTCCCGTGGCGTCCGGCCCGATGCCGACCATGAAATTGCCGCCCTTGGCAACGGCATCGATGAGATTGGTCACAATCCAGTTGCCGCTCTTGTAAAGGGTTGCGTCCGGCTGGTAGCTGGGAATGCCGGCCAGCGGATAAATCACCATCCACGGCATGTCGGTATTTTCTTTCGCTCCCGGGACGAACCCCTCCGGCGTGTAATAGTCGCCGTAATTGCCGATGCCGCGGCATCGAAACATGACGTCGGGGTGAAGGGCGCGCAGCATCTTGATGGTCTGGCGCAGATCCAGCCAGGCGGTGGCGTCAAAGTATTGATCCAGGCAAACCAGGTCAATCTTCCCGTAATTGCCGAGCAACTCAGTCAACTGCTCGCGGTGCCGCTGGACAAAATGGTTCCATTGGTCGGGATGTTCGGTCTTGGAAACACGGTCGTGCAATGGGTGGTCGGCAAACGGCCTGAAATCCGCGTCGTACCAGTCCGGATGGGAAAAATAGAGGTCGGTCTTGATCCCGTGGCGGCGTGCTGCGTCGGTCAATTCCTTGACGATGTCGCGATGAAAGGGAGTTTCCATGATGCTGTAGGAAAGGTCGCACGGCTCGATTTGCGGGCCGCCTGGGGCCATCCAATTGACACGGCGGGCGACGCGGGTTTTGGTGTCAAACATTGAAAACCCGTCGTGGTGTTTGGCGGTGAAGGCGAAGACCTTGACGCCGTTGGTCTTGAAAAGCTCCATCCACGAGTCGGCGTTGAAATGGGTTGGATTGAAGGTGTGGCAGAGTTGTTGATAGTCCTGGCGCTGCTGGTTGGACATCTTCAGGAAAGGCCAGGAGGCATCGACGCCCAGCATCGAATAGACGCCCCAATGGATGCGCACCCCGAACTTCATGTCACGAAAGGCCTCGCGGGCCGATTCAGGCGCCTGGGTGTAATCGGGATTGGGCGTTTCCTCGACGTAAGAGTGGACGATCTTCGCGTGGGCATCGCCGGCGGGGAGCCTGACGTAATTGTGGAAGAGGCGCGGCGGCCGGGTGTCGGCGGCGAATCGGAACGGCCGGCCGCCGAGGATTTGGTCGCTCGTGATGGAGGGGCACCAGTATTTTTCGATGTGCCAGGTCAGGAGATCAATCGCCGTGAAATGATCCACCCAGGGTTTCATGCGCGGGTTATACATGCAGTCGGTGAGGTCGCGCATGAGAACGACATTTTGCCCCTGATAAACCATCTGGCGGATCGAAAAGGGCCGGCCCAGAACGCACATGTTCAAATGGACGCCCATAACGATGACGTTGGTGATGCCTCGCTGGCGCATCAGATTGAAGGCCTCTGAATTGTCCGTAATGGCGTCGCCGTCCGTGATTTGGATGGAATCAATTTCATGGCGCCAGGGGGAGCCTTGGGGACACTGCGGATCGTCGGCGCAGCCGCCGTCGGAATCGTCGATGGGCAGAGGCGGTTCGCGCTGGGAATCGAGACCGCACCAATTGAGGAGCGGCGTTGGCGTTTGAACCTTTGGGGCCGCTTGCGCCAGGAGGCGTCCCGGAGTGCCCTCGTAGTATTTCATGGTCTCGCTTGGACAATGAATGATGAGCACGCCCCGGCGGCGAAGTTCAGAAACGACGTCGTTGATGTGAGGGGCCATTTCCGCGACGCCGGCGGTGGCGCTTTTGCACCAATGCTGGTTCCACATATCGCAGATGACGACCGCCGTGCGGGCCGGTTCCCACTCGGCGGAACGCCGAACCACGCGCCACTGGTCTGTTCCGGCATCGGTCCGTTCCAGGCTGCGAAGATTCAGGTGCAAGGGGCGTTCGGCGGCAGGAGCGGTCACAATAGATATGAACAGAATGGCGGCGCCAACGACAAGGCGCCAAGCTCTTTGCAACGCGCAATATGACCCCGTTGGCACTAGCATGGCTCTGGAGCGGGTGAAGGGAATCAAGCCCGCGCGCCCGCAAGCGCAATCCTCTAGAATTCAGCCAGTTAAATCAAGCGCAGAAACAACCTCCGCCCGGCGGAGGGTGCATTTGATTTTTTCCGATTTGCCGCCGCCGGGGGCGGTTGAATATGGACTGCGGCGGCAAGAGGGAACACGGGCGCGACGCCGCTTTGACGCGACGCGATTTCAGCCGCCTCGGAAGTTCCGAGCGCATCTGTAAAGTCGAAAGCGGTGTCGCCGCTACGCTTTGCCACCGCACTCCACAAAAGAGGCACCCAAAAAGAAGAAATGCGCTGCCCGGCGACTCCGGGCCGCCCTTTCCTGACGGATCAATCCAGCCGGACGCAGGACTCGATTTCGGCATAGGTGAAAGAGACGCCGTCGAGCAAAAGCGGAAGATCGCGCACGCGGGCTTCCTCGATGAAGAGCAATTGTTCGGCCAGGCGGAGGATGCCGCGCAAGCGGATGCCGCCTCGCAGCCAGACTTCCGAGGGATGGCCCACAGGAAGATTGAGTTTCCGCGCCGCCTCCTCGACCGCCATCTGACGGAGAGCCACCCACTGGGCGTGGCCCGCGGCCGCGCCGCGAGCTTGAAAATTCAGTTCGCCTTGTAAGTGCATTCAGGTTGCTGTCAAAAGCACATCCAAATCCAAAGCATCTCCGCGATGAGCGGCACGCGCACGGTCACGGAGGTCAGAGCATGGGGCAGAGTGTAAGCGCATCGGGGGCCAAATTGCAACCGCGGCTGTCTTTCTGGCGTGACTTTCCGGGGGATTGCCAGCACAGTGCCGTGACAAGTGAATCAACACGCTCCAGTTTCGCGCAGCGGCCGCTTCGCCAGTGGTCCCGCCGCCGACGCGGCGCGGTTTACGCAGTCAGTCTCCTTTGATTGGCGGCTGTGGGAACACGACATTTTAGGCTCGCTGGCCCACGCGGCGATGCTGCAAAAGATCGGCGTGCTCACCAAGGCGGAATTGGTCCAAATTGAAAGCGCGCTCGATGCCATCGCCCAGGAAATCGGCGACGGTCGCTTCCGCTGGAAAGAGGAATTGGAAGACGTTCACATGAACATCGAAGCCGAGCTGACCCGGCGCGTGCCCGCGGGGGCCAAATTGCACAGCGGCCGTTCGCGCAACGACCAGGTCGCCCTGGATATGCGGATGTGGGTGCGCGATGAAATCATCGAATTGAACCGGGAGATTCGCCTGCTGCAGAGGGCCCTGGTTGCCCTGGCGGCCCGGAACAGCGAGGTCGTTCTGCCGGGTTACACGCATCTGCAGCGCGCGCAGCCGGTCTTGTTCGCCCATCATCTGCTGGCCTACGTGGAGATGCTGGAGCGGGACAGCGGACGGCTGGCGGATTGTTTTCAGCGCACCAATGTGTGTCCGCTGGGCAGCGGCGCGCTGGCCGGTTCGACCCTCCCGCTGGACCGCGAGATGGTGGCCAGGTTGCTGGGGTTTGTGGACAAGAAGGGCAAGGCGCGCCTGACGCAAAACTCGATGGACGCGGTGAGCGACCGTGATTTCGCGGTCGAGTTTTGCGCCGCGGCGGCGTTGCTGGCGGCCCATCTCTCGCGCCTGGCGGAGGACTGGATTTTCTGGGCCAGCGCGGAGTTTCATTTCGTAACGGTGGCCGACGCTTACACCACCGGCTCATCCCTCATGCCGCAGAAGAGGAACCCGGACGTGGCGGAATTGACGCGCGGCAAGGCGGGGCGTGTGTTCGGCAATCTGATGGCGCTGCTGACGCTGTTGAAGGGGCTGCCGATGACCTACAACCGCGACTTGCAGGAGGACAAGGAGCGGCTCTTTGACTCGGCTGACACTGTGCGCGCCGCCACGCGCCTGACCGCCGCGATGGTCGAGAACACCACCGTCAATGCCGGCAGTTGCCGCGCGGCCGCCGCCGATCCGGCGCTCCTGGCGACCGATTTGGCCGATTGGCTGGTGCGCAAAGGCATGCCCTTCCGCCAGGCCCATCACACGGTGGGCGCCGCCGTGGCCGCGGCCGAACGGCTCGGCCGGCCTCTCCATCAATTGACGATCAAGGAATTGCGGCTTATCGACCCCGCGTTCGACGCCGACGCGCTGAGGGTGTTCGATTTAAAAACAGCGCTGGCCCGGCGTAATCTGGTGGGCGCCCCCGGTCCGCGCCAGGTGGCCCGCCAACTGGCCCGCTGGCGCAGAACCCTCTCCGGCTCCTGACCCGCCGGCCTGCCCCGTGTCGGACCCATTGTTGACATCTCTGCTGCGCGACGTGTCGCGGTCGTTTTACTTGACCGTGCAGGCGCTGCCGTCCGCCGTGCGGCCCCAAATCGGGCTGGCCTACCTGCTGGCCCGCACGACCGACACCGTGGCCGACACGGAGTTGGTGGCGGTCGAATCCCGCCTGGAGGCCCTGTCAGCCTTGCGGCGGAGGATTTCGGGGACGGAAAGCGGTCCGCTGCCCCTGGCGCGCCTGTGCCCGCGGCAGCCATCGACGGCGGAGGGGCTGTTGTTGGAACGGTGCGAGGAGAGTCTGCGGCTGCTGGACGATTTGCCGGAAGCGGACCAACGCCAAGTGCGCGAGGTTCTGGACATCATCATCAGCGGTCAAGAATTGGATTTGCGGCGGTTCCGCGCCGCCGCGCCTGATCGCATTGTGGCCCTGGAGAGCGGCGACGAATTGGATGACTACACCTATCGGGTGGCGGGATGCGTGGGAGAATTCTGGACCAGGATGTGCCGCGCGCATTTGTTTCCGCTGGCGGCGCTGGACGACGGCGCGATGCTCTCCAGGGGCGTCCGATTCGGCAAGGGGCTGCAACTGGTCAATATCCTGCGCGATCTCCCGCGCGATTTGCGCCAGGGGCGCTGCTACCTTCCGAGGCAATCGCTGGCGGCGGCGGGCCTGGCGCCGGCCGATCTGCTCGACGCGGGAAATGAATCGCGGTTGCGTCCCGTCTATGACGAGTTTCTCGGCATCGCTCAAGACCATCTGGCCGCCGGCTGGGAATACACCGGCCTGCTGCCCAGGTCCCAAGTGCGGCTGCGTCTGGCTTGCGCGTGGCCGCTGTTGATTGGCGCGCGGACGCTACGGAGGCTGCGGCAGGAAAACATGCTTGACGCCACGCGGCGCGTGAAAGTCAGCCGCCCGGAAGTTCGCTCCTTGATTCTGCGGTCGGTGGTGCTTTATCCGTGGCCGGCGTCCTGGAGCGCGCAATTCCGGCGGGAATGCGGGGGTCCCGAGGGGGTGAAGTAAACTCGAAATCGAAGTTGATTTCGGCGCCGCTTTCGTTTAATCAATTGGTATGAGTAACCGAAAGATTCCCCTTGTGGTCTTTTGTGGCGGTGTCGCGTTTGTGGTTGCGACGCAAGGGCAACCCGCCGCCCCCGGTCCTGACGACCAAGCAAAAGCTCTGGTAGCGTTGCGCCAAGCCGAAACCAGCGGCGTCCCGGCCCAACCCGCTCCCGCGGTTCCTCGCGCCGCCGGCATCGACTCCGCGGCCCTCGCCCGGGCATTGGAGGCATTGCGCATAGCTGAACATGGTCCCGCACCCGCACCCAAGCCAACACCCGCACCCAAGCCTATGCCCGCGCCCAAACCCCTGCCTGCACCCGCCCCTGTGGCGGCGCCCTCGGGGACGGCCGACCAGGCCCTGGAGGCGTTGCGCAAGGCCGAACACGCCCCGGCCGCACCCGCGCCCGTCCCGCTCCCGGCCACGGCGCAAGTGGGGACCGGCGACCAGGCCCTGGAGGCATTGCGCAAAGCCGAACACGGACCCGCACCCGCGGCGCCCGCGCCTGTTGTCGGGACCGCCGACCAGGCGCTGGAAGCGCTTCGTCAACAAGAAAAGAATTTAAGCGCGCCGACGGGGCCAAGCCCGGAGGAGACAGCGGCCCAAATCAAGGCGCAGCAGATTCAAGCCAGAAAAGAGGCGGAAAAGGCGCGGGCCGAAAAAGCGGCCCAAGAAGAAGCGGCCCGCCAGCAGCGCGCCGAGGAAGAGCGCCGCGCCGCCGAGGCCAAAGCGCAGGAGGAGAAGGCGCGCAAGGAAGCCGCCGCGGCGGCCAAGCACGCTGAGGAGGAAAAGAAAGCCGCCGACCGCCTCAAGAAAGCGGAAGAGGAAAAGAAGCTGGCCGCCGCCAATGCCGCCGCCCAACAAGAGCAAGCTGCCAAGAAGGCCGCCGCCGATGCCGCCGCCCAACAGGAGCAAGCTGCCAAGAAGGCCGCCGCCAACGCCGCCGCTCAACAAGACCAAGCCAAGAAGGCCGCCGCCAATGCCGCCGACCGCAGGAAGGCCCAGGAGGAAGTCGCTCGCCGGGTCCAAAAGCTGCAGAAGGAAGCGCAGATGCGCACCGCCGCCGCGCCCGCCAAACCCGCTCTCACCGCTGCGCCCGCCAAACCCGCCCCCGCCGCCAGCGGAGCGCTGACCAGGGAACAAAAGCTGGCCGATTTGTTGCGCCGCTATAACGCCGACGAAATCACACCGTTGGAGTACCATACGCAACGGGCCAAGATCCTGGCCGAGCCTTAATCACCAGGCGCCCTCCGTCCCCCGGCCCGGGGACTGGCGGGATTTTTATTTTGACAGATGTTGGCCGCCATTTAGAATGGAGCGATGCATTCTTTTTTTTACCGCAACGGCGAGCTTTTTTGCGAACGGATGCCGGTCAGGCAACTGGCCGCCCGGCACGGCACCCCCCTTTATGTCTATTCGCGGCAGACCGTGGCGGGGCATTTTCAGAAGCTGGACGCGGCCCTGGCGCGGGTGGACCATCGTATCTGCTTTGCCGTCAAGGCTAATTCCAACCTGGCCCTTCTCGGCCTGCTCGCCCGCCTGGGCGCCGGTTTCGATATTGTCAGCCAGGGCGAGTTGGGCCGCGTCATCGCCGCCGGCGGCGACCCGGCCAAATGCATCTTCGCCGGCGTGGGCAAGACGGAAGCGGAGATCGAGTTCGCCCTGCGGCAAAAAATTTATTGCTTGAACGCGGAAAGCGAGCCGGAACTGGCGCGCATCAACCGGGTGGCGGCGCGGCTGCGCCAAATCGCGCCCGTCGCGGTGCGGATCAATCCCGGCGTCGATGCCCATACGCATGCCAAAATCCGTACGGGAACTTACGAGGACAAATTCGGCATCCAACTGGAGCAGGTGGAAGGCGTTTATGCCCGCGCCGCCCGGCTCAAAAACCTGCGCTGGCGCGGCGTCCAGATGCACATCGGCTCCCAATTGACATCCGTCGCGCCGTTCGAAATGGCTGTCAAGAAGGTCCTGCCGCTGGTGCGCCGCCTGGCGGAGCGGCATGGCCTTGAATTCTTCAGCATTGGCGGCGGGCTGGGCATTGTCTATCAGTTCGCCCTGGCCAGCGGTTCGCCCGAATGGTGGCAATCCCCCGCCGCCAGGGGCCTCTTGACGCCGGCCAGTTATGGCGCGCGGCTGGAACCGTTGCTGCTGGACTGCGGCTTGAGAATCCTGCTCGAGCCGGGGCGTTTTATCGTGGGCAATGCCGGCATCCTCGTCACCCGCGTCGAATACGTCAAGCAAACGGGCCGCAAGCATTTTGTCATCGTCGATGCGGCGATGAACGACCTGATTCGCCCGGCGTTTTACGATGCCTATCATGAAATTGTTCCCGTCTCGCGGCGCCCCGGCCCGCCGGTCAGGTCGGATGTCGTGGGTCCTGTCTGTGAATCGGGCGATTTCTTTTGCAAGGGGCGGCTGTTGCCTAAGGCGCGCGAGGGCGATTACCTGGCGGTGCTCAGCGCCGGCGCGTATGGATTCGTCATGGCCTCCAATTACAACACGCGCCCGCTGGCGGCGGAAGTCCTGGTTGATGGCGCGCGGGCCGCGGTGGTGCGCCGGCGTCAGCGCCTGGAGGAAATCTGGGCGCTGGAAAAAGTTCCCGAGTGGGTGCGCTGAACGGCTTTGATTGACAGTCTGTCATTGCGCCGTCAACGCGGTAAAACCGTGCGGGCCTGGAGGAATTTTTTCAACTCCAGCGCGGTCTTTCCACCAAAACCGGGGACGGCGGCAATGTCCTCCGCCGTGGCGACGCGCAAGCGCTGGACGGAGCCGAATTTTTTCAGGAGGGCGGCTTTGCGGCTCTGGCCGATGCCGGGGAATTCGTCCAGTATGCTTTCGGAAATTCTTTTGAGGCGGAGGCGCGCGTTGTAGGTGTTGGCGAAACGATGCGATTCGTCGCGCACCCGTTGCAGCAGTTTCAGCGCGCCCGACTCGCGGCTCAACTGGAGAGGTTCGCTCAACCCGGGCCGGTAGATGTCCTCGAATTCCTTGGCCAGGCCGATGACGGGAACGCGGTCCAACCCCAGCGCGGCCAGCTCGGCGCAGGCGGCGTTGAGCTGGCCTTTGCCGCCGTCAATAACAATTAAGTCCGGCAGGCCCTCCGGCGCCTCCCGGGCCAGGCGCGAGTAGCGCCGCCGCACCGTTTCCGCAATGCAGGCGAAGTCGTCCTGGCCGGTGACCGTCTTGATGCGGAAGCGCCGGTAATTGGAGCGATCGGCCCTGCCGTCACGGAAGCTGACCATGGAGGCGACGGCAAAGGTGCCGCTGATGTTGGAGATGTCGAAGCCCTCAATGCGAACGGGGTTGGCCGGCAAGGCGAGGGCTTGGGCCAGTTCGGCCAGGTCGCGTTGCGGGTCGAGGGCGACTGGCAGGGTGTAGGGGATGCGCGGGAATTTCTTGGTCTTTTGCGTGGTGTGTCGCAAGTCCTCCAGGGCGTCGCGGAATTGGGCCGCCTTCTCGAAATTTTCCGCCGCGGCCGCTTTTTTCATTTGCGCCTCCAGTTCGCGCTCCATTTCGCCGGTCTGGCCGTCCAGGAATTCGCAGGCCGCTTCCACCTGGCGGCGGTAGTCCTCGGGCGAGACGTTGCCGATGCAGGGAGCGGTGCAGTATTTGAGGTGGCCATAGAGGCAGTGTTTGTAATCTTCCTCGCCGGGTTTCAAGGGGCGGCAGCCGCGCAGGTTGAACTTGCGCCGGGCCAGCGTCAGGGTGTGGCGGGCGGCGGCCGAGTGCGCGAAGGGACCGAAGTAACGGGCGCCATCCTCCTGGCGCAAGCGGGTCATCATGAAACGCGGAATGGGATCGTTAAGATTGACCTTGATAAGAAGAAACCGTTTGTCGTCGCGGAAACTGATGTTGTAGCGCGGCTGGTATTCCTTGATCAGCTTGCCTTCCAGCAAGAGCGCCTCCGGTTCGCTGCGCACGGTGTAGGTGTCCAGGTCGTGAATGGCTTCGACCAGGGCGTTGAGTTTTAAATCCCACGCGCGGCGGCGGGAGGGCTGGAAATAGGTGCTGACCCGTTTGCGCAAATCGCGCGCCTTGCCGACGTAGATGACAGTGCCGAACCGGTCCTTCATTAGATAGACGCCCGGCTTATGGGGCAAATCGCCGACCTTCTTCCGAATCTGTTCGGTCGCGGGCATGGCGGCGGCTTATGCCGTGATGCAATCAGAAATCCACTGCTTCATTTGTCCAAGTTTAACCGAGCCGCCGCCAGACACAAGGCGCCCAGCGGCACGGCGTCCTCCGCCAGGCGGGCAAGGGCAATTTTGGGGCCGGGCGCGAAGGCCTTCATGAGGAAAGGAGGCAGGCATCGCGCGACCGCCGCGCGCAACGGTTCCCCGACCAGCGCCAAACCGCCGCCCAACACGATGACTTGCGGATGGAACAAGTGCGCCACGTGCGAAAGCCCGAAAGACAGGTCTTGCGCCGTCTCCTCCAGAACCGCCGCGGCGAGTGGGTCGCCTTGCGCCAGCGCGGCGCTCAGGAACCGGGCCTGGTGGCGGGCCGCCCCGCCGACGCAACGGGCCAGCGCGCTGTCGGGATGTTGCGCCACGGCGGCGGCGATTCGGGCATCGACGGCCCAGCCGGAGCAGCGGGACTCGACCAGTGTGCCTGAGCGATCCAGGCGAAGGTGCCCAATTTCCGATTCGCCCGGCGGCGCGCCGTGGAAGATATTTCCATCCACTACCAGTCCGCCGCCGACACCGCTGCCCAGTGTCACGTAGAAAACCGGGTTGAAGCCGGCGCCGGCGCCATGCCGGGCCTCGCCCAGCGCGCCCACGTTGGCGTCGTTGTCCACAAAAACGGGCGCGCGCGCCAGCGTGGAAAGCCACGAAGCGAGCGGGAACCCGGCCCAGCCTTCAATCTGATGCGAGCAACATATCCGGCCCGTTTTCCAATCGACCGGCCCGCCAAACCCAACTCCGACGGCAGACGGGCGGACGCGGCCGGCCAATTCGGGAACAGCGCCTTCGAGTTGGGAGCGGATGCCGGGACCGCCGGCCGAAGGGTCAACGGCCAGGCGGATTCGCTCCTGGACGCGACCCTGGTGGTCTCCGGCGCAGAGCTGGAGTTTGGTGCCGCCGATTTCCAGGCCGAGAAGGCGGGCGCCTTCGACGCCGCTACTGTCAATCATAAGGATAACGCGCCTTGCCGATGGCCACGCCGCGCACGTCGATTTGCGCCAGATCGGCGCTCCCCAAACCGGCGCTCTCGGCCAGCAGCAGGAAATTGTCGCAATACTCAAAGGGGCGCGTTCCGCGCGCCCCCCTTGGGTCGTAGCCCATCACCGCCGTCGCCACCGCGTCGGTCGAAACGGCGTTGCGCCCGGCGATGAGGACGCCGGGATTTGTCGGCTTGATCACGGAGGCCTGGCCGCACCACGGGCCTTCGCCGCCCGTCATGGCGGAAATGCCGTCAACAATAGCAAGATCAATGGGCCGGGCGGCGCACACATCGACGACGATGCGCGGCACCCGTGAAAAAGGGTCGCGGTAGGGAACGCCGGGCTTAAGCCCCGGCAATTTGAGATGCTCAAACCCGGCGGGGTCGTGCAGGGGCACGCGGCCCTCGGTGGCGGATTCCCGGCCGGCCTCCGCGCCGTAGAGCGAGGTGGGCGTGAGGCCAAAGCAGTTCTTCATCGAAAGCGTGACGCCGGCGGTGAGGTGGCGCTTGAGTTTGGCCAGCGAAACCATCACGTCGGTGTCGTGGTAGGAGTGGTTTAAATCGAATGAGGAGAACATGTAGCCGCCGAAGGGCACCCGCAGCGTGCTGTAGGATTTGGCCGCGCCGAGGTTGCGGGTGTTTTCATACTCGACCTTGCCCAGGGCGCTGAGGGCCTTGACGTCCCATCCGGCGGAGTCGAGGCTCGTTTGCAAATCGGCGTGGCTTTCTGTTGATTCCACCAGGCGGACGCGGGCGGCGCCGGAATCAAACAGCAGGGCGAGCAGCGCCATGACCGTGGCGCTATGGGTCATGTAGGTTTCCCCGACCGGCCTGCCCAGGAACCAGGTAAAATTCGTCCCGGTCAAATTGAGTTTGACGGTGACGGTTTTGTTGCGGACCAGTTTTTCCACGCCGCCGAGCAGATCGAAACATTGGCGCAAGGCGGGTTTGACTTCCGGCCCATAAGTTTTGCAGGAAACGATGGCGACAGCGGCCTTGGAGCGCGCGTCGGGGGAAAGGACAGCCGGCTCGCCAAAGGCCCGCGTCCAGCCCGCCGCCAGAGGCGCGCCGACGGCGAAGGCGGCGCCAAGCCGGAGAAAAGCACGGCGGTCACATTGCGAAGGCTGCTGGTCAGGTGCCACGGGGTCATTGTCGCACAATTCATCAGCGCGGCAACCCAATTGTGGCGGGCGAGGAGAGGGTCTGTCGTGCATAGATTTTGGCGGAATTTCAAATTAGTGTTAATAGTTTAGCAGTGCCGCTAATGTTGACGAGGCAACAGTGCATTTAAATAAGAGTATCTTATTCTTGTTGAGATAGTGAGGTTGCGCACGCAAGGTGTTGATGGAGACGGAGATGGAAATGCAGCGTGGAATGCGGAGAATGCCGGGTTGAGGGTTGGGGAAAGCCGCGGACCAGGCGCGGCGGCAAGATTTTGCGCGGGTTTTTTCAACTCTAATTTCCGCCTTTGCAAAAGCTTGTGAGCCGCAGCGAGTGGAACTGGTAAAGAATCGGTGGGTTGGCAATGGGGCGCAAATAGCAGCAATTGTGGGCTTTTTGAAGATTTTGGACCTTGCCAGCCATGAAACCGCAGGGTCATTAAAGGAGTGGAGATTAGGATTAAGATTAGGATTAGGAGGGGAGTGGAATGGCGGCGGAGCGGGCGCCGGGCGGGGCGTCCGTGGCGGCTCGGGAAGTGAATAACGCCAAGACGCCAAGGAGCAAAGGCGCAGCCAAAGACTTTGAACAGGAGCACGTCGAGAACACAGAGGAGGAAAGGCCGTGTCCAAAATGCGCAAGGTCTGTCGATTGCACAGTGATATTGGGAATTGGGAATTGAGAATTTGTCATTTGTAATTTGCTTCGCGGCTTTGCGTCGCTGCGCCATTGCGTTAAAGTCCGAGGCAGGCTCTTGGGAACGCGGAGTGAGGATTCCGACGACACGGAAGGCCGTTGCGGCGCACCAAGCGCGGCAGCGGCGGCGGCCCGGCGAGCGGCGCCAAGCGATGGACCCGCCTTTGCCAAGGCTTCCGCCGTCGCCTATAAGGCTTTGGCGGACAAGCCGGCGGGCAAGCATAGTTGTCCTCACGCGCAGGAGTTGATCACATTTCCACGAGGGGGAAAAACCGACTGGGGGAAAAAATGCAGTTTTTTTAAGGGTGTTTTGAACCACGGATTGCGCGGATTTCACGGTTTGAAATAGTGACAGAACGCGGGGCAAACCCTAGACTGTGGCGAGATGACATCACAGGAACGCGCTTTCCATGAGTTCGCCGCGTTCGCCGCCAAGCTCAAAGGCGACGAGAAGAGCGAGGGGCAAACGTTTGTTTTCCATTTGCTCGAAGCGTTCGGTCATGACGCCAACACACTCCCGGATGGATCGAATTTCGAGCATCGCATCCAGTTCCCGCGCGAGCACATTCCCGGATGGATCGAATTTCGAGCATCGTATCCAGTTCCCGCGCGAGCACATGAAATTTGCCCACTTTGTTTGCCTCCGCACAACGGGTGAAGATTGAACTTGCGACATTTGCGCCGCTAGGACTACGCTCGCACACTGAAGCTTGTTGGCGCGGCCGGAGATGTCGCATGAACCACTACCTTCGAGTACCAACAGTCAAACGCATTAAAAAAAGAAACTGAAATATGAGTTCACTTTATCTTAGCAGGTTATCACCGGAAGATCGGAAGGCGCTGATGGAAAGCCTCTACAAGACGCAAAAAGGCAATTGTTTCATCTGTGAGGAAGCAATTGACCTTAGCCTCCACACCGATTCATTGGACATTGACCACGTCGTGCCAACCAAAGTCGGCGGCAAGGACGGGCCATCAAATTTCGCTCTCACACATGCGAGCTGCAACCGCTCAAAACAGGCGTCCAATCTTGAGGTGGCGCGGATTCTGCAGCGCTTCAGCAAACTCAAGGAGCAAACAGGGAAGGATAATCGGAATCCAAATCTCGATGATGTCCTTAGAGTCAAGGGTGGCTCCAAGCATGAACTGCCAATCACCATAGACGGTCAGTTCGCACGCTTCAGCCTACCCGAACTTGGCAATAATTCCGTCGCCCAAGTCCCGCTTTACACGGACGACCTCAGCGGATTTGTCTATTTCTTTGCCAAGCTCCCCATAGAGTACCTGCATCATGATGAAAAGATAAACCCCCGCACGATTGGTCAAAACATCTCGAAGCTCATAGAGGAATTCTACCAGAGACGGCCCCAATTACATATTTCTCTTGGTTGGATTACGCCTTCGCAAAACGGGCGATGCCCCGTTCGCATATTCGATGGTCAGCATAAGGCGGCAGCGCAGGTACTTCTTGGGGTCAAAGAACTGCCAGTTCGCATATTCGTCAATCCGGATGCTGATGTTTTGCTTACTACTAACACCAACGCCGGCACATCCTTGCGCCAAGTCGCGTTTGACAAGTCAGTCCAGAGGCACCTCGGCAGTGCCCTGTACGTTGACCGTGTGGAGAGGTACAAGAAGGAATTAAACCTCGCCGATAACGACTTCGGTTTTTCGGAACGCGATCTAGTAAAGTTTTTTAAGGGAGAATCGCGAGAAATGAAGCGTTACATCTTGGATGCGGTAAGAGACTCAATTACCCACAACCCAGATAATAAGCTCAAGGATTACATTGATTTCGGTGGTCGGGGGAAGGAGCGTCCACTTTCATATTCCTCGGTCGAGAAGACGTTTTATTCTTTTTTTATATATCAGGACGTTTTGGACACGCCGATTAACTATCAACTGGAAAGCGGTGATAATCCACGAGAACTTGAGAAACAGCAGATCTTGGAGCTGATGAACATTGTTGCCGATGAGATATACATCGGGAAATATGATACGGACATCGGAACGTACCGAATTGAAAACCGCCTTCAGGCGGGTGAATCATTGCCTTTAGAACATGTTCGGGCGTTCCGCATGAGCAGAGAGGAACTTCTATGGAATTGGCTGAAATACGTGTCCCAGACAATACGCACCTACTTTATTATGCAGGGTGTTCCTATCGAAGAAAGCAAGCTGTTCCAATATAAGTTCCCTGTCCCATTGTGGGAACGTATTAGGACTTTTGTTCGGAACTTTAGCCTCTTGCCGTTGTGGTCGAACACGGCCCTTTCTTCCACCGTTTTCGGAGGCAAACGAAACTACGACTACTGGCAGTGCATTTTCGAGAAGGGCAAGACGACCGAGGGGCAACAGGTTTTGGCGGAGCCAATCAATCTGATGAGAATGATTTGAAACAGAAACTTGAGGGGGGAGATGCCATTGTGGTCGCGTATTAGGGCAAATGGTAAGCGCCATTCAGGTGAAACCATACTTTTGTCCATTTGGGTTGACGTTGGGGCAGGGAAGAAGGCCAGATGTGCCTATAACATTGGCACAAAAACCGGCAATAATATCGTTTGATTTCTTTGATAGAAGGTCTTGCAATTAAAAAATGGACTTTTTAGATTTTCGGCATGGCTTTGACACCATCGACCATGTTGGCGCTGGGAACGGCGGCGCCGGATTTCCGGCTGCCGGATACCAACGGAAAAATCGTCGCGCTGGCTGATTTCGCGTCCGCCCCGGCGCTTGTCGTCATGTTTATCTGCAATCATTGTCCCTACGTCAGGCATATTCGATCCGGGCTGGCGGAGTTTGGCCGGGAGTATCAGAAGCGCGGGGCGGCCATCGTGGCCATCAGCGCGAACGACATCGAGACGCATCCGGAGGACAGCCCGGCGCGGATGGCGCAGGAAGCCAAGGCCGCGGGCTACACGTTTCCCTACCTTTACGACGCGCCGCAGGCGGTGGCCAAGGCCTACAAGGCGGCCTGCACGCCGGACATATACCTGTTTGACAAGGGCCGCAAGCTCGTCTATCGGGGCCAATTCGACGCCAGCCGGCCCGGAAACGGCGTGCCGGTGACGGGAAAGGACTTGCGGGCGGCGGTCGATGCCGTGCTGGGCGGCAAGCCGGTGTCGGCGCATCAAACCCCGAGCATGGGCTGCAACATCAAGTGGAAACCGGGCAGCGAACCCGGTTACGCCTAACAGCCCATTAAAAAAAGGGCGGGGGCCGCCGCGTGAGGGCAAGCGGCCTACAATTCTCCCATCGGGCATGCTTTTACCGGGCCATCGAAGCGGGCTGGTTGTCAATCCTTTTGCACCAGGGGGCCAAAGCGCGGGATTTCCGGCCACATCCACGCCACCGCAATCACCACCAAGACGGTCGCGATCCCGCCGGAGACCACCGAGAAGACCGGGCCGAAACAGTAGCTGACCAGGCCGGACTCGAATCCGCCCAACTCGTTGGAAGTGCCGATGAAAAGGTTATTGACAGACGAAACGCGCCCGCGCATCGCGTCGGGCGTCAAAAGCTGCACCAGGGTGTGGCGGACGATGATGCTGACGTTGTCGGCAAAGCCGCACAGGAAGAGCATCAGCAGCGAGAGCCAAAACCATTTCGAATAGCCGAACCCAACCGTCGCCAGGCCGAAGACCGTTACCGCCCAAATCATCGACCAGCCGGCTTTTTTCATGGGGTGGCGGTGGGCCATGATCACCGCGCAGAGCGCGGAGCCGACCGGCAACGCCGCCTGCAAAAGCCCCAGGCCCTGCGGCCCGACGCGCAGGATGTCCTTGGCATAAACGGGCAGCAAGGCGGTGGCGCCCCCAAACAAAACGGCGAACATGTCCAGCGTAATCACCCCCAGAATGACGCGGTGGTTGAAAACAAAACGGAATCCGCCCAAGACGGTGTCCATGGAGAAGCCCTCGTTGGGCGGCGGCTTGTGATGGGTGCGCACCAGGCAGATCAAGCCCAAACAAACCACCGCGGCCACCGCGTTAAAGACGTAAACCGGCGCCGCCCTGTGCGTCAGCGCGATGATCGCTCCGCCCGCGGCCGGGCCGGTGACCGCCGAGAATTGAAAGGTGCTCGACGACCACGTCATGGCCAGCGGGAACTCCTCGCGCGCCACCAATTGCGGCAAAAACGAGGCGCTGGCCGACCACAGAAACGTTCGCGCCACGCCCGCGCACGAAAGGCAAATATAAACCCACAACACCGGCGCTTGTTTCCACGAAATGACGGCCAGGCCGAGCGAGGCGCAGGCCAGGACCGCCTGCATGGCGATGATGACCTTCTTGCGCTCCCGCGTATCGGCGACGTGCCCGGCCGGAAGGGTCATTGCCACCTGCGGCAGGAAAGCCGTCAAGCCCACCAGGCCCAGCGCGAGGGAGGAATGGGTTCGCTCATAAAGTTCCCATCCCACCGCGACCGTCAGCATCTGCTGTCCAAAGGAGGCGACGAAACGGCCAGTCAAGTAACATAAATAATCCCGGTTCCGCAGAATGGCGTACGGCTGGGGCGCGCTCTCCATTACACCTCCATCCTTCCCTCGAACACAAAATCCGCCGGCCCGCTTAAACCGACGTTCTCGAAATGCCCGCCTTTGCCCTCGAAACTCACCTCCAGCACGTCGCCTCCTTGCACCCGCACCCGCACCGGCGAGGTGAACCCGCGCAGAGCCGACGCGACCAAGGCCGAGGCCGTCACACCCGTGCCGCAGGCCAGGGTCTCGCCTTCGACGCCGCGCTCGTAGGTGCGCACGCGGATGGAATTGGGGCCGAGGACCTGGACGAAATTGACGTTGGTTCCCCGCGGCGCGAAGCGCGGATGCTGGCGGATTTCCGCGCCCAGCGACTGAACCATCGCCTTGTCGGCGTCGGCCACAAACAGGACGGCATGCGGAACGCCGGTGTTGAGCGAATGAACAGCCGACGGGCCGATGCTTAGCGAAATCTCCTCGTTGAGGCGCAAATCGCGGGGCGCGGTCAGGTTCACCTTCACCGCCTCGCCGTTGAATTGGGCGGTGACGATGCCCGCGCGGGTTTCAAAACGAATCGCCGGCGCTACGCCGGTCAAGCGCCGGACAAAACGGGCAAAACAGCGGGCGCCATTGCCGCACATTTCCGCCGCGCTGCCGTCGCTGTTGTAGAAGTCCCACGCCCAATCCGCCCGTCCCGATTCGCACGGCACGAGGAGGATGACGCCGTCGGCGCCCGCGCCGCGGTGGCGGTCGCACAAGCGGGCAATCTGGGCCGGTTGAAGCCGGATGTCGCGGGACCGATTGTCGATGACGATAAAATCGTTCCCCGCGCCATTCATCTTTGTGAAAGCAATGAGCACGGGCAGAGGCTAACAACGCAGGGCCGCCGTTCCAAGGAAGGATTACACGGGGTTCATCGTGGCTAAAACCTCAATGCACGCGATGTCCTGAAAAACCACTCGACACCAGGCCACGAACAGGCTACAGTCAGCCTATGAGAGTTGCAAATCGTTCGCTGCGAAGAAGGAAACTCAATTTGCGGTCGGACAACTTCAGCCTGAGCACCGCCAAAACCTATTTGGGGCGCCTGGTGGAAAAGGCCCGAAAAGGCCAAACCGTGTACATCGTGCGCGGAGAACACCGATTCATTTTGCAGGAAGTTCCCCCGATCGACCCCATTCCCATCCGGCCAGCGGGCTACTTCGCAAACTGTTACAGCAAAGAAGAAGTCGAGGAACAAAACCGGCTCGCCAAAGCGTCCGTCGCCCGTGCTCCCGCGGACCTCGAATGAAAAGGGGGCAGACATGAAGCAATGGGATGTTTTCATGTTCCCATTCAGCAAGGAAAGGCGGCATCCCGCCGTCATCCTCTCCAATGATGAAACTTGTCAGAATGCCGATATTGAAGAAGTCAATGCATTGCTTTGCACATCGGCGAAGGTGAACCGACCGCCGAAGGCGACGGAAGAACTACTGGACGAGGCCGACGGACTCGATTGGAAAACAATGGTTCGATGTGACAGGATTTACCTGCTGCCCAAGGGGCAATTCGGTGGGCGCAAGGGCAGCGTGACTGAAGAACGGCGCCATTTGATCGCCCGGAAGATGGTGGAGGTGTTGCGCCTGCCCATATATCGCAGATAGCTGATGACCAGTCTGCGGGGGACTGAGTAAAGACGACGGAACAAACCAAGCGATTTGGCATTGCGCGGGGCAGGGAAATGCGGCAATTTTCTTCCGGAGAATGTTGTTATGAATGCAATAGCCACCGCTAAAACATCTCAACCGGCCCAGTCCGTTCCCGGACTGAACCAGCTTGAGCAATTGAAGAAATTCACCAGGGTCGTCGCCGATACGGGCGATTTCGCCCAGATCAAGGAGTACGGGCCGGAAGACGCCACGACTAATCCCACCCTCATCCTCAAGGCCGCGACCAAGCCGGAGTACCAATCGCTGGTCGAGCGCGCGGTCCAGGACAGCCGGAAAAGCGGCCGATCCCTCGATGATACGATGAGGGAATTGCTGGTTTTGTTTGGGCTTGAGATTTTGAAAATCGTGCCGGGACGGGTTTCGACCGAGACGAGCGCGCGGATCGCTTTCGACGCGGAGGCGCTGGTGGCGGAGGGGCGCGGCTTTATCGAGCGTTACGCGAAGGCGGGCATTCCGCGCCAACGGGTGTTGATCAAGCTGGCGACGACCTGGGAGGGCATCCAGGCGGCGCGCGTGCTGCAAAAGGAGGGCATCAACTGCAATATGACCCTGTTGTTCTCCATCGCGCAGGCCATCGGCGCGGCGGAGGCGGGGGCGAAATTGATTTCCCCGTTTGTCGGGCGGATACTCGATTGGCACAAAAAGGCCAACAAGAGGGATTACGCGCCGTCCGAAGACCCGGGGGTGGTGTCGGTGCGCGAGATTTACGCCTATTACAAGACCTTTGGGTATCCGACCGAAGTCATGGGCGCCAGCTTCCGCAGCAAAGCCGAAGTGCTCGAATTGGCCGGGTGCGATTTGCTCACCATCAGCCCCGAACTGCTGGGCGAATTGAAGAACAGCACCGACCCGGTCGAGCGCAAATTGTCGCCGCAAGCCAGCAAGGACGCCAAATTGAAGAAGATTTCCATCGACGAAAAGGCCTTCCGCTGGATGCTGAATGAAAACGCGATGGCGACGGAGAAACTGGCCGAGGGCATCCGCAATTTCGCCGCCGACGCGGCCAAGCTCGAAGAATTCCTTGCCCCGAAGCTATAGGGCCGCGCCGGGAACGGGTGGGTGGGATACCCATTGGCCGTCAATCATCGAAACGGCGACATCGCCGGTGTGATGAACGACCGCCTCCCAGGCATCTTCCGTTTTGCCGTTGAAGGGGACCGCGATCAAATCAGCCAGGCTGTTTTCAAAAATGCCACCTGCGCGGTCCTGCCAGCCCAAAGCCCGCGCGCCAGCCCGGGTCGCCATGCCAACGATGGTTCTGGGCGCAACGCCGGGATAGGCCCCGGCAAAGGCGCGCATCTCGGCAAACATGTTGAGTTCGATTTTTGCGCGGCCTCTGGGCAGGACGCTGGCAAGGCTGTCGGTGCCCAGGCAGACGTTGACGCCGGCGGCGGCCAGCTTGGCGAAGGAGAAGGGCGCGTGCTGAAAGTAGGCGTGGCTGCGCGGGCAATGCGCGACGCTGGAGCCGCTCTCCGCCAGGGCCGCGATGTCCGCGGAGTCCAGATAGTTGGCGTGAACGGCCAGGAAGTTTTCCCCCAACAACCCGCAACGGCGCGCCTGCTGGACGGGCGAGCCGCGGCCGCAGTCGGACATGTCGCGCTGGTTTTTAAGCCAGTCAAATAACGAGCCGCGGCGATGGAGATACATTTCCTGCTCGGCCAGCGATTCGGCCAGGTGCGTGGTTACGCGCCAGTGGCGCCGCCGCGCCAGTTTGGCGGTTTGTGTCAACAATAGGGGTACGGTCGAGTAAAGGGCATGCGGCGAGAGACCCGCGCCACCCCGCGCCGGCGGCAGGCCCTTGACGCGGGCGGCGGCCTCGCGCAGGATTTCGCCCCGTTTGGGGCGGCTCCTGACGCTGGTCATTTCGAGGAACGAAACGACGCGCAAGGGGGTGGAAGACCAGACATCGGGAAGCAATTCGGGCACCGCTTCGATGTCCGCCACGGTCGTGGTGCCCGTGCGGGCGAGCATTGCCGCCCCGCGCAGCCAGGCCTGGGCGTAATCGCTGTAGCCGGCGGCCGCTTTGAGCGCCAGGAGGCCCTTGATCCAATCCGGAAACTCTTTCTGGGGCGGCAGTCCGATCATGTCGGTGTAATCGAGGTGGCAGTGGGCGTTGATCAAGCCCGGCAGCAAGATGACCTCTCCCAAATCGACGGCCGACTCCCGCGCGCGCGGGGCCAGATCACGCCAACGCCCCAAGGCCGCGACACGATTTTGGCGCAGTAGAACCGCCGCGTCTTCCACAGGGGCGCTGGAAACCGGCAGGAGGGTGCGGGCGCGCAGCAGCATGACGGGGCGGAGGGACCGATTTGAAACCGGCCCGCGGTTACAGGTCCGCCAGCTCGCTCTTTTCCTTTCGACGCGCGCCGAGGGTGTGTTTGCGGGCTTTATATTTGTTGTGGCGCTTGCGCAATTGCTGCTCGATCTTTTTGGCCACAAGATCTATCGCCGCGTAAAGGTCGCTTTTCCGGTCCGCGGCGAAGAGGTCCGGACCGGGCACCGACAGCCGGATGGAGCAGGAGAATTGGCGCTCCGGCACCTTCAGATGGTCATGTTCCAGGGTGACGCGCGCGCTGGTGACATAACGATCCATGTGCTCAACTTTTTCGATTCGGCTCAGGATATGATCTTCAATGGACTTCGTTAAGGTGACATTGTGGGTCGAGAGAACGAATTTCATACAGGGCAAGTTGCTTCATCCGCGGCCCAAAATCCACAGCAAATTTCTTTTCCGCCAGGCGGGATTGGGATTTAATGCGGGCGTGCCGACCAAAATCATTGCCGTGGCCAACCAAAAGGGCGGAGTGGGAAAGACCACCACCAGCATCAACCTCTCCGCCTGCCTGGCGCAGGTTGGCCGCAAGGTGCTCCTGGTGGATCTGGATCCCCAGGCCAACTCCACCAGCGGCCTGGGACTGGAGAAGGTTGAAGGGGCCAGCGCCTACCGCCCGCTCTTGGGCCAAGGTTCGCTCGCCGACAAAATACGCCCCACCGCCTTCGAGGGCCTGGAGATCATCCCCAGCGAGGTCGATATGTGCGGGGCGGAGGTGGAGATCGCGCGAGCGGACAACCATTTGGGCCGGCTGGCGGCCTTGTTGCGTCCGGTGGCGGACACCGGGCGGCATGATTTTATTATAATTGACTGTCCGCCGTCGCTGGGGATTCTCACCCTCAACGCCTTCGCCGCGTCGGACTACCTGATCATCCCGCTGCAATGCGAGTACTACTCGCTGGAGGGCATCTCCATGACGCACCGGGTGCTCAGCCAGGTGCGCCAGGGCGGCATCAACCCGGGCCTGGAGCTTCTGGGCGTGGTGATGACGATGTTCGACGGCCGGACCCGGCTGGCGCCGCAAGTGGTGGAGGAAGTGCGGCAACACTTCGGGCCTTTAGTGTTTGACACCGTGATCCCGCGCTCCATCCGCCTGGCCGAGGCGCCCAGCTTTGGCAAACCGATCATCCATTACGACAAATACAACCCCGCCGCCGCGGCCTACGAGGTGTTAACGGGCGAATTGCTCGACCGCCTCAAAGCCCGGGAAACCGCTTCGTGAGCGGCTTGTTTTTTCGTAACTATTCAGGCAGGGATGTTCTCTCTCTCCCCGCGAGCGGGGAGAGAGTTGGAGAGAGGGGCCGTCCAAAGAGT
>Ga0326727_10009223_pt1 | contig 24420 bp, 25 predicted proteins | sample MB2enrmetagenome_FD_207643 | JGI IMG/M metagenome (GOLD analysis project Ga0326727, IMG submission 207643) | Lab enriched peat soil microbial communities from McLean, Ithaca, NY, United States - MB29MY | ecosystem: Environmental > Terrestrial > Soil > Wetlands > Peat | place: USA: New York... | reverse complement strand
CAAAGGGGCGCCGCCCCTTTGGAATCCCCAATGGGGCTCCGCCCCAGACCCTGCCGTGGGGGATGATCCCCCCCGGACCCCCTCGACAGGGGGGCGTCGGTAGGATTGCTCCCCGGGCTGCGACGATTTGGCTCTAGTAGGGGCGATTCACGAATCGCCCCTACTAGCTTCTCCAGAATCGCCGTATCGGCCGTCCCGATAGCCTTCACCCTGCCGGATCGGAACTATTGATTTGATTAATAAGCCTGTCGGTATAAAATAATCAAAGGATATGAATTGGTTATCAATTGAGAAGTCGGGGCGGGATGCGTTCAACCTATCCGGAACATTGGCAATTCGACGACGAGTTCGACGGCGGCGAGGAAACTTGCGGTAGGGTGATCATCAACCTGTACGCCTATCTCAAGTCCGCCCAGCCCGGAACCCGCGTGTTGCTCATCTCGAAAGACGCGGCGGCGCCGGTGGAGTTTCCGGCCTGGTGCCGCATGACCGAAAACGCCCTATTGGAACAGGCCCATCCCTTTTACCTCATTGAGTACAAACCGGAACTGAAAAAGGAGTGACGTCATGGCCGGAAAATTCTGCGTTACCATTACCCATTGCCGCACCGACGGCGACAAGGCCACCTTGGGTTTCGTCGTCGCCAACGCCGCCCAGGGCAGCGAGAAGGAGACCATGGTCTTCCTGAGCACCGACGGCGTCTATTGCGCCATTAAGGGCGAGGCTGAGAAGATCAACGAGGGCGCGCCGTTCGCGCCGCTCAAGGAACTCATAGGCAAATTCGTGGCCGCCGGCGGCAAGATTTACGTCTGCACCCCGTGCCTGAAAAAACGCGGCCTCTCCGAAACCGACCTGATCGAGGGTGCCACCCCGGCCGGCGGCGCGGCCCTGGTCGAATGGCTCTGCTCCGGCTCGCCCTGCGTGGCGTACTAGAGTTTATGAAGAGTGGGGGAGAATCGGGGGAGGAACCTTTTTTGCACTTCGAGAGCACTGCGTGCTCTCCCGGGAAACAAAAGGTTCCTCCCCCGAACCCCCGCCCCCTCAAAACTTCAGTAACGTATTGATGAAGTAACCTTGAGTATTTACAGTAAAATCATCTGTTCGCGGCGTTGCGGGATGACCGGGAACCTGAGACGGGCGGGGTGGTTTATTCCGATCCGACGCGGCAATTGAAAAATAGCAACCAAAGAACATGTGATGCCTCAACCGGAAACACATCAAGCTGAAGCCGCGGGGGTGAAATCCTGCGCGTGTGCCGACAGCTGTCGCCTGGCGGATACCAGGCACGCTCGTAAACTCGAATATCTCACCCTCGGCTGGAACCTCATCGAGGCGGGCGTTGCTCTCGGGGCGGGAATCGTCGCCGGCAGCATCGCGCTCGTCGGGTTCGGCGTCGACACCCTCATCGAGATATTGTCTTCTTTGATTCTTCTGTGGCGTCTGTTGTCCAGCCATCACGATGAACGGCGCGAACGGATCGCTTTGAAACTTGTGGGCGTCAGTTTCTTGCTGTTGGCCGCGTACGTCGGGTATGAAGCCGTTTGCTCGCTTACCCTCAAAAAGCCGCCGGAAGCGAGCGTTGTCGGCATAATCCTGGCGGTTCTCGCGCTCTGCGTCATGCCCATGCTGGCGCGGGCGAAACGGCGCGCCGCCGGCAGTCTGCACAGCGCCGCGCTTTCCGCTGACGCCAGTCAAAGTTCCCTTTGCGCTTATCTTTCCGCCATATTGCTGGGCGGGTTGATTCTGAACGCCGCGTTCGATTGGTGGTGGGCCGATCCGGTCGCCGCCCTCATCATGCTTCCGATCATCGCCAAAGAAGGCTTGGAAGCCCTGCGCGGCGAAGTGTGCGCCGATTGCCATTGATGGGCCGGCAGCCCCCTTGGAAAGAAAACAGTGGTTCCGGTTTTATCTTGGTCGATCACGATTGAATTCGTTCCAAACCGAGGCATTCAGAATGTCCGATGTGCAAAATACTTCCGGCCTTGAGGCGATACCCCCCCACCGGACTTTCGACGGCGGCGACCTCGACTGCGGCTCGGGCCTGATCCTGATGATCCGCGAAAACATGCTTGCGGTCCCGGTGGGCGGCGTGCTCGAAATGCGCTCACGCGAGCCGACCGTGGGCGACGAGTTGCCGCCCTGGTGCCGCCTCTCGGGCCACGAATATCTGGGACGCCTGCCGGGCGACGGCTGCACCCGCTATTTCCTGCGTCGGGGCGAGGCCGCGTCCGGCCAAAACGCTGCCGGCGAGGAAGACGCCCTGGCCGAGGACAAGCGACGGGCCAGGGAGTACGAGTGGCGGCTTCGGGTGCGAAGCGCCGGCCATGCCAAGAGCACGGTCTATTGCCGTAATTTTTCCTGGGAGCTCGGCCAGAACGCCAGTTTTGAGGAAAAGGACCTGCGCCCCAGCGCGGTCGAAGCCGTGCTCGGGGCGCTCGGCAGCGCCTTGGGCTCGGGATTTGCCGGGGAATGCGCCCGCGCGGGCCTGGAAATCGACGATATCGAGCTGACCGTGCGCGGCCGGCTGCACAACATTTTGGCCCACTTGGGCCTGGAGCCGGGCGATCCTTCCTTTGCCGCCATCGAGGTGAAATGCTTCGCCTCCACCATGGAGGACGAGGGCAAAGTGCGCGAAGTCTGGGAGCGCGCGGCGGCCCGCTCGCCCGTGGCCGCCACCTTGACCAAGGCGGTTCAACTGACCCTGAAACTCGCGGTGGTATGACCATGTTCACGACGACCCAGGTGGGCAGCTGGCCCAGATCCAAGGATATGCTGCGCGCCCTGCGCGACCGGCGGCTTGGCAAGTTAAGCCGCGCCGAGTTCGACCGCGTGGCCGACGGCGAGGTGCGCCGCACCGTGCGCATCCAGGAGGAGGCCGGACTCGACGTGGTCGTGGACGGCGAGCACCGGCGCGACAATTTCTATTCCTTCATCACGGAAAAGGTCGAGGGCACCAGGCTCATGTCCCTGGCCGAGATGCTCGACGAAGTCGAGGACAAGTCCGGTTTCGAGGAGATGCTCTCCACCCTCGACGTCCCGGCCTCGGCCATCCGCAACCCGACCTGCGTGGGCAAGCTCTCGCGCCGTGAACCCCTGGCCCTGGACGACTTCAAATTCGTCAAATCGATCACGGACAAGCCGGTCAAGATCACCTTGCCCGGACCGTACCTGCTCACCCGCTCGATGTGGGTGTCGAACTACACCAAGAAAGTCTACGGCAACCAGCGCAAGATGGGCGAGGAAGTGGTGCGCATCCTGCGCGAGGAGCTCATCGACCTGGCAAAAGCCGGGTGCGAATTCGTCCAGTTCGACGAACCGGTGCTGACCGAAGTGGTCATGAGCGAGGAGTGCGGCCGCCGCACCTTCATGTGAGCGACGCTCGCCACCCGCCGTGACGTGGGTGAAGAACTTCGCTACGCAGCAGAACTCATCAACGCCATCGTCGACGGCGTGACCGGGCCGCGCATCGGCTTGCACATCTGCCGGGGCAACTGGAGCACCAAGGAAGAGGTATTGCTGACCGGCGACTACCGGCCGCTTCTGCCGGCGCTGACCAACATGCGCGTGCACCAGTTCGTTCTGGAATACGCCACCCCGCGCGCCGGGGAAATCGCGGTCGTGGGCCGCGAATTGTCCGGGGCGGTGCCGGGCATGACGCGCCCGCGCGAACTGGGCCTGGGCGTGGTCAACCCCCGCACGGCCACGGTGGAAACCGTGGACGAAATCATGGCCAAGGCCGAGACTGCCCTGGAATTCTACCGGCCCAATCAGTTATTTTTGAATACCGACTGCGGTTTCGGCTGCTTCGCCAACCGCTGCGTCAACGTGGAAGAAATAGCCGCGGCCAAGATCGCGAACATCGCCGAGGCGGCGCGCCGGCTCCGGGAGAAATACGCATAAAGCTTTTGTACTCCCCCGGTTGGCCGTCAGGTATTTCCCAGATCAGCTATGAAGCTCTCCAACCCGCTGATTTCTTCGGCCCTGGTTTCATGTTGCCAGGCTTGGTCGTATTTGCTGGAGAACTGGGCGCCTTCCAACGCCTTCTTTGCCAAGGCGGCATAGTCCGCATCCGGGCCGAGGTAAGCGTTCGTTGTCGAGCCGTTCGTCTTGGGGTCGTATACCGGCAGGAAGCTCATCTCAAGCGCCATCACCGCGTTTGGACTCATGCCGGCGGTCGTCTTCGTCCAGGCCTGCTTGACACTCTCAGGGGCATCGACCGGAGGAAATTGCCAGGTCTTCGCCAGCCCCACCATCACGTACCCGTCGTGGTCGATGTCTTTCCCCTGGCCCAGGGGGTACAGCAGATTCAACGCGCCTTCTTTGCTCAGGCCGTCCGGATTGATCGGGTCGGCCAGATTGTGAGTATGCTGCAACACTTCAAGCTCCGAGCTGGACAGCGTCTTGAGGAACGCCTGGGGATCGTTGTACCCGCCTTGCGCGGAGGCCTTGGCCATGATTTGTTCAAACGCCGCCGAATCGGAATTGGCCTGATCGCTGCTGCCGTCGACCGAGTTTGCCGATTGGCCGGAATTTTTTTCCGCCGACGCGCTGACGGAGTTATCCGCCGCCGCGAGGGCTTGCGCAAAAGATGCACCGGTCGAAACGTTGCTAGCGCTTGTTTGGCCTGATATTTCAGAGGTAGAGGCAACGCCGGAAGATGCGGTTACCGATGAAATCATAATGACTCCTTAGAAAAGATGAGGTGTCATTTATAGTCAAGCAAATTTTATGCCCGATAGGTTTGGCTGGGAATGATCGCGGCAAGAGAATTCCCGGTGTGTTGCCCCGGGTTGAGCAAGCATCAGCGTAAAATCACTTCGTTCTCAATTCCCTGGGGCGGGCGCGTATTTCGCGTACAGCGTCCGGGCGATGGCGCGTAGCGCCTTGTCCGCCTTGTCGCCGGCGATGTTGGTGGCGATGACGACGGCCAGGTCGCTTTGGGGGTCCACCCAGATCTGGGCCAGATTTTTGTTGTTGGAGCCGGCGTGCTGGAGCAGGGGGTGCGGCGCGAAATCGACGCCCGCCACGCCCCAGCCGAAGGCGTAGCCGATCTTGCCCGCGTCGGGTTTGTCCGCTGTCGGGGGGAGCGTGATGACCGGCGCGTGCAGCTTGCGTAGCGTCTCGGGCTTGACCAGGGCCGGAGCGCGCTTGCCCTCGCCCGCGTTCCAGGCGGCCCAGCGGGCGAAATCCAGAATCGACATGTGCGCTATCCCGGCCGGACCGATGATCGACGGGTTGTCGTCGTTGGGACCGGGGAGAACCGCCTGGGCCTTGCCCTCGACCAGGAGGTGGCCCAAGGGTGCGTCCACCTTGCCAAGCGAGGCCTGGCCGCCGAGCCCGGCCGTGGTCAGGCGCAGCGGCGCAAAGATGCGTTCGGTCATCAGCTCGTCCCAGGTCTTCCCGGCGGCCCGCTCGATCATGGCCCCGGCGATGACGTAGCCCATGTTGGAGTATTCGAATTTCGTCCCCGCAGGGGAGGCGAGCGGCTTTTTGCTCCACTGCTCGACAATATAGCGGCGCATGGCGTCGAGGTTTCCGTCCTGGAAAAGCGCCTGCTTCCATACTTCGCCGACGTCTTCGTTGTCCGACGGCAGCCCGGCCGAATGCGACAGGAGCTGCGTAAGGGTCACGGCCGCGAATCCCGGGTCCATGCCGGAGGCGAATTCGGGAAAGATTTCTGCCGGGGTCGCGTTCCAGCGCAGTTTTCCCTCTTCCACCAGCATGGCCGCGAGCAAGGCGGTCATGGCCTTGGTGTCCGAGCCGATGTGAAACCGGTCGTTCAAAGTGACCGGAATATCCGCTCCCGCCCGGCGCGTGCCCACGGCCCCGGCGGCGACGATTTCCCCGTTTTTGGCCACGGCCGCCGCCAGGGCCGGAAGGCCGCTGTCGGCAAGGTACGGCCGCAACATGGCGTTGAGCGATGTCTGGGCCCAAACCGGTTTGGGCGAGAAAGGCAGGGTGAAGCAGGCGAGAATGAGGAGCGGGATGTAACGGCCGATGTTCATGGAAGGACTCCTTGTCATTTGATAAATTTCAAGGAAATTTCGTGAAGAAAATCATAAAACTGCCGCTTCAGTCTCTCGTTATGGAAAAATCAAAACCAGAACCACTGTATTTTTTCCAGGGGGCTGCCGCCCCCGGCCCCCGCTTCAGAAAACCAGGGCTTCCGCCTCGGGAAAGCCGGGGCTCCGCATCGGAAAAGCCAGGATCGCCGCTCCTAGCTCCCGCTCAAAGCCGAGTAGAATGTTGAATCAAAACCCCCATGAAAGTTTTTCAGGGGGAAAGGGGCTTTCCCCCTGATTCGCCTTTCTCTCACATCCAGGACCGGATGGTCCTGAGCATGTCTTTGGAGACGCGGCCGTTCCAGCGCAGGGCGGCGTAGAGGGAGACGGCCGAGACGGCCAGGCTGAAGAAGGGTTTGTCGCGGCCGTAGTGTATTTTTTCCAGTAAGGCGTGGCCGTAGTTGAAGAGCCACTTGTCCGGCGTGCGCCCCAGGATGGCGCGGGTGAAGTCGTTGACCTCGGCGTGGCCGCGCAGCTTTTGCCCCACGGTGAAGGCTCCCTCGTGCAGGCGGGTGGCCGCCGCCAGGGTGGGAAAGCGCCCGAACCTGCCCCCGGCCTTGGCTAGCCTCAGCCAAAATTCGTAATCCATGCCCCGCACGCCCGCGTTGAGCGGTCCGGCGATTTCAAACGCCCGCCGCCTGATGAAGCTGGCCGGCTGGCTGATGAAGCACACTCCTTTCAAACGCTCGAAATCGAAGTCCTCGGTCGGGTAGCGTTCGATGAAGTCGCCGCGCGCGTCGATGTGTTCGGCCTCGCCATAGGCAACGTCGATGTCCGGGTTGGCGTCCAGGTATTTGAGCGCCGAGGAGACCGCGCCGGGGTAGTAGACGTCATCGGAATTGAGCCAGGCCAAGACCGGCGCGTCCGAGGCCTCGAACCCCTGGAGGATGGCGTCGGCCGGTCCCTTGTCCGGCTTGGACACCCAGCGCACCCGGTCCGAGTATCGCTTGAGGATCTCAATGGTCTCGTCTTTGCTGCCGCCGTCCATGACCACGTAGTCGATCCCGTTCGCGTCCTGGGCGAGCACGCTCTGGATGGTGCGTTCGATGAACCGGCCCTGGTTGAAGGACGGCGTGACGATGCAAATGGAGGAAGGCATGTTGGCTGTATATATAAAAAAGTTTTTTGGGGAAAGGGTTTTTCCCCCCGATTCTCTTTACAGTCCCGCCACGATTTCCAGGCAGGAACGCGCCTTGTTGAGCGTGTACAGGTGCACGCCGGGGGCGCCGTTGGCCATGAGGTCGCGGGCCTGGGCCGTGGCGTGGGCCACGCCGAGCGCGCGCACCGCCTCGGGTCCTTCTTTATCAGCCTCTTCCAGGGCGGCGAGGTAGTCCGGTGGCACGGACGCGCCGCAAAAGCCCAGGATGCGCTTGAGTCCCGCCAGGCTGGCCACGGGCAGGATGCCCGGCACGACCGGGACGAAAATCCCGGCGGCGCGGACTCGCCCCACGAAGTCGAAATACAGGGCGTTGTCGAAGAACAGCTGGGTGATGGCGAAGTCGCCGCCTTGGTCGATTTTGAATTTGAGATGGGCGAGGTCGTCCTCGGGCGAGGGAGCTTCCGGGTGCTTTTCCGGATAGGCGGCCACGCCTACGCCAAGGCGCGGATAGCGCGCCCGGATAAAGCGCACCAAGTCCGAGGCATGGGCGAAGGAAGCGTTTTCCGGCACGAACGTGTCCTGCCCGGTCGGAGGATCGCCGCGCAGGGCGAGCACGTTGTCCACGCCGGCCGTTTCGAGCGAGGCCAGAAAGGCGTCGATGGCGGATTCGTCCGCGCCCACGCAGGTCAGGTGGGCCATGGGCGTAAAGCCGTGGTCGCGCTTGAGCCTGGTTACGATGTCGAGTGTGTTCTTCTGGGTCGAACCGCCCGCGCCGTAGGTTACGGATACGAACAAGGGCCGAACCTCTTGCAGGCGCTCGGCCACGGCGAAAAAGTCGGGCCAACTCGATTCCTGCTTGGGCGGAAAAAATTCCAGCGAAACAAACGGCTCGCTCCGAGCCGCGATCAGATCGATGATGCGCACAAAGGCTCCTTGAGTGGGAGTAAGAGCGGGGAGGAGATCGGGGGGAGGGAACCCTTTGTGAACAAAGGGTTTCCTCCCCCCGGGCCCCCCTCCTTCCCAAAAACTCTATAGGGGAGAGGCAAAAAACAGCCGAGGCCTGATTGCCCGCCCGGAAATGGGAACATAACGAAATGGCCGGGATTGGAAAAGAGGGGGGAGCCTTACGCCCTCGGCGTGGCGACAGGATAATGTTGCCGCCCCGGCCCTCGTTTGGAGAGACCCAAAACCAGAACCACTGTTATTTTTCCAAGGGGGCTGCCGCCCCCGGTCCCCGCTTCAAGTCAAAGAGCTTGCCGCGTTCGGCGTGGGCTCTCAGACTGGCCGGCCACGCCGTTTCTTTTAACAAAACACCTTAAAAGTTTTTTGGGGAAGGGGGGGGCGGGGGGAACCCCCTTTTGTCCCTACACGGAGAGTAGAAAAGTCTTCTTTTCGTACTCTCCGTTACGAAGCGTCTTCCCGCTGCAAAAGGGGTTTCCCCCCGATTCTCCACTCGCTCTCCCTCTCCGTCTTCCTATTCAGCCGGGGCGGCGGTGGCTTGCTTGAGGAGTTCCAAGGCTTTGTCGAGTTTTTCCTTCTGGGCCGGATCGGCGGTTTCGGCGCTGAGAAAGGCTGCTTTTTGGCTCATTTCCTGGATCAGGGCGTTCAGCACCATTTGTTTGGATTTGGCCGGGATGTTTTCCACTTGGTTCACCCGGCCGTCCAGGGCGGCGACGTTTTGGCTCAGGCCGGCCACGCCGCCGCGCAGGGCGTCCATATCCTTGCCCGCGCGGTCGATTTTGTCGCTGAGTTTGAAATAGAAGACGCTCAGCATGACGACCAGGATCAGGGTCAGGATCAAGGCGGCCTTGCCCATGTCCCGAGAGGTTTCGGCCTCGGCCCGGGCTGCTTTGGTCCCGGAGCCCGCCTCGGCGTTGTCCTTGGTGTAATCGATCAGGGATACGATTTTTTCGGCGTTGTTGTCGCCCATGGTTGCCTCCGATATGTGATCTGAGAAAAAGATATTTGCCCCTGTCCGCCTCGTTTGTAAACAGGCAATCGTTTTTCCCCGACGCCTCTTGACAATCTGCGGCGGCTTTGGATAGCTTGTCTCCATGCAACCGTTTTCGGTTTCCAACCTTTCCCTCGCTTACGCCCGACTGCTCGGGCTCCTGCTGCTTTTGCCCCTCGCGGGCAAATAACGACGTTACTTCCCTTTCAACGGCCGAGCGTTTTGACACCACCCGAGGCGGACTTGCGCCCGGGGCATACCTCCAGGAGGTCTCCCATGTCGTTGCGACAGAGTCTTCTCGCGTTGTTAACACACCGTAATTGTTTTGTTTTGATGGAAACTTGTTGCGCTAAACGAAAAACACCATGGAGAAGACCATGAAAGCGCCGTATCCGAACAAATACCGTCCCTTCCCTCCCATCGCCCTTGAGCATCGCGCCTGGCCGAGCCGGGTGATCGACACCGCGCCGGTCTGGCTCTCGACCGACCTGCGCGACGGCAACCAGGCCTTGTTCGAGCCCTTGGACCCGGCGCGCAAGCTGCGGCTGTTCCAGCTCTTGCTGGGCATCGGTTTCAAGGAGGTCGAGGTCGCCTTTCCGGCCGCCTCGCAGGCGGAATTTGATTTTACCCGCGCGCTCATCGAGGGCGGCCGCGTCCCGGAGGGCGTCACCCTGTCGGTGTTGACCCAGGCCAGGGAGCACATCATCCGCCGCACCATGGAGTCGCTTGCCGGCGCGCGCCGGGCGATCGTGCACCTGTACGTCTCCACCGCCCCGGCCTTCCGGCGCGTGGTGTTCGGCCTGCGCCGCGCCGAGGTCGCGGCCATGGCCGTGGCCGGCACGCGCCTGATCCGGGAATTGGCCGCGGGGATGTCGGGCACGGAGTGGGTCTTCGAGTTTACGCCCGAGAATTTTTCCGGCACCGAACTGCCCTTTGCCCGCGACGTATGCCAGGCGGTCATGGAGGAGTGGGGCGCGTCGGAACAGAGCAAGGTCATCATCAACCTGCCGTCCACGGTGGAGCTCTCCACGCCCAACGTCTACGCCGACCAGATCGAGTGGATGGCCGCCAACCTGCCGCGCCGCGAGGCGGCGATTTTGAGCGTGCACACCCACAACGACCGGGGCTGCGCCGTGGCCGCCGCCGAACTGGCCATGCTCGCCGGAGCGCAGCGCGTGGAGGGGTGCCTGTTCGGCAACGGCGAGCGCACCGGCAACGCCGACATCGTCACCTTGGCGCTGAACCTCTTCACCCAAGGCATCGACCCGGGCCTGGATTTTTCGGCGATTAACCGCATCGCCCGCGAGGCGGAGGAGCTCACCAGCCTGCCGGTCCATCCCAGGCATCCCTATTGCGGCGACCTAGTGTTCACGGCCTTTTCCGGCTCCCATCAGGACGCCATCAAGAAGGGCCTGGCCGCCCAGGCGGATTTCGCGGCCAAGGGCGAGAGCTGGCAGGTGCCCTATCTGCCGCTGGACCCCGCCGACCTCGGGCGGACCTACGATTCCATCATCCGGGTCAACAGCCAGTCCGGCAAGGGCGGCGTGGCCTACCTCATGGAGACCGCCCACGGGATGATCCTGCCCAGGCGCTTGCAGATCGAATTCTCCGGCCTGGTGCAGCAGGCCGCCGATGCCGGCGGCGGCGAGATAAGCGCCGGCCAGCTGTGGGACTTGTTTTCCCAAAACTATCTGGAGGTCAGGGAGCCCTTGGAATACCTCGGCCATCGCCTTTTCGAGCAGGACGATTCCCAGGGCGTCAAGCTGACGCTCGGCGTAGCCGGCCAAACCGCGATCCTCGAAGGGGCGGGCAACGGCCCGATCGCCGCCGCCGTGGCCGCGCTCGGCCTGCCCATGGTCCTGAACGCTTACGAAGAGCGGGCCATGGGCCAGGGGGCTGGAGCCAAGGCCTCGGCCTTCATCGAGGTCTCGCTGGCCGGGGGCGCGGCCACGGCCTTCGGCGTCGGGGTGCATGAAAACATCGCCACGGCTGGGGTCATGGCCGTGGTCAGCGGCGCGGCCCGCCTGTTGGCCAGGATCGCGCCCGGGGACAGGGAGCGGTTGCTTGCGGAGCTGACGGGCCGCGCCGGGCGGAAGAAGGGCGATTCGTGAATCGCCCCGACTAGAGCGACGATCGCGTCATGAGGACTCATTTGGGCCATGGGCCGCGCCGTCTTGAGCAAAATCCGATGCGCCGGCCAGGGCATGCCGATGCAAAAAATCGCCGCCTTGACGCCGGCTTGCCATGAGTAGGGGCGATTCACGAATTGCCCCTCTTTGGTGGCTCGCCCCTATTTCACGAAACGGCCGTCTCGAAGCGGGGACCGGGGGCGGCAGCCCCCTGGGGAAAAAAAAGTGGTTCCGGTTTTTTCTCACCACATCAGGGCCGAACCGGCCGGAAAGGAATAAGAAATAAAAATGCCTCTTGATTTCTTGTTGTTAATGTATTATTAGAATTGAATATTATTTGAGACAATGATTTCAACCAATGTGAATCATTGCCCATCCCAGGGGAAACATTTCGCTTATGCCTAAAGAAGACGCCATAGAAGTCGACGGCACCGTCCAGGAAGCCCTGCCCAACGCCATGTTCCGCGTGGAACTCGACAACGGTCATCCGGTCTTGGCCCACATTTCCGGAAAAATGCGCAAGTTCTACATCCGCATCCTGCCCGGCGACAAAGTGAAAGTCGAACTCTCGCCCTACGATCTCACCCGGGGCCGCATTACCTACCGCATGAAGTAGCGGTCGCTTCCGACATGCCGCAAATCGACGCGACGGAAGAATTCCTGCGCGACCTGCCGGAGCTTGCCAAGGGCCACAGCTTCCGCTTCCGCTGCCATCCCGCCGTCCCCTGTTTCAACGCCTGCTGCGGCGACTTGAACCTGATGCTCACGCCCTATGACGTGATGCGTCTGCGCTCGCGGCTTGGCCTGCCAAGCAGTGAGTTCATAGCTGCCCACGCCGACCAGTTGGCCGCGCCTGACACCGGCTTTCCCCTGCTGCGCCTGCGCATGGTCGAGGGCGTCCCGGGACGTCCCTGTCCCTTCGTGCGCGCTTCCGGCTGTTCGGTCTACACCGACCGGCCCGGGGCCTGCCGCACCTATCCTTTGGGCCGGGCCGCCCGTGTCGGCGACCACGGGGATATCGTGGAGCAGTTCTTCATCGTGCGCGAGGAGCATTGCCGCGGTTTCGAGGAAGATGCGCCCTGGACCAGCGGCGAGTGGCTGGCCGACCAGGAGCTCAAAGCGTACAACGCCTCCAACGACCGCTATCTGCGGCTGACCGACCATGCCCGGCGCGCCGGGGTGCGCCTGAACGCAAGCCAAGCCAATATGGCTTACCTGGCGCTCTTCAACCTGGACGCCTTTACCCGTTTCATCCGGGACGTTCGCCTCTTCGAGAAGATCGTGGCCAGGCCCGGCCGGGCCGAGGCCGTGCTGGCGAGCGAGGAAGAGGCCCTTGACTTCGGCTTTGATTGGTTGGAATTGTCACTATTCGGGCACAGCCAATCCATCGCCCGGCCAGGCGGACCATGCTCAGCCACCCCAAAATAGTTTCGCGCGCCGACTTGGCCGCACTCTTGCCCGGATTGCGCGCGGGCAAGACCGTGGTCTTCACCAACGGCTGCTTCGACCTGTTGCATCCCGGCCACGTGGATCTGCTCGCCCGGGCCGCCGCTTTGGGCGACCTTCTCATCCTCGGACTCAATTCCGACGCTTCGGTCGCCCGGCTCAAGGGACCCGCGCGTCCGGTGACGCCCTTTGCCGAACGCGCCTTTGTCCTGGCCGGCTTCTCCGGCGTCGATTTCGTCACCGGTTTTGAGGAAGACACCCCTCTCACGCTTATTTCGCAACTTCTCCCCGACGTCCTGGTCAAGGGCGGCGACTGGCCCGAAGGGGCCATCATCGGCGGCGACGTCGTGAAAGCGCGCGGCGGCCGGGTTGTCTCCCTGCCGCTCTTGCCTGGATTTTCGACCACCCGGGTGATCGAGCGGATCGCGAAAAGCGCGCGCGGGCGGAAATATTAATGGGAGCAGAGAATGTCTCCATTTTTGTGCTCCCATTTATAAGCACGGCCACGCCGACGGTGGGGCCAAGCGGCGTAAGCCGCGGGAGCTCAAAGTGCAACGCTTTGAGCGTCCGGGAATAGCCATGACGGCCGTGCATGTGATCGGGCTCCCCATGGACCCGGCGGACATTTCGCTTTCGGCTGCCAGGCTGATCATGGCTGCCGGCGTCATTGCCGGGGGCCGGCGCCAGCTCGGCCATTTCCCCGACGCGCCGGGACGGCGCATCGAGATCGCCGCGCCGCTTGCCGCGAGTCTCGCGCAAATCAAGGCCGCCCACGAGGCAGGAGAGAAGGTGGTCGTCGTCTGCGGAGGCGACGCCCTGCATTTCGGCTTGGGCCGCAGGCTCCTTGACGCCCTCGGTCCCGACGAGCTGATCTTCCACCCCGCGCCGACCGCGCCGCAGACCCTGGCCGCGCGCCTGAAGCTTCCTTTCGAGAACATCCCGTGCGTGTCCCTGCACGGCCGCGACGATCGAACTGGGTACGCCCCGCTGTTCGCCGCCCTGACCCGCCACCGCCGGGTCTTCGTCTACACCGACCGGGCCAATACGCCAGCGGAGATCGCCAAGGCCCTGATCGCCAGGGGAGCGGGCGCGGCGCGGCTGCTCATCGCCGAGGACCTGGGCGAAACTTCGGAGAAGATCACCGGGCAAAGCCCGGACGAGGCGGCCCGAGGAACCTTTTCCGAACTGAGCGTCATGCTCGTGGATATGATAGAACCGCCGCTGGCCATGCCGGGGCTGGGCCTGCCCGACGACTTCTACCGGCACGAGGCCGGGCTGATCACCAAATGGCCTGTCCGGGCGGCCGCGATCGCCGCCTTGCGGCTTTTTCCTGATTCGACTCTCTGGGACCTGGGCGCGGGTTGCGGCGCGGTCGGCATCGAAGCCGCCCCGCTCTTGCCCCTGGGACGGGTCGTGGCCGTGGAGAGAGATCCCGATCGCGCGGCCATGATCGCCGAAAACGCCGCCCGGCTGCATGCCTTCAACGTGGAGACCGTGCTGGGTGAGATGCCCGAATGCCTGCAAAATCTCCCGGGTCCGGACCGCATCTTCGTCGGCGGCGGGCTGGGTTCGGGCGACGCCGTCTTGCGCGAAGCCGTGCGGCGTCTGGAGCCGGGTGGGCGCATCGTGGTCGCGGCGGTTCTGCTTTCCACCCTGGAGTCGGCCCGGCGCGCGCTCTCGGAACTCGGATTCGCCGTCGCCGTCGACCAGATCCAGGTGGCGACCGGCGCGCCCTTGGCCGGAGATACGCAGCTTAAGGCCCATAATCCGGTGTTCCTGATCCGGGCGGACAAACCGGGGCCGGGCTGATTTTCGGATATTCCCGCTGCCGGCCCGGGCAATGATGCGTCCGCGCACGCTCGGGAGACAGGTGAGCCAACCACGGTCGCCAAGCGCCAAGCGGCCATAAACACGACAGCGACGCCGCCATGCCCAAGGTATATTTCATCGGAGCCGGACCGGGCGACCCGGAGCTTTTGACCCTCAAGGCCGCCCGGCTCATCGGGTCGGCCGAGGTGGTGGTCTACGCCGGTTCCCTGGTGTCACCGGAAATCGTCGCCCTGGCGAAAAGCGGCGCGGCGCTCCACGATTCGGCAAATCTGACGCTTGAAGAAACCCACGACCTCATCGCCGCGGCCGTGGCTCTAGGCAAAACCGTGGCCCGGGTGCATACCGGCGATCCCTCGCTCTACGGCGCAATCCGCGAACAGGCCGAGCTGCTGGACGCCGTCGGCATCGCCTACGAAATCGTGCCCGGCGTGACCACGGCCTCGGCCGCCGCCGCCGCCCTGGGGCTTTCGTTCACCAGCCCGGAAACCGGACAAACCCTCATCCTGACCCGCGCTCCGGGCCGCACCCCGGTCCCGGCCGCGGAAAGCCTGCGCTCGCTCGCCGCGCACCATTGCTCGCTCGCGATCTACCTCTCGGTGCACAAGGCCGAGTTCGTCCAAAACGAACTGCTCGCGGGCGGACTCGACCCCCAAACCCCGACCGCCCTGGTGCACCGGCTCGGCTGGCCGGGCGAAAAACGCCTGCTCACCACCTTGGGCGAACTGGCGCACGCCGTGGCCGAACACGACCTGACCCGGCAAACCATCATCCTGGTTCTGCCGGGACAAACGCTTCCGGCCGTCCGCTCGCGCCTCTACGACCCGAATTTCAGCCACGGTTACAGATGACCAGGGGGCGCTGCCCCCCGGCCCCCCTAAGTAAGGGGGGTAACAGAGCTCCCTTGCACGGGGGGTCTGGGGGGACAATTGTCCCCCCAGCGGGGATTCCAAAGGGGCGGAGCCCCTTTGGCAATACGCATTGGGAGGCGGCGATGGATACGTTGAGCGTACGCACGGGCAGGCGCGAGGAGATGGTGAACGTCACCTCCGCGATTGAGTCGTTGGTTGAGGAGAAAGGCTGGCGGGACGGGGTGGTGGTGCTCCATTGTCCGCACACAACGGCCGGTTTGGCGGTGAACGAGGCGGCCGATCCCTCGGTGGCTCGGGACATTGCCGCCGCGCTGGCCCGGATGGTTCCGCGCGAAGGCGGCTACAGCCATGCCGAGGGCAACAGCGACGCGCACATCAAGTCCTGTCTGGCCGGAACGCAATTGATGGTGTTCGTGGAAAACGGACGTCTCATGCTCGGCACCTGGGAGGGGATCTTTTTTTGCGAATTCGACGGCCCGCGCTCGCGCAAACTGTGGGCCAAATGGCTGCCGGGCGGCGGGGGGGAGGGGTGAGGAGAAGAAAGAGGAGAGAATCGGGGGGAAAACCCCTTTTCCCCAAAAAAATTTTAAAGTTTTTGGGAGGTGGGGGTTCGGGGAAGGAACCTTTTTTTTAAAAAAGGTTCCTCCCCCGATCTTCCTCCCTCTCTCCCAAAATCTTTATTCAGCCCAGACGAAGCGGTTGCCGCCGGCGGTTTTGGCGGTGTAGGCGGCCTTGTCGGCGCGGCCGATGAGCCGTTCGGGCGTTTCGCCGGGCTTGATGATGGCCAGTCCCGCGCTCACGCCCAGGTAGCCGGCCCATTCCTGGGCGAAGGTTTCGATGATGCGGCCGGCGATTTCTTCCAGGTTGGCCGGGGCGATTTCCGTGAAGATGATGGTGAACTCGTCGCCTCCGTAGCGGCAGGGGAGGTCCATGCCGCGCCGGCTGTTTTGCCGCATGATGTCGGCGACCTTGCGCAACGCGTCGTCGCCGGCTTGGTGGCCTTTGGCGTCGTTGTAGCGTTTGAAGTTATCCAGGTCCAAAAACATGAGCCCGACCGGGCGGTCGGTGCGTCTGGCGCGCTGGACCTCGCGTTCCAGGGCGACATGGAACTGGAAGTGGTTGAGCAGTTGAGTCAGGCCGTCGAACATGGCCTGGCGCTTGAGTTTTTCCTCCAGGCGGCGGATGGCGCTTAAGTCGCGACCGACCACCAGGTAATTGCGTTTTCCGTTGCCCATTTTGGTCAGGGGCGAGATGACCAGTTCCAGCGGCATGGTCTTGTTTGCGCCGGTTTGGAGCACGACTTCGATCGCTCCCGGCGGGTGGGACAACAGTTCCGGTCCCCATTGGCCTTCGAAGGGCGGTTTTGGCGTGGAAACCACGAACAAATCATGGCCTAAGAGTCCCTTGGACGCGTTCGGGGAGGCGTAGATCACCCGGCCGCAGCCGTCCACGGTCATGACCAGGTCGCGCATGGAGCCCATAAGGCGCTCCAGGAAGTCGCGCTGTTTGATGGCTTGCATTTCGAGGCTCGGGACCAAGGTCACGTCTTCGAGCACCATGATGATTTCGCTCCGGCCGCGCCAGACCCGGCGGTGGGCGGACATGTACACGCACGTTTCAGCGTCGAGGGTCTTTTTTTTCAGGCAAAAGATCTTAAACAGGGAAGGGATCTCGGGATTGTCGAGAAAGGCGGTCCATTCGTCGTCCCGGGATATGCCCTGTTGCTCGAAAATGTATTCCCAGGCGTCGCGGCCGGTGGGATCGTTCTTGATTTCCGCCAGGGTCTTGATTTGGGCGTTGAGTTCCAGGATGCGTCCCTTGGTATCGAGGCGGGCCACGCCGACCGGCAAGTCTTCCAGGGTCTCGGCTTTTTGTTCCAGCACGGCCTGGCGCAGGGCGTAATGTTCGAAGGCCTGTCCGGCGAAGCTTGCGTACAGTCTGATCTGATCCAGGCGTTCCTGGTCCAGGGCGTTTGCCTCCAGGCGCAGCTCCCCGATTTCCCTGCCCGTGGCGCTTAAGATGAACCGGGGCTGGTGGCGGCGCCAGGGAAGGCTGTCCGCGAGCTGGCCCGTGCCGGCAAGTTCGGGCGCGGTGTTGCGAGAGGCGGAAAAAAGCGTCCAATCGTGGGATGCGGCGGCCCACAGGGCCAGATCGAAATCTTCCAGGCCCCAATTCCATTTGAGGTGGCGGGCGATGACCTTGGCCGCGGTTTCCAGGCCTCCGGAAATCTGGGTCAGTTCTTGGCTAAGCAGGTAATATTCCTGGAGCAGGGTCAGGGAATGGCGTTGGTAGTCCACGTCGGGATGCTTTTTCCCGGTCAGGCCGAGGCTGCCCAGGATGGATTCGAAGCGGGCGATGCAGGCCAGGCGCATTTCCTCCACTTCGAGATCAAGCAGGCCCAGCTTGACGGTCAGGACGCCTTTGAACTGGAGCAGCAGCGAGGGGTTGTGCGTCTGGGAAAATTCGCTTTCAGCCCAGCGCGTGGCCAGGATGACGCATTGGGTCAGCGGATCGTAATGTTCGGCCCCGTCGAAATCGTGGTGGCGTTCCACTGCCTGGCGCAGATGTTCTGGGAAATCCCATTCCCGCAGCAGTTCGGCGCTTAAGACCTCGTGCCTTTCTCCCCAGGAGGCGATTTCCTCCTCGGTTTGCTCCGGCCGGTAGGCCAGGAGGTCGGCGTCATCGATGCCGGCGAAAGGCTTGTCCGCGGGCAGGCAGACGGCGATGAGCAGGGCGATGTCCTTCATCAAAACGCCGATGTAGGCCTCGTTTGCCTGCTTGGGACACAATTTCCCTGCCAGCAGTTCGGCGGCGATGGCTCCCCAGATGGTTTGGCGCCAGACGCCGAAGAAATCGATCTTGCGCTTTTGGAAGGCGTCGAGCAGGCTTTTCTGGAAAGAAATGGAAACGGCGATCTTGAGCAGTTCGCGGGTGCCCAGGACCGTGGCCGCCCGGCGCAGATCGGTGACCTTCTGTGAGGCCGCGTAAACCGGCGAGTTGGCCATCTTGAGCACGGTGGCCGTCAGCATGGGATCGAGCGCCAGGATTCCGGCCAGATTGTCGAAATCGACCACGGGTTTGAGGATTTCTTCGATCAACTGAAACATGACCGGCAGAAATGTCAGTTTCAGGCAATGGCGCAATGATTTGACGAATTCCGTCACGCGGGACCTCATTTTTCCCGCTTAGCCGCTCCGGAAAGGGATTGTTTCAGAAGTTTCCGGTGGGGCGTGTCCGGGAAGCGCGTCAGGGCGTCCTCAGCCTTGGCGATATACACTTGCGCATGATCGCGGGTTTGATCGGCGAATCCTCCGTCGGTCACGGCTTTGACCAGGGATTCGGCTTGGCGGCATCTTTGGTCGTCGTCGGAGAGGATTTTCAGGCAACGCGATGCTTCGGCGACGGGCAGGGAGCGTAAGAAAAGCAAGAGAGGAAGAGTGGGTTTGCCTTCGCGCAGGTCGGCACCGGTGGTTTTGCCGGCCACGCGGGAATCCGAGGTGTAGTCCAGGGCGTCGTCCGCGAGCTGGAAGGCGATGCCCAGATTCAGTCCAAAGGCCTTGGCGGCGTCCTCGCCCGCAACGTCGGCTCCCGCCAGGACGGTGCCGCACAGGCAGGCCGCCTCGATGAGCCGGGCGGTCTTGCCGGTGATGATTTCCAGGTATTTTTCCACCGGCATGCCGAAATCGCGGATGTGGGCGACTTCCATGATTTCACCCGTTACCGTCTGCAGGATGGCCTCGGAGAGCAGCTCTGTCAGCCGGGCGCTGCCCAGTTCGGCGACCATGCGGTTGGCCAGGGCGAGCAGGGCGTCGCCGGTCAGGATGGCCGAGGTTTGGTCGAATATCTTGTGCGCCGCCGGTTTGCCGCGTCGAAGTTCCGATCCGTCGACGATGTCGTCGTGGAGCAGGGTGGCGGAGTGGAGAAATTCCATGGCGCAGGCCATTGGCAACGCGTCGCCGCCGTGGCCGAAGGCCCGGGCGCTTAAAATCGTCAGCAGCGGGCGCAACCGCTTGCCTCCGGCGGCCAACACGTGGCTGGCGCATGGGCGTACATACTCGCTTAAAGAGTCTGTTTTTTCCCGCAGCAGCCCTTCGATCCGGGGCAATTCTTGGGACATGAAGGCGGCCAGTTCCATAATCACGGGTAATATGCTCGCTTTTTCCGGATTGTTCAAGCGCCAATACCCGGCGAGGCGGCGCAGGCAAGGCGCGAGAGCGTCCTGAGCGCGGCTCTTCCGAGCTGTCCCATATCGTAACTCAAATCGCCGACATAGGCCCGGATATGCGCTTCGATGACTGCGTCATCGACTTCTTGGGCCAGGGCCTTGATCAGTGGACGCACCAGGCCGGGGTTTTGCCTGGCGAAGGCCAAACTGGCCTGGATTTGATTTTCCACGTCCCGGGTCAGTTCCGGCCCCAGGCTGGCGTGCGCGGCGATCACCCCCAGCGGCAAGGGGACGTCCCCGGCGATTCGGCCCCAATACCGTCCCAGGTCGAAAATGATCTCCAGCCCCAGCCGGTCGACGACCAAGGCCGTCTCGTGGATGAACAGCCCCGCATCATAGAGCCCCTGGCTTACGCCCTGGGCAATCAGGTCGTAGCGCACCGGCTCGATCCGGGGACTTCCGTCCAGACGGCCGGCCAGTTCGCCTTGAGCGATCGCCCCGGACAGCAAGGCCGCGGCCGTGGTGCGCAGCCCGGGCACGGCGATGACCCGGATGGGGTTGCTCTGGCCGCTGCGCACGGCCAGCTTGGGCCCGGCGCCGAAACCGAAGGCCGCGCCGGAGCGCAAAACGTTCCAATCGCTTCCCAATAGGGTGGCCTGGGCCGCTGAAATCTTGACAACCCTTGCCCCCGGCTCGGGATTTTCCACCAGGGCGTTGAGCTCCTCGACGTCGCGCCGGATAAAGGCGCAGCGGGTGCCGGCAAGCGGGGGCAAAAAGCCAAGCGCCCAGGCCCCGAAAATAAAGGTGTCGTTGGGACAGGGCGAAACCGCCAGACAAAGCTCCGGGTTCATGCTTCCTCCCGTAAGCCGAAGAGGACCGAAGCCACCCGGCCGAGTTCCCGCAGGGCGTCTTTCAAACGCCAATCCGAGGCCGCTCGCGACCCGGCCAGATTGGAAACCACGCGCACCTCCAAAAAAGGCAAGCCCTTGTCGTGACAGATCAGGGCCAAGGGGAAGCCTTCCATGTTTTCGGTCAGAGCGCGGCGGCTTGCGGCTAAATGCGCCGCCCGCCGGGCATCCGCGCTCACCCCGGCCACGGTCACGCTTGGCGCCTTGCGCCAGGATCCGGGCAAGGTCAGCCCCATGGCCTCGGCGGCAAGCGCCGGGTCGAGCCCGAGCGCGTCGTGGACCGGTCCCTTGGGGTGCAAGGGGAAGCCGAGCGCCAGGGGATCGACGTCCTCGCTCAGTCGCAGGCCGAATTCCGGCCAAATCTCGGCCGTGGCCGCAACCGGCGAGAGAAGCGGCGCGCGCGTCAAATCGTAGCTGCCGGCGATGCCCAGATTGACCACTCCGGTGACGCCGGAGAGAAGGGGCAAGAGTTCGCCCAGCCGCCAGGCGGCGTTGACCGGGCCGATGCCGGTGCACAGCAGGGCGGCTTCGCGTCCATTCACGGCAATGGTCCGGCCGGCCGCCGCGCTTTCCGGGACGGCCAGCCCGGCGCAAATGGCGTTTCGTTCGCCGTTTACGGCGCAGGCCAGGACGATGGGCATGAGACGTTGCTTGGGCCCGGCCGCTACAGCCGCCAGTAATCGTAGCCGGCGAGTAACATTTCGGATTTATTGAAGAAACCCTTGATGTCCAGGACCACGGCCTTGGCCGGGTCGGTGAACCAGGCGCTTATGTCCGACGCGGTCAGGTCTTCGTAAGCTTGATGCGGCACAGCCATGACCAGGGCGTCGAGATATTTGAAGGAACTCAAGGGGCGCAGGGTCAGGCCGTACTCCTGGCGGGCCTCGTCGGGATCGGCCATGGGGTCGTGGATGATCACCTCGATCTGGTATTCCATGAGCTCGCGCACGACATCCATGACCTTGGAGTTGCGCAGATCCGGGACGTTTTCCTTGAAGGTCAGACCGAGCACGCCCACGCGGCAGCCGAGCACCCGGCAGCTTTTGCGGATCAGGCGTTTGACCGTGACCTCGGCCACGTGCTTGGCGATGTGATCGTTGATGCGCCGGCCGGCCAGGATGACCTGGGGATGATAGCCCACGCCTTCGGCCATAAACGTCAGGTAGTAGGGATCGACGCCGATGCAGTGGCCGCCGACCAACCCCGGACGAAAATGCAAAAAATTCCATTTGGTGCCGGCGGCTTCCAAAACCTCGATGGTGTCCAGCCCTATGCGGTCGAAGATCAGGGCGAGTTCGTTCATCAAGGCGATGTTGAGGTCGCGCTGGGTGTTCTCAATGACCTTGGCGGCCTCGGCGACCATGATGGAGGACGCCTTGTGGATGCCGGCGGCGACGACCATGCCGTACACCTTTTCCAGCAGATCGGCGACCGCCGGCGTCTGGCCGGCCACGATCTTGACGATGGATTCCAGGGTGTGGACCTTGTCGCCGGGATTGATGCGCTCGGGCGAATACCCCAAGAAAAAGTCCCGGCCGGCCGTAAGCCCGGATTGTCGCTCGAGCACCGGCAGGCAGATATGTTCGGTCAGTCCGGGATAGACCGTGGATTCGTAAACCACGACGGAGCCCTTGGCCAGATTGTCGCCGACAATGGCCGTGGAGTTTTCAATGGCCCGCAGGTCCGGCAGGTGATGGGAGTCGATGGGCGTGGGCACGGCCACGATGATCAACTGGCAGCTGCGCATCGCCGCCGGGTCGCGGGTGAAAGTGATATGCGCGCCCAAGAGATCGGCGGTGGATACCTCGCCGGTTTTCTCCACGCCTTGCTTGAGTTCCTCAATGCGATTTTCCGAGACGTCGAATCCGATCACGCTGAAGTGGCGCCCGAGCGCCACGGCCAGAGGCAAACCGACATAACCCAGGCCCACGACGCAGATGCTGGATTTTTTTTCGAATAATTTCTCAAAAGTGATCACGGGATTGCTCCAAGGTGGGGAAAGTTCGCAAAGGCAGTTTTTTACGTGAGAAGCCCTGCCAAATCAAGCCGCATGCTCACCGGTCAGTTCGAAGCGGTGTTCGCGGGAATATACCGGTCCCCGGGCAGCAAGCTCCGAACGCATCAGATCGACGGCCGTCACCGCAAGGCTCCGGCCGGGCGGCGTAAACGGGCAAAGAGACATCAAACGTGCGCCGCCGTGCTTGAAGCGGGCCAGGGTGACGTGGGCCGTTTGCTCGCGCGGCTCGGGCTTTGCCGCAAAAGGGGCGGCGGCCAGGCGAACCGCGCCGCACAGCCGCCGCCAGGCGGGCGAGTCCGTGAAAGCGGCCCAGATCATCCGGTCGGCCTGGGGATGCAGACGTGAAAACGACAATCGGAAAGGGGCGAGGGGAGATAAGGACGCGGCGAGCTCCCGGATCAGATCCGGTACGACGCGTTGCTCGGCCTCGCCAATGAAAAAAACGGTCAAATGCAGGTTCTCCCGCGCCGTCGCCTTGCCTCCGTGGCCGGCCGCGTCGGCCACGGCCGCTGACAGGGCGGACTTCCAGTCCGGCGGCAGATCCACAGCGGCAAAGAGCCTGGCTATGTCGATTCCCTCTTGCGCGCATAAAACGGCGCACTCGCGACATTCATGGGAGTGGAAAATGTCTTCATTTTTTCGTTCCGTTTATCAGAACGGCCCTGCGGGCAACGTGGCCCGCGGCGCTAACTGCGGGAGTACAAAGTCAAAAATTACGCTCCGGGTGATAGTACATGCAAGATGGACTGTAAACCGGACAATCCGGTGATATACACCGCCTTGACTTGGAAGGCTTCCCCCTTATACCCTTCACGATGGTCTTCAATACGCTCGCCCCGCTCACCGACGCCCACAACCGGACGGTGCGCTATCTGCGGCTGTCGATCACCGACCGCTGCAACCTGCGCTGCCTCTATTGCCGGGGAGCCAAGGATTTCTCCCCCATCCCGCACGAGAACGTGCTGCGCTACGAGGAACTCGCCAGACTGATCCAGGTGGCCGCGAGCCTCGGCATCGACAAGGTGAGGTTGACCGGCGGCGAGCCGCTCACCCGGCGCGGCTTCTTTCACTTTCTGGATATGGCCCGGGCCGCCGCTCCGGAGACCAGCCTGCGCCTGACCACCAACGGCGTCCTGCTGCCGGGCAACGCCCGCCGCCTGGCCGAGGCGGGTATCTCCGGAATAAATATCTCCCTGGATACGCTCTCTCCGGAAAAATATCGCGAAATCACCGGCTACGACGGATTCGCCGCCGTGCGCCAAGGCATCGACGAGGCCGTCGGGGCCGGACTGCGAGTCAAAATCAACGCCGTGGCCATGCGCGGGATCAACGAGGACGATCTGCCGGGGTTTATCGAACTGGCGAGACAACTGCCGCTGGACGTGCGCTTCATCGAATTCATGCCGGTCGGATATGAATCCGCCTGGAACGAGAGCCTTTACTGGAACGCCGCCGACATTCTGGCCAAAGCAAAACTCTTGACCGAACTCACCCCCGAGACGGACGAAGGCTACCGGGCCGGACCGGCCAAAATGTGGCGGATCGAAGGCGGGGCCGGCCGGTTCGGCCTGATCACCGCGCTCTCGGGACATTTCTGCGACTCCTGCAACCGGCTGCGGCTGACCTCCGACGGCCGATTGCGAACCTGCCTGTTCTCGGACAAGGAATATCGCCTGGCCGGCATCCTGCGTTCAACCAAACTCACCGACGACAACCTGCGCCGCGTGATCTCCCTGGCCATCAAAAACAAACCCATCGGACACGATCTCCTGCTCGCCCGTCAGGCCCGCTCCGTGTGCGCCAGACGCATGAGCGCCATCGGCGGCTGAAGGAGCGGGAGAGGAATAGGGGGGGGACCTTTTTGAAAAAAGGTTCCCCTCCCGGACCCCTCTTCGAAAAACTTCAACCCGGGGCGCGGATGCGGATTTCGCAAAGCGAAATCCG
>Ga0326727_10009220_pt1 | contig 24427 bp, 19 predicted proteins | sample MB2enrmetagenome_FD_207643 | JGI IMG/M metagenome (GOLD analysis project Ga0326727, IMG submission 207643) | Lab enriched peat soil microbial communities from McLean, Ithaca, NY, United States - MB29MY | ecosystem: Environmental > Terrestrial > Soil > Wetlands > Peat | place: USA: New York... | reverse complement strand
CCGTCCGTGCCAGCGCCGAAGGTTGCGACCCCGGCCTCCCTTTTCAGATCGCCGCTCTCTTCCCGGACACACTTGTTGCTTCTGTCCTCGGGCTTGTACCGCGGGGTTGGGACGTGACGACTTGGGGAACTATCGCAACCCTTGAATATGGAAAATCATTGAGCGGTTATGGCTCGGCAACGGGAGGGTACCCCGTCTATGGCACCAATGGCAAGATTGGGACGCATTCGAAGCCTCTATGCCCATATCCTGGAGTGATTATTGGCCGTAAGGGAGCATACCGCGGGGTTCACTATTCCGCGTCTCCATTTTACGCCATCGACACTGCGTTCTACGTCGCACCAAAGTTACCGCTCGAACTTAGGTGGTCATACTACGATCTTCTGAGGCGTGACATCAACAGAATGGACAGCGGGTCCGCAATTCCATCAACTAGCCGAGGGGATTTCTACAGCCTCCCGGTAGTATTTCCTCCAGTGGAGGTCCAGCGAAAATTCACGGCACTCCTGGAACCGATCTGGGAGCGACAAGACCTGAACCGGAGCGGTTCGGCCGTTCTCAGAAATCTCCGCGACACGCTCTTACCCAAGCTCATCTCTGGCAATTTGAGGCTTGGAAACCACTCGCTGTCTGATTCTCCGCCAAAGGAAGTGGGCAATGACATCTGTACCACGTCATGAAGGATTAAAGTCAGCTCGACTTATCATGGTCCTGAGCAGCGTCTCGCCGCTTTTCATCCTCTGGGCGGTTAGAGGCAGCAAGCTGATTCCCAACGCCTACTTCATAGGTGCTTGTGTCTCGATGGTTGTTATTCCAAACGCATTCCTCTTTTTGAGATTGTGGGCGGCGAAACGACACAACGATACACGTGAAATCGTGATCGGAAGGGCCGAAGATCACCGGGACCACTTGCTGGTGTATCTCTTTACTATGCTTCTGCCCTTCTATACGAGCAGCCTTGCCGATTGGCGAGAGTTCTCCGCCACGCTGGTGGCGGTCTGCTTCATTGTTTTCCTCTTTTGGAACCTGAATCTGCACTACATGAATGTTCTCTTTGCCGCGCTCGGCTATAGAATATTCACGGTTTACCCTCCACAAGATGACAACCCGTATACGGGCAAGGAGTCTCTCGTGCTCATCACGCGGAGGGCGACGATATTCAAGGATCAAAAGGTCGTACCGTATCGCCTTAGCGACTCGGTTTACTGGGAGGTATAGGCAATGCCGCTGAACTTCAACCTCGATACGATAAGATCAACCGAATTTGGCGTTGGTCGCGACGATGAAGACGAAGGAAGCTTTTCACTAATTCCGGTTGACGGGGACGTGCAGGATGCTCTGAGGGAGATGGCCGCCGAAACCTGGGATGCCATGAGCGATAACGAAGACCCGGAAGAGTACCAGCCTTCTGAAAAGTATGCGTCTCAGGAATACGTCTACACGCCAACAGAAAGCGAAATGGTCGCTCGCCTGCGGAATCTGCATCGTGCCAACAATCTCACTCTCGATACAACTGCGCTCGAAGAACCGGGCGATGTCTCCTGCTATTTCGCAAGATTCTCGGACGCACGTGGTAGACGACTCACTGCGGTCCGGCGAGCAACACAGTTCAAGGGGCTCTTGAAGAGCAGGAACAAGCTCATCAGATTAATTGAGGATACCTTACAGATCGTCGAAGACAACACGTTCAAGCTGGATCGTGATTTCGATCTTCTGATCGATTCAACGATTATCCACATTCTGAGGCCAAGTGGATTCGAATTCATCGCAAAGCTTCAAGAGGTGATACGCGAAGCAGTGCCAGACAACATTGCGTCGATCCAGGAAGACATGCCATATGTCGACTTCGCCAGCATCCAGGAGTATGCCAGCGGCCACACGCGCGCTGCCAGGCTCCTCGCATCAATCCGTAGCCTTCGCGAGACTCACAATATATCGCAACGGCTGTTAAGGAACGCATGCCGAACCTACGGATTGGAGGTGCGAGTGAGAAATGGGCAGATCACTATTCCAGCAGGTTCTGAGATGACGTTCCTCGACATACTCGACCGAAGAATGTATGAACTCGAGCTCGTGGAAGGCGCTCCCGAACAATACAAAGCGGGGAGCCGTCGCAGAGTTGGTACTCAAGCGAGATGATTACTTCGAATTTCACCGAGTGCGTCGTCGAAGAGGCCACACTCGATCTGATCGCGAGCCGTGGCCACACGATTCTTCACGGCCCAGAGGTCGCGGCCGGGGAGCCCACAGCTGAGCGCGGTGGCGAAAACAGCCGCGGGAGCAAGGGAATCTTCGGCCAGCGTTGCGGTCGCCCGCACGAAGAAGAGGTTGCCAATGCCTGATGTCTATTGCGTACGGGCCGAATATGGAACGTATACCAAACAGTTCCTGGCCGGGGGCTATGCCGGAATCGGCTGGCTACACGACGATGATTTGACCAGCGTCAGGTCCAGAGAGGAGTTATATCCACTGTACAAGGCGGCCCACCCAAATGACACGAGCAACCTCGTAATTGGGCAACAGGTGGGCCAGATTGCGCGCTTTCTATTTGACATCAAGGCTGGCGACTACGTTATTACACCTGATGCAGACACGGAGATTCTGCAATATGGCGTTGTGGGCGCTGACCCCTCGTATTTTTACAGCGATGCACAAGATGGAGTCCCGTACAATCATCGTCGAAAGGTTGCGTGGTCGCCACATTCGCTACACAGGAGCGAACTGTCTGTGCCGTTTCAGCACACTATTCGATCATCTCTGACCGTTTTTTATATCTCGCAGCGCGACGAGTTTCTGAAGCAAATCGGTCAGCAGATTTTGATCGATACACCTCCGAAGGCGACGTATGACCCATATAAGGTAGTCCTTGAACAGGTTCTTGAACTGACGGCAGAGGAATTCGAGGTGCTAATTACGCACCTGCTCGCAGCCCTTGGCTTTGAGGGATCTGAACACACTGGTCAGCCCGGCGACGGCGGTGTGGATGCAACGGGTGAACTGAATGTTGCGAACCTGGCGAAGGTGAAGGTATTCGTTCAGGCTAAGCGCTACCAAATTGGCAACAAGATAACCGCAGGAACGGTGCGCCAGCTACGGCAGGCGATCCCATTCGGTGGCCAAGGTGCCTTTATCACTACCTCGGACTTTCAGTCTGATGCACATGAAGCAGCGCTCCAAGCGGGCTTCCCACGAATCGGATTGGTGAATGGCCACCAGTTGGTTGACTTGCTCGTGGAATACTGGGACAAGATTCCAGAGGACTTCCGCAACCTACTGAGGCTTCGTCCCGGACTGGTGCGGCTGTGAACTCTTTGTCGAGCCGACAGGCAGAGGAAGGTGCCTGAAAGATGCCAACTACTCCGGAACAGATTGACCTCCTGCGAGCAGCGCCGCGAGAGCACCAGCGACTTGAGTTCAAGGAGGCAAACAACCAATACGACACGAGGAAGCTGTCTGAGTATTGCGTGGCCCTGGCTAATGAAGGGGGAGGCAAACTACTGCTTGGAATTGCCGACAAAGCACCGCGGCCTGTGACGGGCAGCAAGGCTTTTCCAGATCTGGTTGACATCGAAGGAAAGCTGTTTACGTGGATTGGTTTCAGGGTGGATGTTGAGGAAGTAATGCATCCTGACGGCCGTGTCGTTGTATTCCACATTCCATCCCGCCCGCGGGGTACTGCCTACCATTTCCACGGCAAGTACCTTATGCGCTCCGGGGAAGAGTTGGTTCCCATGAGTGAAGATCGGCTACGAGGCATCTTCGCTGAGGGACAACCAGATTGGCTGGAAGAGCCAAGCAAGTCCCAATTGGCCGCCCAGGACGTAGTCGAGCTCCTCGATACTCAGACCTATTTCGAACTACGCAAGCTCGCGTATCCGACAACCCAGATAGGTGTCCTTGAGCGATTGGAGCAAGACCACCTGATCGAATACGATTCTGCGGGCGGATTCACTATTAGGCGACTGGGGGCACTTCTACTCGCGAAGAGGCTGTCGGATTTTTCCGACGTATCGCGCAAGGCATCACGGGTCGTGGTCTACAACGGGACTTCAAAGGTGAACACGAAGCTGGACCAGCCCGGGGGAAGAGGATACGCCACCGGATTTGAGAACATGGTTCAGTTCGTCATGGCACAGCTTCCGCAGAACGAGGTCATTGAGGGCGCACTCCGGCGTGAGCAGAAGTTGGTGCCGGAGATCGTCATCCGTGAACTCATCGCAAATGCGTTGATTCATCAAGATTTTTCAATCACCGGCGCTTCCGTCATGGTGGAAATCTATGACGACCGGATCGAAATTTCGAATCCTGGAGAGCCGATGGTCCCGGTTGAGAGATTCATCGACGGCTACCAATCACGAAATGAACGGCTCGCGGATTTGATGCGGCGAATGGGTGCATGCGAAGAGAAGAGCAGCGGCATCGATAAGGTTGTGAATTCGGTGGAAGCTTTTCAGTTGCCTGCTCCAGACTTCACGACGACACACAACAGGACAGTTGCGGTGGTATTTGGTCACAGGCAATTTGAAACAATGAATCGGGCTGATCGTACTCGTGCCTGCTACCAACATGCGGCACTGAAGCATGTTATGAGAGAACATATGACGAACAGATCGTTGAGAGAGCGTTTCGGTTTGGGAGAGGAAAAGAGCGCAGTCGTGTCACAGGTCATCGCCGCCACAATCGAAGAAGGACTTGTTAAGGCCGATGATACCGTCGGGGAATCGAAGAGATTTGCGCGCTATTTACCGTTCTGGGCGTAGCGGGCCGTCCACAGCATTTTATATAAGCGTAAGCCGAAATTGGACCGTTATAGCGCCTTAAATAGCTGAATATACTTGCTTTACTTATTTAAGCTCAAATAAGCTATAGCGATTAAAAGGAAGGCTCGAACGTGGGAAGCAGAGGATTTACCGAATCCGACGTCGAAGAGGCCACCCTCGAATGGCTTGAGGGTCTCGGCTATTCGGTCCTACACGGCCCGGAGATCGCCACCGGGGAGCCGGCCGCCGAACGTGACGACTCGGGCTACCACGATGTCATCCTTGAGCGGCGACTTCGCCAGGCGCTGGAACGGCTGAATCCAAAGCTACCCCTGGAGGCCCTCGAAGACGCATACAAGAGGCTGACCGTTGCCGATGAACCGTCGATGGTAACTTGCAACCATGCCCTGCATCAGCGGCTCGTTGAAGGCGTCACAGTAGAGTACACCCGCCCGGATGGCTCCGTCGGCGGGGCGTTAGTACATGTGATCGACTTCGATTGTCCGGACAACAATGATTGGGTGGCCGTCAACCAGTTCACTGTGGTCGAAGGCCAGAACAACCGGCGGCCCGACGTGCTGATCTTTCTGAATGGCCTCCCCATTGTCCTGATGGAACTGAAGAACCCGGCGGACGAGAATGCCACCATCTGGAACGCCTTCGACCAGATCCAGACCTACAAGGCGCAGATACCCTCGCTCTTCACCTATAACGAACTGCTCATCATCTCCGACGGCCTGGAAGCGCGGGTTGGCTCGCTCACTGCAAGCTGCGAGCGGTTCATGCCGTGGCGCACCATCGAGGGCGAAGCGCTGGCATCCACTTCGATGCCTCAGCTTCAAGTGGTATTGCAGGGCTTGCTTGACACGCGCAGGCTGCTGGATTTCATTCACTACTTCGTGGTCTTCGAGGACGAAGGCGGCGGCATCCTGACCAAGAAGATCGCCGGATATCACCAGTTCCACGCCGTGAACCGGGCGCTGGCCGAGACGCTGAAGGCCACTTATGAAACCGGCGACCGCCGCGTGGGGGTAGTGTGGCACACGCAGGGCAGCGGCAAGAGCCTGACTATGGCCTTCTATGCCGGGCGGCTGGTTCTTGAAACCGGGCTGCAGAACCCCACCATCATGATGCTCACCGACCGCAACGACCTGGACGACCAGCTCTATGGGACGTTCTCCCGTTGCCGCGAGCTGCTGCGACAGGACCCTGTACAGGCGGAGGATCGCGAGCATCTGCGGTCGCTCTTGCAGGTCTCCTCTGGTGGCGTGGTCTTTACCACGATTCAGAAGTTCATGCCGGCGGAGGGCGAGCGCTATCCAGAGCTGTCTGATCGCCGGAACATCATTGTGATTGCTGACGAGGCCCACCGCAGCCAATATGACTTCGTGGACGGCTTCGCACGGCACATGCGGGACGCCCTGCCGAACGCATCTTTCATTGGATTCACGGGCACCCCTATCGAAAAGGCCGACGCCAACACCCGCGCGGTCTTCGGCGACTACATCAGCGTATACGACATTCAGCGTGCGGTCGAAGACAAGGCGACGGTTCCGATCTACTACGAAAACCGCCTGGCCAAGCTGCAATTGGCCGAGACCGAAAAGCCCAAGATCGATAAGGATTTCGAGGAGGTAACGGAAGGCGAAGAGACTGAGCGCCGCGAGAGGCTGCGTACGAAGTGGGCAGCGTTGGAAGCTGTTGTCGGCACGGAGAAGCGGCTGGAGACGATTGCTGAGGACCTGATCCGGCACTTTGAGGCCAGGCTGGATGCGATGGACGGCAAGGCCATGATTGTGTGCATGAGCCGCCGTATCTGCGTGGAACTCTACGAGCAGATTGTGAAGCTGCGGCCGGACTGGCACAACGAGGCCGACGACGCAGGAGTCCTGAAGATTGTAATGACCGGTTCGGCGGATGACGGGCCTGAATGGCAGCAGCATATCCGCGACAAACGCCGCAGGGAGGTGCTAGGCAAGCGGTTCAAGAGTGCAAAGGACCCGTTCAAGATCGTGATCGTACGCGACATGTGGCTCACCGGCTTCGATGTGCCGTGCTTGCACACGATGTATGTAGACAAGCCGATGCGTGGGCATGGGCTGATGCAGGCCATCGCCAGGGTAAACCGCGTTTTCAAGGACAAGCCCGGTGGCTTGGTGGTGGACTATCTCGGCATTGCGCAGGAATTGAAGCAGGCCCTGAGCACCTATACCGAGAGCGGCGGGGCAGGCCGCACAGACATCCCGCAGGAAGAGGCCGTCGCGGCCATGCGGGAGAAGTATGAGGTGTGCTGCGGGCTCTTTCATGGATTCGACTGGTCTGCTTGGGCCAGCAACTCGCCAACGGCAAGGCTGGCGCTGCTTCCCAACGCGCAGGAGCACATCCTCTGCCGTGAGGATGGCAAAAACCGATTCATTAAGGCTGTCACTGATCTTTCAACTGCATTTGCTCTTGCGGTTCCCCACGAAGCGGCGATAAAGATTCGCGACGATGTTGGCTTCTTCCAGGCGGTGCGGGCCGTATTGACAAAGGCGGTAAGCCAGCAAGCCCGACCGGAGCACGAACTTGAGGCAGCCATTCGGCAGATCATCTCCAGGGCTGTCGTTTCCGATCAGGTGGTAGACATTTTCGCCGCTGCCGGACTCAAGAAGCCCGACATCTCAATCCTGTCCGACGAGTTTCTTTCCGAGGTCAGCCGGCTTCCACAGAAGAACCTTGCCGTCGAGCTGCTGCGCAAGCTTCTGAACAATGAGATCAAAACCCGCTCCCGTCGGAACGTAGTAAAGTCGCGCCTGTTCTCGGAACTGCTGGATGGCACTATCCGGAAGTACCAGAACCGTGCAATTCAGACTGCCCAGGTAATCGAGGAACTGATTGCCCTGGCCAAGCAAATGCGCGATGAGTCCGCAAAGGGTGCCGAGCTTGGTCTCTCTGAAGATGAGGTTGCCTTTTACGATGCCCTGGAAGTGAACGACAGCGCCGTTAAGGTGCTTGGTGATGCCACGCTCAAGACCATTGCTCGTGAGCTGGTGAATACAGTGCGTCGGAACACGACCATCGACTGGACCGTCCGCGAGAATGTCCGGGCAAATCTCAGGGTGCTAGTGAAGCGGATTCTTAGGAAATACGGGTATCCACCTGACAAGCAAGAAAAGGCGACACTGACCGTGCTGGAGCAGGCTGAAGTCCTATCCGCCAGTTGGACGATAACATAATCTTTGTACCGCCTTGGGACTTACATTTCCCGGACACCTGCCGACTCAGGACTGATCGAGGATCGGTCGGACCGAAACGCTGGACCCTCCCCCTTGGTCAACTGCTCCCGACGCCACAAACTTGAGAAAACGCTCGCCGAACGGGGAGAGCTGAAACGTGCGCCAAGTGCCGTGCTCCAGAACGGAAGCGAGCTTCTGTTCGTTGGTGGTGTTCGGGTTGGGGCGTAGAAATTTCTCCTTGACGAGTCCTTGGCTTGCGAGCCTGGATAAACTACCCAATACGTCCGGCCCGTAGTCTATACGCTTTGTCAGGGGTAGCCAGCCCTTCAAGTTCTGGTGATTGAGGGTTTCGAGATCGCCTGGGCTAACTGCTCGCAACGCCCTAAGCATGAGCTCTTTATCTTCGTTCAGAAATTGTTCGGTTCCACTGTTGGCGAGCGCTGCCGCGAGCGACTTTAACTTCTTTTTGTCGTGCGTAGTCCAGAGTTGCTCCTGCGCCAGCGCGAGCAGTGTTTGAAATACCTCGGACCCGTAGAAGGCAGCATCAGGGATGCGATCCCGCACCTCTTCTATTCCTTTTCGCATCTCGATGAAGAGCTCCAACCAGCGCCGTTCTACATTCGCGCGGGCTCTCCCATCGAGAAGGCATTGGATAGCTGATCCAGCGCCGGGGATGAGCGAAAGAATGCCGGCCACAGTCATTGCCGAGAGATCGTTCGTGATGCCGACGTCCAAACTTTTCTTCGCAAGCTCAAGATGTGCTTCAATCGGGTCGTTCAGACTCATATAAACTTCTCGAGCCTCCTAAAATTGTGCTTTTGCTTTCCACTTATCTAGGATAGATGGTATGGCTGCGAACCCTTCTAATCCTGCGGAGCTGTACGCGGCTCTAATTACAGCCGAATTGGCAGGTCTAAGCAGTGCCGAGTCTCTTGGAGTCATCGGAAGTCTCATCGACATCTCGGATGACCTCCGGAAACCTGATGGCGCACGCAGAGCCTTGGAGTTGTCGGACCTGTTGGAAGCAACCAAGCTCTCGGAAGAGCATGCAGCCCTTCTGGAGTATCTCCGGGCAAATGCTTGGTCCGTCATTCAGCGATGTGGAAGCTCCAACGTATGGGATTGGGAGCACCCGTCACTCGGCAAGCAAATCTTCCATCTCCGGAAGTGCATATCTCACGCCGGGTTTCCCAAACTGGAAGATCTGCGCCAATGCCAAGTATTCACAAACCTTGGTAACTGCATGGACACGGTCGGGCGCTTCATCGAAGCACAGGAATATTGGGGGCGAGCACTCGTGCTAGAGCCCAAATTCGGCATGGCAATTGGCAACAGGGGCAGCGGGCTAGAGAACTATGCCCAGGCCCTTTACGACCCTGGCCACCAAATGTTGTTCGTCAAATTCGCCCACGCGGCTGTCAAGCGGGCGCTTGGAAAGAAGGTCCTGTACGACGGAGTTTACCCCCAAGCTCGGGTTCACTTTGAGTCCGTCAAGAACCGTATTGAGTCACTAGTACCCAATCTCGGGAAGATTAAGCTTCACGATCATTCCATGGGCAAAAGCGAAGCCGAGCGAAATTATAGATCCTGGTGTCTAGAAAATCGGCTGTTCCTCAATCCACTCAATGATCTCGGTGCCCATTCGGTTGCCAATCAAGACGTACTGATGTTGCCGACATTCAAGACAAATGTGAAGGAACCTCCGACACTAGTCGGTTTTTTCAACCAACTAAAGCAGGAATACGCGTCGGCGCGGTGGCTGCTCTATGAGGGGATTCAGACCGACAAAGTCCATATCTCCGATCGACAAGTTCTCTTGTACAACACGCTTGACTACTCCTGTCACTCCCTTGCTGTTGAGAAGACGAAGATTGCCTTTCGAATGGCATATTCGTTGTTCGACAAGTTGGCTTTCTTCTTGAACGAGTATCTTCAGCTCGGCATCAAGGACCGCGCCGTTTATTTCAGAACCTTCTGGTACCAGCATCGAAGCGCGAAGCCCTTCTCTCTCAGGTCGAAGTTCGTAAATTTGGACAACTGGCCCCTCCGCGGCCTCTTTTGGGTAGCGAAAGACTTGTTTGCCGAACAGTACAGCGATGCCATTGAGCCGGAAGCGCGAGACTTCTATGTGATTCGGAACCGCCTGGAACACAGTAGCCTTAGAGTCTATGAAGACTTCGCATCCGGGCTATCTCCGGATCTGGAGATCTTCTCAAGCCGGCTTGCATACTCAATCGCTCGTGGCGATTTGAATGCCAAGACCATAAGACTTTTCAAGCTGGTTCGTGCAGCCATGATTTACCTGCTTCTTGGAATGCATCGCGAAGAGGCCCGTAGGAATCACGACGAAAAGACACCCGCGTTTCCCATGGAAATAACCACACTTGAAGATGATTGGAAGCGGTAGCCCCTTCTTACCCCAAACGCCTCGCCCAGTGGAGGGTGGTGCAGACCGCCTAAACGGCGACACCAGGTAACGCCGCCCTGAGAACGGATCGATACTGACAAACGCCCTGGCGTCAAGAGATCAGCTCTTTTTCAAGGACTCGGTATGCACATACGAATGAACCGGGTGCGAACCTGCTGCATCCCGTTGCCGAAATCCCGTGGGAAAAATGACGCCTCGCGTCGAACAGCGCGCACAAATGGCACGCGCATGCGGCCTGAATCGGGCTGTGATGGCGCTTTGACGGGATGTCACTGATGAGGAGTCGCAGTGGTCAACCGCGAAGCAATCACCGAAGGGCGGTGACGGTCAATCGAGCCACACGCAATGAGCCAGCGTGCTTTCTTGAGCCATGCCAATCATCGCATCAAGGATTGAGAAAGCTCGCTTACTGCCATGCCGAGGTTGTCCCTCTAACGCGCGACGCGGCCCCGACCATTTCCTTTTCCCCTTTCCCTCACGGTTAAACTTGTTGTGATTTCTTCGGCTTGTCCCACGCGTCCTTGCATGCAATGAATCCACCACTACGGGTATAGGCTCTTTTGATGCGAACGCTTTTGATTACTGGCGGTTAGTGCTGGTTCTCGCATATACTATATGTATGCTGTAAGAGTCGTCATAGTAGGGAAGTTGAATGCCCGCTCCGAAGAAGGCCACAACACGACCGAAGCGCAGAGTCGTTGCCCCCGCAGAGACGCGCACTCAACTCCGGCTCACGGTGGATTCCAGATTCACCAAGAGCCATTTCAATCAACTCTTTGCCGTGATGAAAATCCGGAAAAAGAACGCCCTCGCAGAGCACATCATTATGAGCTTTAAAAGTAAGGCTGCTCAGACGCAACTGGTTGCGTTTTACAACAATCAGTGGCTGAACATTCCATTTCAGACTATCGACACCGCATTCGTGTTTCCATTGACGTTCGAGATTGCCGATGAGCTTGAAAGAGTTGGCGGTGAGGTTCTCTGCGGAGTGAATCGGTCCAAGGCATTTCGCGTGATGGTGGCATATTTTGCCTTTGTGCATAAACTGAAGAACCAAACACAGACGACTTCCGCGTAGCCAATTCAGAGCATTTACCAGACGAAATGGCGCTGGCGCTTTCGTGCAGCGTTCGTGCTCGAGACCAATACTCAGGCGCATTCGCTGCTGCATGGCAAACGTCGCCGGGTTCGTGCGATGAGGCAACCGCAATCCCTTTTGATCGGCCAGATTGATTCTCGAATGCAGTGCGAACAGTCTTCGATCATCTTCGAACACTATTCGATGTTGTCCGATTTCCGTTCGATATCAGCAGATTCCGTCACCTTCGCTAAGCCGTCAGGCTTAGGGATGGTGTCTTCCTTCAAAGCGAGCGCAGCGAGAATGATTTTCTGGGTCTTTCCTCAAATTGACGCTCGCAGAATCAGGATGCTTTGAATGCGATGCGGGAAGGTTGGGAGGTTAGATTGGCCTTTGCTGCATCTCCAAGTTCAGCCCGAATGCCATGAGGAATTGTATGAGGCGCTATAAAGGTTCCTGCATCGGGGTATTCCTCTGCAAGGCATCGTGACACGGGCCGTTGCATTCGGATCTCGAACAGGGTTAGCGTCGGATGGTGCTGACTTTACGAGCCATGACGGGTGGGGCCGGATATGCCCAACGCCATCTGGAACACAGCGACTACTATGATGAAGGCCGCCGTGTTCAAGGTGAGTGGCATGGATCCGGGGCAGAGTTGCTGGGTCTGCGTGGAGAGGTAACGCAGGAGCAATTTGAAGCTGTTCGTGAGGGATTGCACCCGGAATCGGGAGAATTCCTCCGGCCTCGTCACAGCGCTGACCGCACTGATGCCAATGGAAGCGAACAAAGCAAAGGGAGGTCCCTGTACGATCTAACCTTCTCCGCGCCGAAGTCGATTTCGATTCAGGCACTCGTCGGCGGCGATGACCGGTTGATAGCGGCCCATGACAAAGCTGTCCGGGAGGCACTGGCTGAGGCAGAAAACTACGCCGCCGCTCGCGTTCGTCTTAACGGCGCGAACGAGGATCGGGCAACGGCCAACTGGATTGTTGCAGCATACCGGCACGACACCAGCCGTGAACTTGATCCGCAACTGCACACCCATGCCGTGACAGCCAATTTGACCTACGACGGCGTGGAGGGGCGCTGGAAGGCATTGCAGGCATCGGGACTGTATGAGCGCCGTGCGTATCTGACAGAAGTTTACCGGAACGCTTTGGCGCGTGAAGTATATGGCTTGGGGTATGAGATTGAGCCGCGCCGCGATTCCAAGGGCAGAGATCATGGATTCGAGATTTGCGGCGTCTCGGATGAATTGCTTGAAAAATACAGCATACGCAGCGCGCAGCGAGACGCTGCCATCGAACGATTCACTGTGGATCATGGACGTAAGCCAACCAATAATGAAGTCGCCGTGCTCGTCAGGGAATCCCGCGCAGACAAACTGACGGAGATCTCTACGGAGAGATTAAGGAAACTGCAGCAGGCCAGATTGTTCCCCGAAGAGGGCCGCGCGCTGAAGAATCTCCATAAGAAGTCCTTAAAGCGCACCCGGCATATTCCGCTTGAGCCTCTTCAGGAAGCGGAGTCGCTTCAACATGCGAAAGAGCATCTCTTTGAACGCAGTTCTGTTGTGCGTGAGCACGAGCTGATGACTGAGGCCCTGCGGCACGGACGCGGAAAGATTGATCGCCGTCAAATGCGCGGCGCTCTGGAGCTGGAACAGTTGCAGGGTTCTCTAATCCGGGGAGGGGACAATCTGGCCACACGCGAAAGTCTTGAACGCGAACGGCGCATGGTTGCAACGGTGGACGGTGGCATCGGGCGCTACGAACGCCTGGGCGGGGAACGCGAATTCCGTACTTCAGAGCGACTGCGAGAGGAACAGCAGCGGGCCGTTCATCAGATCCTAAACTCGCGGGATTTCGCAATCAATCTGCGCGGCGCCGCTGGAACCGGCAAGACCGCCACGCTCACGGAAATCGCCCGTGGTTTACGGGAAGCAGGTCGTGAGGTTTTGGCGGTTGCGCCAACGCGCGGCGCGGTTGAGGAGTTGCAGAAGGTCGGCTTTCGCGATGCGATGACGATCTCGCGATTGCTCGAGGACCCAAAGGCGCAGGCCGCGTTGCACAGCAGAGTCCTGATCGTTGATGAAGCGGGCATGGTCTCAGGCCGCCAGATGGAGGGGCTTCTCAAACTGGCGGAGCGCGAAGACGCGCGGATTCTGTTCTCCGGGGATACGCGGCAACTTCAGAGTGTCGAGGCATCTGATGCCCTGCGCATTTTGGAACAGGAATCGCGAATGAAGAGCGTTTCACTGATGGCTGTGCAACGGCAGACGCAGGCTGAATATCGAGACGCCATACAGACGCTGCGGAATTCGCCGGAGCAGGGGCTTGAAAAGTTGGAGCAGCTTGGCGCTGTTCGAGAGGTTCCATACCTGGAGCGTGCGCAAGCGGTGGCATCCGCCTATCGAGCGCTCACTTCGGACCCACACCGTACGGTTCTCGTTGTTGCCGGCACGCATGAGGAGATCGGCAAGATTACCGAGGCAGTCCGTGAGGACATGAAGCAGCGCGGCGAACTGGATCGCGGTATTGTCTCCGAGCGTTTTGTGCCGCTGCAATGGACTGAGGCGCAAAAGAAAGACCTGGTGAACTACAGGTCAGGACAAGTTCTGCTCTTCCATCGCTCTTCGCGTGGCATCGAAAAGCATGAGGCGCTCATCGTCGAACGAACAGACAAGACGGGCATCGTTGCCAAGGACCAGTATGGCATCGAGCGCACGGTGAGTCCGACGCAGGCACGATCCTTTTCAGTGCATGAATGCCAGCAGATCGAGGTGGCTCCAGGAGACAAGTTGCTGATTACGGGCAATCGCCGCGATGGGGCATTCCGAACCACCAACGGAGAACTGGTGAAAGTTCGCAATGTCGATGGCGACCGCATTCACCTTGAGGATGGCCGGACGCTGCCCGCCAATTATCACGAGTTCGATCACGGCTATGCGGTCACCGCGCATCGCAGCCAGGGAAAGACGGTGGATGCGGTGATTCTTTCCGCCGATTCGATGAAGCAGGAGTTGTTCTACGTCGGTGCTTCGCGTGGCCGCCAGGAAATCGTTGTGGTAACCAGTGACCGTGAGCAATTGCGCGACTTGCTCGGCGTCTCGACGGCGAGGGCTTCGGCAACTGAACTGGCGAGAGAACAGGCGCAGCTTCATCCCGCGCCAAAACTCAACCCTGAGCAGTCGCCATTGCAGACCATTGAACCGTCGGTGCTGCGGAAAAAGGATGGCCACAAGCACGATCTGGGAATAAGTCGGTGAATCTTGGTCACCGTAAGTGCGGTCGCCTGCTGTACGCCAAACAGCTTTTCATTTCCGAGTGGATTTCGTGTGTTGCCTGTGACCGAATTTGGATGAATTTGGCGTGTCGAGAATTCCAAGATCTAAGGATCAGAAGGACGTTACAGGAAAACCTGGGTTGGGCGTCAGTTTCCGGTTAAGTCCGTCATTCGGGCTGGATCGCTACAGTTGAGAGTGTTTCATTAGGCCTGTGGCTCATCGCTAAAATCCAATGGCTGTTCGGTAACTGTGAGTTTGTTGTTGACGGCCCAGCTCTTTGGAAGGCCAGTGGCGCCAAACGCAGAAAGCGCACGGTATAGGTACGGCCGCAATACTTCGTCGAAGACTCGATGACAGTTTGGGCAAAGAGGAATACCGTTGATCTGTCTGTCGCAAGAATGAACGGCTTTCCATTCCTTCTCGTCAACGATGTGAACTGCGTCTGGCAGTGGATATCTGACACCACACATCACGCAGGGAACACGATTGCCCTCTTTGTCATGGACAATTTTTCGCTTGACATCAGGATTGAATGCCATCAATGCCTCGGGCCCTAACGAATAGGGCTGGCGGCCATAGTAGTGCGGTTCATCAAGTCGAGTCAAATGGCGATTAACCTGGGCTCGGAAACACCACGCGAGCAGCCGCACCGGGTAGGTGCCTGTGATGCAGGGTTATTCGGATCGCCGTGTTTTCCGATTGAATAATTCATCATCTCCAAATGAGCAACTAGGCTGTCGATGTAATTGCGGTTTACCTTCCTACAACCTCGTCCTCCAATCATCAGACCCTTGCGCAATTCTGATGGGAGGCTAATCGCGTTATCTCCGAAATAGTAGAAACGCCTGGACACCAGGACTCGGGCAAGCCGTGAGATTTCGTGGCCCCTTAAGTAGCCCGTCAGGTCCGGAGAACGACGACGAAGTTCTGAAATCGTCAGGTTGGATTCGACCTCCATAGCGTAGATTAGGAGGTTGGGCTTGCCTGTCCCGTTTCCACCAATACCAACGACCCAACTTCCTGGCTGTGCCCAAACCTCGATGGATTTGGTTTTGCAGCCGCAGAGAGTACAGACCTCAGCTGCGACATGGGGTGCAAATCCTGTGTCATGGTCAAGACGATAGGAGTAGTTTTTGATAACGCGATCTCGCGGCATGCTCAGTTGTTCCTTTCGAGAAGGACTATGCCCTGCTGTTGAATCCAGCTGTAAAACCTAGGTGCATCGAGAAACTCAGGAGGAACAGCACTGCGTTGAATGTAGCCATTCTTAACCGTGAGTCCACCCCAGGTGCTCTCAATGTCGCGGCGAACACGATACGACCGATCTCGCCACTCGCCAATCGGGATGCATCGGTCAAAGCGTCCGGACATTCCACGTCTACCGCGCACAACCACATCGTTCTCGCTGAGGGTTTTCCACCGTGTGTGCGCATTTTCGTGCCTTCGTTCCGTGGGAACCTTTGTTGCTGACACAACCTCTTCAACGACAAATAGGCCTACAAGTGCATACACCAGCCCATTTGGATAGTTAATTGAGCGCAGCCCTGCGTAAAATGCCAAGAGGTCATTCGGCCCAAGCCTCGCAATCTTTGCCCCCCGGCGTGCTCCGTTATCGCCGTAGGTAAGGTGGTGGAAGTCCGGGTCGAGATGCATGTTGCACTTCCGCAGATTCCTCGGGAAGCACAAACCGCCTACTCCGTACTTTTCCGCGAAGGCCGTGAGCGGGGCGACGATTTCTTGGTAACAGTGAACATTACCGGGCGTGTACTGCTTCTGATCACCGTCAGGAATTGGCGCATACACAAATTCCCCTGTCACAGGATCGACAGGTGCGTTCCAGTCACCATAAGCATGATCGACACCGATTCGAACGAGGATGGCTTTCATCAAGACGGCGTAAGTCAAATGCCTGTATTCCATTGAATCATGAACTCAGGTGGACCTACAATGTGATGCCCAAATCGTAAAGATGGCTGAGGCGGATTGAGAGCGGTTGGCCGGCTACACTGAAATCGACCCACTGCCAAAAACCCGACAGTCCTCGGATAGTTGAAAGATAATCCGAGGTGTAAAGGCACGTGTCAAGGTTCTCCTACGGCGATCTCGTTGTCCGCCAAAAATACCCGGACTTGCACAGCGAGTTATACTTGTACTCGCACATCAGTATATACTTGCAATGACCCGTCGCGACGAACTTGTAGTCACCCAACAGGAGGCGCGAATGGCGACACCGAACGAAAAATTGGCGGCATCTCTGAGCGCTCTTCAGAAACTCCAGAAAGACGGGCGTCGTGTCTTTCAATCGAGCGAATTGAGCCGCGTTCATCGAGACCGGCTGCTGAAACATGGATTCGTGCAGGCGGTCATGAAAGGCTGGCTGATTTCAGCTAGCCCTGGCGTGCGGCCCGGAGACAGCACGCCGTGGTTTGCGTCCTTCTGGGAGTTTTGCGCCCTGTACTGCAACGAACGTTTCGGGAAAGACTGGCATCTTTCACCGGAACAATCGCTTCTGCTCCACGCTGAAAACACCATCATTCCGTCTCAGGCAATCATTTACAGCCCGAAAGGCCATAACAATACGGTCGAGTTGCTCTTTCGCACGTCGCTGTACGACCTGAAGGAACAGCAATTGCCGTCACGCAACGATCTGGTCATCCGAAATGGCCTGCGAATCTTCTCCCCTGCCGCAGCGTTGATTCGAGTGCCGGAATCGTTTTTCATTCGCAACCCGATTGAAACCCAAGTTGTCTTGGCGAGCATCCGCGATGGATCCGAACTTCTCAGACCTCTGCTCGATGGCGGCCACTCCGCTATCGCCGGCCGCCTGGCGGGTGCCTTGCGTCGTGTCGGCCGTGCGGAACAGGCTGGCGAGATTCTCTCGGCGATGAAGGCAGCGGGGTATGACGTTCGAGAAACAGACCCGTTTGAAGTTGCGCAGCGTGTATTCGCAATAGGCGGGGCTGCGGAAGCGCCAATCGTTGGCAGGCTTCAGGCTATCTGGTCAGCATCACGGGACGCCGTGCTTGAGAGTTTTCCTAAGCTGCCTGGGTTACCCAAGAGCAAGACCGCATACCTGAACTTCGTTGATGAGATTTACCAAAGCGATGCATATCATTCGCTGTCTATCGAAGGCTACAAGGTAAGCCCTGAGTTGATTGAGAGGGTCATGTCAGGAGCATGGGACCCGGCGCATCACGAAGCAGACCGGCAGAGTCGGGATGCACTGGCTGCGCGGGGATATTGGCAAGCTTTTCAAAAAGTGAAGGGAACTGTGTCCAAGGTGCTTGCCGGCGAGAATGCCGGAGCGGTTGCCAGAGCGGATCACAAGGAGTGGTACAGAGAACTTTTTGAGCCATGCGTGGTATCCGGCCTGATCCCGGCTTCGGCCCTGGCTGGTTATCGGAATGATGCCGTTTACCTGCGAAATTCCAGGTATGTTCCACCGCGTTGGGAAGCTGTGCGCGATGCCATGCCCGCGCTGTTCGATTTGATCGAGGCGGAAACGGAGCCATCTGTTCTGGCGGTACTCGGACATTGGCTCTTTGGATATATTCATCCCTATCCCGATGGCAATGGCCGTATGGCCCGCTTCTTAATGAATGTTCTGCTTGCTTCGGGCGGGTATCCGTGGACGGTAGTTCGCGTTGAAGACCGCACAGAGTATTTGAAGGCTTTGGATCGTGCGAGCATTGACGTGGACGCAAGACCCTTTGCAAGTTTCATTGCAGAGCGGGTCCGCTGGTCGCTCAAGAAAACGAGGCGTTCCGTTAGAGCTTAGATACACGATAGCCGTCTCTTCGAGGGGACGCGTAATGTACCTGGGACATGTGCATGAGCCCCGTCGGTCGCGACAAACGCCGATCCAGGGGGAACCAACTGAAGTGACCGGATCACTTCCAGGCCCGCTTCTTACTCTGGAAACGTGCATCGGGCTGATATCAATAGTTGAGTAGTGGCCATTTATCGCATTCCCTATCTTCTCTAAAAAGTGACTGGGCAATGTTTAGATTTTCTCAAGAAGTAGTTGTCGGCGAAAAGAGTGGGGCTCCGGTACCACTGGCAGCATAAGACCCCTATTCACAGTGGAGTATGGAAATTAAGTCGGTGCGGGCGGCGTTCCCGGCGGGCAGGGTACACCCCACCAGCGCCACTAGCGTCATCAGCGCCCCGGCCAGCGAGAGCGAGACCGGGTCATGCACCTGGATGCCGACCAGCATACTGGCGAGAAGACGGTCCAGGAACCATGCGCCAGCAATGCCCATGATGCCGCCGGCCAGAATCAAACGCATCGCTTGCGCCACGATGAGACGCAACAGTTCAGGCCGTGATGAGCCAAGGGCGAGCCGAATCGCCAACTCTTGTTGGCGTTGGCTCACCCAGTAGGAAAATACGCCGTATACGCCCACTCCCGCCAGAATCACGGCCAGCACGGCAAAGGCGGCAATCAACAGCATAATGAGCCGCCGCTGGGCGAGCGACTGCGAGAGGCGTCTCTCCATTGTCGCTACATCGAACAGAGGCTGCGCCGGGTCGGTGTCGAGGACGGCTTTGCGCATGGCCGCGGTCAGCGAGGCGGGCTCGACGTCGCTGCGCAGTAGGATGTTCACCTCGCCACGGCCACGTGGCGCCTGGTCAAACGGCAGATAGAGGACGGGTTGGACATCTGCTTCGAGGCCGCCGTAGTGGACATCTTTGACGATGCCGATGGCGGTGATGGGGGCGAATATGCCGTGGCCAAGGTAGATTCGGAATTGTTTGTCGAGCGCGTTGCCGTTGAAGTACTTGCTGGCGAACGCCTGATTGACGATGGCGACGGGAAGAGCGGCGACGTTATCTTGATCGGTGAAGGTGCGGCCTCGAAGCAGGCTGGTCCCTGTGGCCGCGAAATATTCAGAGCTAATGCTGATGATGTAGGCTTCCGGGCGCTTTCCAACCGGCAACGGAGGTCCGTCACCGAACGCGAGATTCGTGGTCTGCCAGATGTCTTCAAGCGGAAGCGCGCTGCCGATGGCTGCGGCATGTACGCCGGGGAGCGCTTTGAGCCGCGGCAGGAGTTGCTGCGCAAAAGCTTTCGTCTTTTCCGACCCCTCGGAACTGTTGCGCTCCACTTTGGCGGTAAGACACTGGCGCGGATCAAAGCCGGTGCCGTGTTGAAGTACATGTGCAAAGCTGCGCATGAGCAGGCCCGCGCCGGTGAGCAGAAGCACAGCAAGGCCGATTTCCGCGGCAAGCAGGGCGCTGCCCAGACGGCGGTGCTGGCGGCCCGAGGAGACGTTGCGCGCGCTGCCCTGAAGCGCGGTGCGCAGATCGGGTCGCGAGGAGCCTATGGCCGGAGCAAGGCCGAAGAGAATTGTAGTCAAGAGCGTCAGGCCTGCGGTTAATGCGAGAACCCAGCCGTTGACTTCGACAGCGGCGCTGAGCTTGCCGAACGGCGCCTGGAGCAGATCTGCGCCCGGCGCGCCACTCTGGTGGATAAGCCATGTGGCCGCGGCTGCGATGGCGAGGCCGAGCAACGAGGCAATGGCCGAAAGCGTGAGGTTCTCCACCAGCGACTGGCGGATGAGGCGCAGGCGGCCGGCGCCGAGCGCGCCGCGCAGTGCCATCTCGGGCTCGCGGGTGACGGTGCGCGCCAGTTGCAGATTGGCAACATTGGCGCACGCAATCAGCAGCACCGCTCCAACACATGCAAGAAGAATCAACAGCGGCTCGCGGTCGTCTCCGGTGAGATAACGCTGCAGCGGCTCGGCAAGAATCCGGCGGCCCCTACCTTCAACCCATTTTGCGATATACGGGCCGTAGCCTTTCACTCGGTTTTCTTCAAAGAGATTGAGGTCCGCCTGTGCCTGGGGCAGGGTTACACCGTCGCGGAGCCGCGCGATTGTCAGCACCAGCCAGGTCGGGGCATTGGTTTTTAGACTTGAATCGGCGTCCAATCCGGCAGGAACATAGAGGTCGGGCTCGGCTGCCGAGTCGGGAAAGATGAAGTGCGCGGGTAGAACTCCCACCACGGTTTGCGCCTTTCCAGCGAGCTTGATGGTGCGGCCGATGATTGCGGGGTCGCTGTTGAACCTGCTCTGCCAGAGACGATGGCTCAGGATCACGACGGCTGGGCCTTCCTTGCGGTCTTCGCTGCTCAAGAAATTCCTGCCCAGTGCCGTCGTCACGCGCAGCGTGGGGAAAAAGTTGGCGGTCACTGGCATCGTCGACACGCGGAGCGGAGCGCCGACGCCGGTCAGGTTCTCATCGTTGGGTCCGAGATATCCGGCCACAGACTCAAACGACCGCAGAGCCGTCTGCGCGGCGACGAAATCCTGATTGAACAGGGCAGACATGTCGTCAACTCTTGTGTGTTGGTAGATAAACATCAGCCGGTCGGAACCCGGATAGGGGAGCGGGCGCAGCAGTAGCGCGTAAACTGCTGAAAAAATCGCGGTGGTTGCGCCGATTCCGAGTGCAAGCGTGATAATTGCGGTCAAAGAGTAGGCGGGATTGCGGCGTAGCTGGCGGATTCCGAAGCGAATGTCCTGGCCGAGGGATTCGGTGAATGCTCCGGCGCGGCTGTTGCGGACGGCCTGCTTGACGTGCTCGGTTCCGCCGCATTCGGCAAGCGCGCGGCGGCGGGCTTCCTGAGGAGTGAGGCCGGCGGCGATATTTTCCTCGGTTACAGCAGCGACGTAGTTCGCAATCTCGTCGTCGAGCTCACGCTCGACCTGTTGAGTATGCAGCAGATTGCGAAACGCCGCTTTGATGTGGGACCACATGCGGTTTGCCCTCTTTATGTCGTCTTCAACGCGTTGCCGATGGCCCGGGAGATGGTCGTCCATTGTTCCGTTTCGACTCCGAGCTGACGCTCGCCGGATTTTGTGCGCCGGTAATATTTGGCGCGGCGGTTATTTTCCGAATCCCCCCAGAAGGATTTCAGCCATCCGGCTTCTTCCATGCGGTGAAGAGCGGGAAAGAGCGACCCAGGCCTGACTTTGAATGTGTCCCCGGTGATCTGCTCGACGCGCCGGGCAATGCCTAGGCCGTGAAATTCTCCGTCGCCAATGGCCTTGAGGATGAGCAGGTCCAGCGTGCCCTGCAGAAGATTTGCCTGATTTCGCTCCACTCACCACGCTCCTATTGAATGACGATAGGAGTTTAGAGAACGCTCGTAAAGAATGTCAATAGGAGCGAGGACGAGCAAACACGATGAAAGCGACAACTGCACGGCTTTGGGATTCACCGCCGATGCATGAGACTTGGCGCAGCAGGCTCTCAATGAGAGCCAAATCGCCGAGGCACGTTTCCGGCGCCGCAGGTGGCCATTAGGCAAGATCGGCAACGGCACACGCCATTGTGACCGGGAGGGATGCACTTCACGGTTGGTCGGCAAGCAGCACTGTATTTTTCTGAGCCTAATCCTAGACATGGTCCTGGCCGAACCCCGACCTCGGCACCGTACGCCAGCGGCGTTGATGATACTTTGCACACTCTCTCCCGGCAACAAGGGTTGAACGCCGAAGGTGGCAGGATTCCATTGCACTCGGTGGCGGAATTGATTGTGTTCAGCACAGACCACGTCTCAGCTACGATCTCGCCATCCGGAGAATCGCCCAGAGAATTTGCCCCAAACGACCCACCTCACTTCAATTAAATCAAAAATCTTCTGCGCCAATTGTTCCCGAAATTGCCTTCAGATTCTTCCTGCGACCTGTAGCAACTCTGGTTTCCAATAGCGCCTTCGCGAGCGCCTCCATGTAATGTAGACACGCCCGACGATCTGATGCATTGTGGTGAATAGGAGTGTTCGAACGATGTTCGATTCCCGCCATATTCTTGAACCCTTACTCGACAGCGAACAGGCTGCGGCCCTCGTGAAAGTTCACCCAAAAACACTTCTGCGGTACGCCCGCAACGGCCTTGTGGCGGGACTGCGGGTCGGCAATCTCTGGCGTTTCCGCGCTTCGGATCTTGAGGGCGGGTTGCAGGATGCAGCGCACACCGCTATCGACTCTCAGACCGAACAGAGGTACCCTGTTCTTAACCACTCGTGTCCACAACAAAAGAGGAGGTAATCCTTGTTTGTTCGGACACGGTATCAGTACGGAAGTCTACGGCTGAGGAAGCGTGAACGTGGTCCTGACGTGTGGGAGTTTCGCTATTACGAGACGGACTCCCAGGGCGAGCGGAAACGGCAGAGTGTGATCCTTGGGGATCGCAATCTGTACGTGACGGAGACCCAGGCACGGAAGGCCACGCAAGCTCTTCTTCTTCGACTCAACGAAGAGTCTCCACGTGCGGAAGTGGAGGCCGCGTCTTTCGGAGCCTTGCTCGACCGCTATGTCGAGAAGGAGCTCTCGGAGCGCTACTCAACCCGGAAGTCGCATCTATCGAATATCCGGGTTCACATCCGCCCACGTTGGGGTGAATACCCCGTGGACAAAATGAAGCCGATGGCAATGGAGCAGTGGCTGCGCGATCTGCCATTGGCCCCAAAGTCAAAGACTCATGTACGGGGAATCATGCACCTGGTTTTCAAGTGCGCAGAGCGTTGGGGCATTATCGAACTTGGTAAGAACCCTGTCTCTCTGGTGCGCGTGAAAAACGCAAGCAAACGGCTGAAACGGCCACGGGTTCTGGACGTGGCTCAGTACTTTGAACTGCTCAAGCATCTCAACGACCCATACCGCACGATGGTTTTGGTCGCACAGTGCCTGGGCCTTCGGGTCAGCGAAATTCTCGGGCTGCAATGGGGTGACTTCAACTTTGAGGATCGCTCTGTATTGGTTCAGAGAAGCGTGGTGAGCGGCAGGGTGGACGATGTGAAGACGGAATATTCGAAGGATGATGTTCCGCTCGATGCTCGTCTGGCCGAGGCGCTGTTGCACTGGCGCTCTGCATCAATCTTCCCGCGAGACACCGATTGGGTTTTTGCCAATCCGGTAACGGGAAGGCCGTACCACCAGGAAAGCTTGCGGAAGAGGCAGCTCCAGCGAGCTGCAAGGCTCGCCGGATTGGGAGAGGACATCGGGTGGCACACATTTCGCCATACCTATCGCTCCTGGCTCGACGAAACAGGTGCTCCGATGAAGGTGCAACAGGAACTGATGCGTCACGCTTCGATCCAGACGACGATGAATGTCTATGGGCGCGCCATGACGGAAACCAAACGCCGCGCAAACAGTCAAGTTGTAGGACTGGTGTTCGGCCGAAACTCGCAGGATTCACCTGAAAACGCGGGTGTTGCGACTGTCCAATAAATAGCAGTTGTTCCTAATGGGGGACATCGGGGACTTTCCGAAAGCGGCCAATTTATCTAAGTTATTGATTTTATTGGTTGCGGGGGCTGGATTTGAACCAGCGACCTTTGGGTTATGAGCCCAACGAGCTACCGGGCTGCTCCACCCCGCATATACAGTTTACCAACACCACTTGCGCGGGTCAAATTACTGACTGCGCAAGGCATGTCTTGTTTCCGGTACACTGCTGAGGACCCCGGAAACCTGAGCGAGGAACCCCTCGGATGTCGCAGTCGCATCTCTACGTTGCTGTCCTGGCCGTCATTGTGGTTACGTTGCTGGCGGTGGCGCTCTATCGCACCTCCCAGGTAAAGACCAAGGCCGATTACCTGGTGGCGGGCCGGTCGCTGCCGGCGGTGGTGCTGGTACTCACGCTGCT
>Ga0326727_10009218_pt1 | contig 24429 bp, 19 predicted proteins | sample MB2enrmetagenome_FD_207643 | JGI IMG/M metagenome (GOLD analysis project Ga0326727, IMG submission 207643) | Lab enriched peat soil microbial communities from McLean, Ithaca, NY, United States - MB29MY | ecosystem: Environmental > Terrestrial > Soil > Wetlands > Peat | place: USA: New York... | reverse complement strand
AATGTCCGACATCGTAACATTCGAACTCGAACCGCGTGCCGTGCGCCTTGCCGAGCCGCTCGACGATCCCGGCGATGTCCTTGAACGTGTTGCGGAAGATATGATCGTCGGTACGGGCGAGATAAGGCTTCTCCCAGGCGTGTTTCCATTCCTTCACCCGGTCGCCGGCGCGCGAGATATTGAAATTCATGCTGCCCATGTTGAGGCTGCACATCTCCGGCTTCGCCAGCAGCGGCGCCGCCAATCGATCGTCCAGCGTCATGTTCAGGCCACCGCCGGTGGTGATGTTCACCACCGCATCGACATTCTGCTTGATCACTGGCAGAAAACGCATGAACACCGCGGGGTCGGGTGTCGGCTCGCCGGTTTGCGGATCGCGCGCGTGCAGGTGGATGATCGCGGCCCCCGCCTCGGCCGCCTCGATCGAGCCGCGCGCGATCTCCTCCGGCGTGATCGGCAGGTAGGGCGACATGCTGGGCGTGTGGATGGCGCCCGTTACGGCGCAACTGATGATGACCTTGTTTGCCATGACAGACCTCCCGGACGCGCGAGGGACGGAGTCTGTACCGTAACGGCCCGTCCGGCCAGAGCACACGGTCAATGCGCAAATCCCCACTGTCATTGCGAGCCGCAGGCGAAGCAACCTCCCTCCAGTTGCGCACCTCGCCGAGTGCGCACGAGGATAGAGATTGCTTCGCCTGCGGCTCGCAATGACAGGAGGGTCGACGTTCACCCGATTGCCCGTGTCATCGAGCCCGACAGACGCCGCAGCTTCGCCGGCGATAGCGGGCCGGGATCATTCGGTGATACAGCCACGCTGTCGTTCACACGCCAACCAGTAACAACAAGATCCGCCATGACCGACCCACCGACATTTGCAGTGCCACCCAGCTTCCTCGGCGTCGCCCGCCAGGACCTCGACGCCGACTTTGTCGTCGCTGGCATTCCGCTCGACATCGGCACCACCAACCGCGCCGGCGCGCGAGACGGACCACGTGCCATTCGCCAGGCCAGCCGCATGTTGACCGACGGCGCGCACCCGACACTGTGGACCGACCCGGCCGACCTGGCGCTTGCCGACGCCGGCGACTTCCGGATCGCGCTTGGTGACATACAGGGCAGCCTGGCCTTGATCGAACAGCAGGCCGCCGGCATTGCGCACCTGATCGCGCTCGGCGGTGAGCACGGCGTCACGCTGCCGCTGTTGCGTGCGCGCGCGAAACGTCTTGGCGGCCCGCTCGCGCTGGTGCATTTCGATGCGCATGTGGATACATGGCCGACCAGTTTCGGTCAGGCCTACACGCATGGTTCGGTATTCTATCACGCCATCAACGAGGGTCTGGTGGACCCCAAACGGATGGTCCAGATCGGCATCCGCTCCCCGGTGCAGCGCGAGGTGTGGGATTGGACGCTGGCGCAGGGTGTCCGCATCCTGAGCGCGCAAGACGTGCACGCGGCCTCACCCGACGCCGTCGCCAAGTCCATCATCGAAACGATCGGCGACACACCCGCCTATCTGAGCTTCGACATCGACGCGCTCGATCCGGCCTTCGCCCCCGGCACCGGCACGCCCGAGATCGGCGGCCTCACAAGCTGGCAGGCGCAGGCCATCATCCGGCGTCTCGGCGGCCTGCGCTTCGTCGGCATGGACATTGTCGAGGTCGCGCCCGCTTACGACGTCGCCGAGATCACCGCGCTCGCCGCGGCGACAATCGCCTGGGAATATCTCGCGCTCGTCAACGTATAACCGCCCCATGCGCTCACAACGTAGCGCGTCCCAAAAAAATGCATTGCATCGGCAGGGCATTTGCCCATATCACGCGCCCCCGCCCCACCGCATCCGGTGGCGCGGCGCCTTGACGCATCGCACGTGCCGCGAGCCCCAAAAGGGCACAGCAACGACGTAAGCGTCCTTTTCGGTCGGTCCGGTCACCAGTGGGCCGGGGTCGTTAGGGAGCTACCTATGTTGACTGGTTTCTCGGCTGCGATGCGAAGTCCGCGCAGCACCCTCTGAACCTCGAAGCCGGAGCGCTCGTGCGCCCCGGTCGTCGCGTTTCCCTGTTGTCCATACACCTGGACCACGGGCGCACATGCGCCCGGTTGCTGCCGCGAGGAGTGCCTTCCATGGACATGCTGCGCTTTCGTTCCGCCGTCACCCCGCTGCGCCGCGATTTCGTTGCGACCTCGGTGCTACCCCGCGCCCCTTTGCCATGCGTTGACGACCTGGTCGCGATCAGCCGGCCGGAGGAGCCGATGCATTGCCTGCGTCCCGACACGCTTACCTCGACCGCGCGCGACTTCGTTGCGGCGTTTCCGGGTGAGGTGCTGTACGCCGTGAAGTGCAATCCGGAGCCCGCGGTGCTGCGCGCGCTGTGGCAGGGCGGCGTGCGGCATTTCGACTGCGCCTCGCCAGCCGAGGTGGCGTTGGTGCGGACGATGTTCCCCGATGCGCAGATCCATTACATGCATCCGGTGAAGGCACGCGGCGCGATCCGCGACGCCTGGGCGCGGCATGGCGTGCGCGATTTCGCGCTTGATTCCGCGGATGAGCTGGCGAAGCTGCGCGGCGAGATTGCCGCGACCGGCGTGGCCGGAGAGCTCGGTCTGATCGTGCGCATCGCGCTGCCGAAGGGCGACGCGGTGCTGGATCTGTCGGGCAAGTTCGGCGCGTCGCTGGACGACGCGGTGGCGCTGCTGCGCGCCGCGCGCCCGCACGCCGCACGCCTCGGCGTCAGCTTCCACGTCGGCTCGCAGTGCCTCGATCCGCTGGCTTGGCGGCGTGCGCTGGCGCTCGTCGGTGAGGTGATCCGCAACGCCGCGCTCGCGATCGACATCGTTGATGTCGGTGGCGGTTTCCCGGTGATCTATCCGGATGTGGAACCACCGCCGCTCGGTGCGTTCATCGCCGAGATCGAGGATGGGTTCGAGGCGCTCGGACTGCCTGCGACGACGCAGCTCTGGGCCGAGCCAGGCCGCGCCCTGGTCGCCGGCGGTGGCTCGGTCGTTTTGCAGGTGCAACTTCGTCGTGATGGTGCGCTGTATGTGAACGACGGCGTATTCGGCAGCCTGGCCGATGCCGGCGAGTTGGGCTTCCGCTATCCGGTGCGGCTGATCCGGCCGGATGGCTCGGCGCCGGCGGAGGTGTTGCAACCGTTCAGCTTCTTTGGACCGACCTGCGACAGCGCGGACACAATGCGCGGGCCGTTCTGGTTGCCGGCGGACGTCGCCGAGGGCGACTGGATCGAGATCGGGCAGCTCGGGGCGTATGGTGGGTGCCTGCGCACCGGGTTCAACGGCTTCGATCGCGCGCGCGTGGTGGAGGTGCGCGACGCACCGCTGTCAACTGCCGTGCCCAATGTCGAGCTTGCCGCCGCCGCGTGATCGCCGTTTTTGTTTCGAAAGGATCCGACCGATGAAGCACGTCGCCTTCTCCGGCCGCCTGGTGATGCTCGGTTTCGGCAGCATCGGGCAAGGTGTCCTGCCACTGATCCTGCGTCATATCGACCTCGCACCGGCACAGATCAATATCGTCACCGGCGATGCGCGCGGTGCGGCGATCGCCGCGTCGTATGGCGTTGACATGCGCGTCCAGCCGCTGACCCGCGCGACCTATCGCGAGGCCTTGACCCCGCTGCTGGGTCGCGGCGACTTTCTGCTCAACCTGTCGGTCGACGTCTCGTCGGTGGCGCTGATCGCGTTGTGCCAGGAACTTGGCGCGCTGTACCTCGACACCTGCGTCGAGCCCTGGGCCGGCGGTTACACCGATCCTTCGCTTACCCCATCGCAACGCTCCAACTACGCACTGCGGGAAAGCGCGCTTGATCTGGCACGCAAGCTGCCGGGCGGCCCCACCGCGGTGCTAACGCACGGCGCCAATCCCGGCCTGGTCTCGCATTTCGTGAAACAGGCACTGCTGACCATCGCTGATGATGTCGGCGCCGGTGATGTTGGCGCTGATGATGTTGGCAAACCGACGCTGACGCCGGCCACGCGGGAGGGCTGGGCCGGTCTGGCGCAAAGCCTCGGCATCAAAACGATCCATATCGCCGAGCGCGATACGCAATTGGCGAACATCTGCAAGCAGCCGGGCGAGTTCGTTAACACTTGGTCGATCGACGGCTTCGTTGGCGAGGGTTGCCAGCCGGCGGAATTGGGCTGGGGCACGCACGAGCGGAGCTTGCCGCCCGACGCGCGCCGGCATGATTTCGGCTGCGGCGCGGCGATCTATCTGCTGCGCCCTGGCGCTTCGACCAGGGTGCGAAGCTGGACGCCGTTGGAAGGTCCGTTCCACGGCTTTCTGATCACCCACAACGAGTCTATTTCGATCTCGGACTATTACACCGTCCGTGAGAACGGCACGCCGGTGTATCGCCCGACCGTGCACTACGCTTATCACCCCTGCGACGACGCGGTGCTATCGGTGCACGAACTGGCCGGCAAGAACTGGCGCATGCAGAGCCGGCAGCGCCTCATGATGGACGAGATCGTCAGCGGCATCGACGAGCTCGGCGTGCTGCTGATGGGCCACGCGAAGGGTGCGTTCTGGTACGGCTCACGCCTGTCGATCGAGGAGGCCCGCGCAGTCGCCCCGCACAACAACGCCACCAGCCTGCAGGTGACGGCGGCGGTGCTGGGCGGCATGGTGTGGGCGATCGAGCACCCGAATGCTGGCATCATCGAGGCCGATCATCTCGATCACGCACGGATTCTCCAGGTCGCACGCCCCTATCTCGGCGAGGTGGTGGGGGCCTACACCGACTGGACGCCGCTGCTGGATCGCGGGCGTTTGTTCGCTGAGGACGTCGACGCCGACTGCCCGTGGCAGTTCCGCAACGTCCGCGTGACCTGAGCCGTACGACGCCTCCCCGCTCTGCGGGCTCGGGCCGCGAAGAGCGGACCAAGGTCGGCGAGCCGCGCGAGGTGGGTGAGAGCGGTGCCACCCGCCTCACCCCACCGCGTCGGGCACCTCAACATCCAGCAGCGGTGCGTATTGCTGCGCGCCAAAAATATCCGGATCCCCCGCGCTGCCGCTCGGCACGGTTCGATACAGCGTGAACTTGATCGCATTCCCCGGATCGAATTCCACAAAATCCGAGATCCGCGTTTCCGGAATATTATACAGCGCCGCCACACTCGCCCTTGTCAGTACCTGGCACCGCTTCACGTGCTCATACGTCGCGCGGTCCGGAAAGATGATATCAAACGTCACCTTATCGACGCCGGCATTCTTGCTGCGCAACGTCTTTGCCAGCTCGGCCAATGTCTTTGCCATGACCGCCCCTACGCCCCAACCGTTTCGATATGCGCCTCGTGCAGCGTCAGCCCATCGGGCACGGCATACGTGTGATTGACCGTCCAGCGATAGGCCGGCGTGGCGCGCATCACTTCATCCAAGGGGAAAGCGACTGATCCGGCGGTGCCTTTCACTTCCGGCAGGCGAGCGTAGAACATCTGGCGCGTGCCGATCAGAGCGACCTCCTCGGCCATCTCCTGCGTGGGCGCGACGCCTTGCACCAGAACGGCCAGCTCGTGCGCGGGGCGATCGCGATTGGGTTCCATCGCCCCCATCACACCGTCGCGCCCATATACCGTGTAATGCAGCTTGTACTGTGCGTTGCCGAACCGTTCGCGCACCTGCTGGCGCGCCCAATCGATCATGCCGTCGACGTTCTTCACCGAATATGGATCGCGAATCCCGACCAGGCCGACATAGCGCTCGCCTACCTTGCCGGAGCCTTCCAGTTTCACGCGGAACTCTGGCGCGGGCTCGAACACCGGGCCGGTGATGCGCGTGGTCCGCGGATCCACCTGCTCGTAATGACAATTCGTCATGTCGAGCCGCCCGCCGGCGACGTATTCGTAGAAGGGATTGGAGCGTTCATACATCGCGTGCCCGGCGACCGAGGCGATGGTGCAACGTTGCCCGGGATGCATCGCGGTGACGCGCACGTCCTCCTGGGTGATCTCGCCTAACACGGTCTCCTTCGCGCCATACGGCTCGGCACAGAATGAGGCGCATTCGAGCACCTTGCCAAGATAATACGCCAGCGCATCGGGGAAGCCGTTATGGATCGCCGGGGCGGCGAATACCGCGCAGTCGCTGCTGCGGCCGCCGATGATGACGTCGGCCCCTTGGCGCAACAATTTGATGTAGGGATGCACGCCGGCCATGGCGACAATGCGGTCCGTCGCTTCGAGTTCCTCGATTGTCAGGGACGTGCGACCGTCGAGCCCTGCGATGTCCTCGCCGTTCTCGATCGCCGCGCGTAACCGTTCCTTGGGCACTTCGGAGTAGTACCAGCCGAGCTTGAACGGTCCGAGCCCATGCTTGCGCGCTAGCTCACGGATCACACGGAGATACAGATCGACCCGGCTGTTGCTGCCGGTGTCGCCGGCCGAGCCGATGATCATTGGCACGCCGATGCGGCGCGACGCCAGCAGCATCGCTTCCAGATCCTGCGTCTGCCAGCCAAGCGGGCTGGTCGAGGTGTCAGATCCCAACGGCACCGGTCCCACATCGTCGCTGCCCGAATCGGCACCGATATAGTCCGGCCGCGCATCGACGCCGATGGCGAAACTCTCCGGCTTCAGCGGCGCAAAGCCGAGATGCCCGTTGGGCGAAATGATCTTCATGGATTGCATGCGACAACCTCCTGAACGAGTGATGAATCGGGGATGGTATCGGCAAAGTGGCAGGCGATAGCGTGGCCTGCCGCAGTCTCGGCAAGATCTGGCCGCGTGTGGCGGCAAAGGTCCTGGGCATAAGGGCAGCGCGGATGAAAGGCGCAGCCACTGGGGGGCGCCAACGATGACGGCGGCTCCCCGGTCAGCCTGATGCGCACGCCGCGCATGCCGTGTACCTGCGGCACGGCGGACAGCAGCGCCTGCGTGTAGGGGTGACGTGGGCGCGCAACGACTGCGCGCGCCGATCCCAGCTCGACAATGCGGCCGAGATACATCACCGCGATGCGGTCGCTGACATGCGCGACCACGGCAAGGTCGTGCGAGATGAACAGATAGGTCAAGCCCAGTTCGCGCCGCAGCCGGGCAAGTAATTCGATGATCTGTGCCTGCACCGAAACGTCGAGCGCGGACACTGGCTCGTCGCAAACGACGAAATCGGGGTGCAGCACCAGTGCGCGTGCGATGCCGATGCGCTGGCGCTGCCCGCCGGAAAATTGGTGCGGATAGCGATGCAAATATGCGGCATTCAGGCCGACCCAATCCAGGGCCTCCATGACGCGCGCGCGCCGCTCGGGCTTGGTCAGACGCGTGTACAACGACAACGGCAGCCCGACGATCTGCTCGACGTTGCGGCGTGGGTTCAAAGAGGCGTACGGGTCCTGAAACACGATCTGCATGCGCGGACGCAATGCCGCCAGAGCCCGCGCGTCGACGCTGCCGAGATCGACACCATCGAAACAAACCGCGCCGTCCGTTGGTATCCGTAGACGCAGCGAGAGGCGGCCAAGCGTCGATTTGCCACAGCCGCTCTCCCCGATCAGGCCCAGGCATTCACCGCGCGCGATGCTCAGATCGGCCCCATCGACTGCTCGCACGCTCCGCGCGGCGCGCCCGGCCAGCACATCCGTAAGACCGCGGCGAACGTCGAAATACCGGCTGACGCCGCGCAGCTCGACCAGGGGGGCGGTGTCGTTCATGCGATCGCCAGATGACAGCGCGCCGCGCGATCTTTGCCCACTGCCCGCATGGCCTGCGGCTGGTCACAGCCTACGGTGCGCGCGGGACAGCGCGGCGCAAACCGGCACCCGGCCGGCAGATGGGTCAGATCCGGCACGCGGCCGGGAATCGGTGTCAGTGCCGCGTCCAACCGATCCAACCGCGGCAGGCATGCCAGCAGCATGGCGGTATAAGGATGCGCCGGGGTCGCAATGACCTGAGCGGTCGGGCCGCTTTCCACCACCTGACCGGCATACATCACAGCGACACGATCGCAATGCGCGGCAACCACGCCGAGGTTATGCGTGATGAGCACGAGGCTAAGGTGCATCTCGACGCGCAACTGATCGAGCAGTTCCAGCACCTGCGCCTGAACGGTGACGTCCAGCGCCGTGGTCGGCTCGTCGGCGATCAGCAGCTTCGGCCCGCAGGCGAGCGCCACTGCGATCATCGCGCGCTGTCGCATGCCGCCTGATAGTTCGTGCGGATAAGCGCACAACTGGCGTCGCGGATCGGCGATGCCGACCAGCCGCAACAGATCGGACGCGCGGTGACGACGCGCGGCGGCGGATGGCAGGTCGCTATGCGCGTCCAACACCTCGGTGATTTGCGTGCCGATGGTCAGCGCGGGGTTCAGCGCGGTCAGCGCATCCTGCATGGTCAGCGCAAGGTCGTGGCCGCGCAGTGCCCGCCAACCTGCAAGCGACAGATGGCGCAGGTCGCGGCCCTCCCACGACAGCAGATCGGCCTCGACCTGGGCCGGCGGCGGCAACAATCCGAGCGTTGCGAGAAACGTTACGGTCTTGCCGGAACCGGACTCGCCGACCACGCCCAGGCATTCGCCGCGATGCACCTCGAGATCAACGCTGTCGACCGCGTGCACGGCGCCCCTTTCGCCATGGAACGTCACGCGCAGGCCGCCGATGCGCAGGATCGGCGCGGCGCTCATCGATGCAACCGCGGATCGAATGCTTCGCGCGCGCCCTGGCTGGCCAGGTTGATCGCGAGCACAACGATCAGGATCGCGAGGCCCGGCAGCGTCGCGATCCACCAGCCGTCGGCGAGGAATTCGCGTCCGTCCGCGACCATGCCGCCCCACGACACCGACGGCGGCTGCACGCCAAGGCCGAGGAATGACAGACTCGATTCCATAATGATCACATGCGCCATGCGGATCGTCGCCACGACCAGCACCGGCGATAGGATGTTGGGCAGGATCTCGCCGCCCATGATGCGCCATGCCGGGCATCCCACGGCCCGTGCCGCCTCCACGTAATCCTGCTCGCGCGCGCCGAGGGTTTCGCCGCGGGCGACGCGGAATGCGACCACCCATTCTTTCAGCACCAAGGTGACAACGATATTGCCGAGGCCGGGGCCCATCATGCCCATCAGTCCGATGGCGAACACCAGGTAGGGAAAGCCGAGCAGCACATCGGCGATGCGTGACAGCACCGTATCGATCACGCCGCGGGCGAAGCCCGCGACGGTGCCGAGCACTGTACCGATCACGCTGGAGACCAGCACGACACCGAAGCCGACACCGAGAGAAACGCGCGCACCAAAGATCAGTCGCGAAAGGATGTCGCGCCCAAGCCCGTCGCAGCCCAGCGGATAGTCCCACGTGCCATCCGCCTGCCAGACCGGAGGCTGGAGGCGACGTAGCAGATCGGCATCCGACGGGTCGTGCGGCGCGATCACTGGTGCGAACAACGCCGTCAGTGCCGCCAGCAGCACGATTGCTGTGCAACACAGGCTGGTGCGGTCGGACACGAAACGACGCAGCCCGAGCGCTGCCGGCGATACTTCGGGTAGAGCGATGCTCGCGCTCATGCGCTGATCCGCGGATTGAGCACGCCGTACAGCACGTCGGCGAGGCCGTTGAGCAGCACGAACACCAGGGCGTACAGCAGCACCGCGGCCTGCACGACCGGGTAGTTTCGCGCGAAGATTGACTCGACCACGAGGCGGCCGACACCTGGCCACGCGAAGATCGTTTCGACAATCATATTGCCGCCGAGCAGCGCGCCGATCTCCAGCGCGGCGACGCTGACCGCTGGCGCGAGCGCATTCTTCATCACGTGTACTAATAGGACGCGGCGGCGCGACAGGCCCTTCGCCTCGGCGAACAGCACATAGTCCGCGCGCAGCACATCGACGACCGCGGCACGGGTGACACGCATTAGCACTGCGGCCATTGGCAAGGCGAGGGTGATCGCCGGTAGTGCCAAGTGACGCAATGCCTCGAAGAACGCGGCCGGCCGTCCGGCGAGCAAGCTGTCGATCAGCAGCAGGTGCGTGACCGCGGCGGGTTCATCACCGTAGCCGGTGCGGCCGGACACGGGAAACCAATGCAACGTCACGGAGAATAACAACATAAGCAGCAATCCGAGCCAGAATCCCGGCAGCGAGACGCCCACCAGCGCCGTGATGCTGGCGGCGCGATCAGTGACGTGGCCTCGGCGCACGCCGGCGAGCAGGCCAAGCGGGATGCCGATGCCGAGCGCAAGGACAGTGGCGGCGAGGGTGAGCTCGATGGTGGCGGGCAGGCGGTCGGCGATGACATCGAGGACCGGGCGGCGGTGAAAAAAGCTGCGGCCGAACTCGCCGTGCAACGCGCGCCAGGCGAAACTGACGAATCGTTCCGCTAACGGCAGGTCGAGTCCCATGTCGTGGCGGAGCGCCGCGATCTGTTCGGGAGTGGCACGTTGGTCGCCGAGCATGATCTGAACTGGGTCGCCCGGCGTGGCGGCAGTCATGGCGAAAACGACGAGGATGGTGCCGAGGAGGACCGGGATGAGGTGCAGGACGCGTTGCAGCAGGCGGATCATCAGAGACCGCCACGCTGCCCGTCATGGCCGGGCTTGACCCGGTCATATACGCAATGCCGGTGCCGCGACAGATGGCCGGAACAAGTTCGGCCATGACGGCGGGGTTGTTGGCCGTGACGGCGAGGGCGTTGGCCGTGACGGATCAATGAGGGACCAACGGGGATCAGCGCACGTGGCATCATCAATCGGCCGTCACTCGTGACAGATGGATCTTGCCATCCGCCGACGGTTTGAATCCGTGCAGCCGCTTCGACACACCGTAAACATCCTGTGGTAGCCACAGGAAAACCCAAGGTGCATCATCATGCACGATCTGTTGCACCCGCGCATAGATCGCCCGCCGCTTGGCCTGATCCGTCTCGGTCTCGGCCTGATCCAGCAGATTGTCCACCTCGGGATTCGCGTAGCCGGCCGAATTGCCGCGACCACCGCCATGCACCGCCGGCATCATGATGTCGGATGGGTCGAGCGACGCGTTGCCCCACGAGGTGAAAAACAGATCGTGGTCCTTGCGCTTGGCGGCATCGCGCCAGATCGGCACGATGACTGCCGTTTCCCACACCTGCACCTTCGCGGAGATGCCACTGCGCGTCAGCATCGAAGCGATCGCCTCCGCTGTATCCTTCGACGCGCCGTCGACATCGATCGTCGGACTGAGATTAGCCGCGCCCGCTTCGGCCAGCAGCGCCTTCGCCCGCGAGGGGTCATAGGCGTAGGTCGGCAGATCGGGGTTGAACCCGAATGCATCGGGGCTCAGCACGCCATTCAGCGGCGTGGCCAAGCCATTCAACAGCCGCGCGACGATCAGCTTGCGGTCCACGGCCTGATTCAATGCGCGCCGCACGCGCACGTCGTTGAAGGGTGGCTTCGCGTTGTTGATCGACAGGAAGAACGTGCGCGTTCCGTTCACTGTCATCACCGCGGTGCCGGGATTGTCGCGCACTTGCGCGATCGAGGTGACCGGCAGACCATTGATGATATCGATGTCGCCTGCCAGCAACGCCGCCACGCGTGACGCATTGTCAGGCATGATCTTGTAGATCACGCGATCGACGCGCGCCGGCCCGACCGGCGGGACCGCGAGCGACCCCCCGTAGTAATCCGGCACCCGTTCCATCACGATGCGATCGCCGCGACTCCATTCCTTCAACCGGAACGGCCCGGTGCCGTCCTCCTGCGACACTAGGCCATCATCGCCGACGCGCTTCACGAAGGCCTCGCTGACGATTTCCTGGAACGGCAGCATCGCCGGCAACAACGGCCACGGCTTGCTCAGCACGAATCGCACCGTATGCGGATCGACGATGTCCACGCGCGTTAACGGGCCTAGCAGGTCCTTGCGCGGATTGGTCTGGCCGCCGATCTTGCCGCTCAGGACCCGCTCCATGGTGAACTTCACATCCTCGGCGGTCATCGGCGTGCCGTCATGGAAATGCACGCCGTCGCGCAGATGAAGTTCGTACGTTACCGGATCGACCTGGCGCCAGCTATCGGCAAGTTCCGGCACGACCTGCATCGCCGCATCACGCGTCAGCAGGCCGTCATACATGTTGCGGATGATCGTTTCTGTATCGCGATTACCGGGATTGGCGGGATCGAGCGTCAGCGCGTCCTGGGTGTAGCCAACCCGGATCTCCGACGCGCCAGCCTGTCCGATCGCGCCGAGGGCGAGCGCCAAGGCCAGTGGCAACCATGATTCGACGCGCATGATGTGACTCCCCCAGACCTTGCCGACGACGCTAGGGAGACCTCGAACGACTGGTCAAGTGTTATTGTCGATATCCACAAATACCCGGGCATTTGATAAATCCTGATTATCATCCTCGATAGCCAATGCCGAATAATAGGCCTGCAAGTCCGGCTTCCGCGCGATCAGCGCCTTGGCCATCTCGGCGACCAAACGGCCACCAGGCTCAAGCCCCACGGACGAATAGGCGAGGACATATTCCAACGATGGTGGCGGGCGCGCGGTCTCCACCAAACGAAGCGCGCCATGGGCCAGTTCGCGGCTGGCTGCCGGGGGCGACGCCAGTGCGATGCCAACGCCCCGTACCGCGAGCTGGATGCGGGTTGGCAGGCTGGAGCAGCCATGATGGCGCATTGGTTCCGCACTCTCGGCGCGGAACCAATCCATTGCGGCCCCGTGCAGATGCGTGCCGGCCCGATCAGTGATCACGGGCCACAATGCGATGTCCGCCGCGCCCACCGTGCCGATCGGCAGATCCAGGCGCGGACTGCAAAGCCACGCCAACGCAACGCGTCCCAGCGATTCGGTTGTCACCTTCGGCGACACCACCGGACCGGCAAGCACCGCGACGTCGAGCAGGCCATTCCGCATCTGCTCATCGAGGATCTCGCTGGAATCAACTGTGAACTCGACGATCAGCCCGGGGTAGGTGCGTGTCACGCGGTCCAGCAATGATGGCAGCCAGGTCAGTGCGGAAATGCTGGGCACGCCCAATCGCACGCGCCCGGTCAGCGCCTCCCGCGTTCCCACGCGCTGCTGGATCTCCGCGGCGATCGCCATCATCTGCGCGGCGTAGCGCAGCATCTCGTGGCCTTTCGGGGTCGGTCGGACCTTGCGTTCGGACCGGTCAAACAACGTTACGCCAAGCAACTGTTCCATCTCGCGGATGCGCGCCGAGATGGCCGGCTGCGAGGTCTTCAGATGGCGCGCCGCAGCGTGGAAGCTGCCGAGGCGTGCAATCCAGTATAGCGCCTCAAACTGACGGAAGTTCATGGCCAGGCGTCCCGCCGTTCGTGGAACCACTGTGCCGTTTCGACGAGGGCTCGATCGGTGCCGAGTGAGCCGACAAGTTGCAGGCCCAACGGCAGTCCCTCGATCGAGCGCCAAAGGGGAACGGTGATGGCCGGGACGTGCAGGGCGGTCCACACGCGGTTCATCACCGCGTCGCCGGTGTTGGTCACGAATGGTGCCGCACCCGTGGCAGCAGGCAGCAGGACGGCGTCATAACCCGCAGCGAGATCATCGAACGCGGTTTGCAGGGCTTGACGACCCCGGCGTGCGGCAACATAGCGCGTCGTGCCGCTATCGAGATAAGGTGTCAACAATTTGACAAGCTCGGGCACCAGATGCATGCGCGGCGAGGTCAGCAGGAGACGTGCCGCCTCCCAATAGCAAATCTCCTGTTGCAGACTGTGGAAATCCGCGGAGGTAACAGGAAGATCCACTGTGTCGACCTCGATCCCTTCGGCTTGCAGGACCGGGGTCAGTGCGGCGTAGCGCTCTGGGTAGCCATCCGCCTGCGGCAGGTCGGCCGGCAGCCACGGGATCAGCACGCGTCGCGGCCGGCGCGCAGCCAGAATCTCGGGCTGTCGCAGCAGCATGGCGCTGACCAGGAACCACGTGTCCCGCGGTGACACCGCGAACACGCCAACATGGTCGAGCGTGGGGGAGATCGGTTCGATCCCCTCGGTCGGCAGCAGCCCGAAGCTCGGCTTGAATCCCACCACACCACAATACGATGCCGGACGGATCGTCGATCCCGCCGTCTGCGTGCCGAACGCGAAGGACACGAACCCCGCCGCAACGGCCGCGGCCGAGCCGCTCGACGATCCGCCAGGGGAACGATGCACATCATGCGGGTTGGTCGTCGGGCCCGGGCGCGGGAAGGCGAACGCCGTGCAGACGGTTTTCCCGAGTATGACGCCGCCCAATTGGCGGGCACGCGCAACACACCAGGCGTCGTGAGATCGGCCGGCTGGGTTGGTGTCATCCAGACCGTATCGGGTGGGGAATGCCTCGGTCGTAATGATGTCCTTCACGCCGATGAGCGCGCCGCCGAGGGGCATGTCGGTATACGTGGCAAGACGCCGTGCGGCATCGGCGTCGTGGCACACGAAGGCCCGCACGGCGTCCTCGCGTGCGTCCAGTGCGACGAGTTGACGTTCGGCCCGCGCGGCCCGCGCCGAGGCTGATGCGGCAGCGCAGAAATCGGACCTGCCTCGTTCCACGTCCATGCGGTTCCCTGTGGCCGCCGCGCTACGGCCGGTCAAAGCCCGTTGCCAGCGCGGCGGTCATGGTTCGGACACTCCGGCGGGTTGCGTCAAGCACGGCGGAGGCGCTGACGAGGGCCTGGTCGGACAGACGGCTCTTGTCAGCGGGGTGTTTGCCGGACTAATCGGCTTCAGGCGATTCGCGCCGATCAGCGTTGGTCTGTCCCCGTAGCTCAGCAGGATAGAGCACAGGATTCCTAATCCTGGGGCCGTGGGTTCGAATCCCGCCGGGGACGCCACTTCAGAACAGAACTGATCAAGCACGTGTAACAGCGATACCGGCCGCCCTTCCCAATGCGCAGCGTCATGGCGACCGGTAAGCAGGGTGGGACCGCTGACGATGCGGGCCGGCGTGACGTTTGGAGCGCGGGCGTCGAGATAAGTTTCCGCGGCGTCGAACGTCGCCTGGTCGATCAGTGGCGGCACCTCGGCCGTCACCAACTCGGCCGTGAGACGCAAGAGATCAGCATCCCGCTTCCTTCTGGTGGCGGAACGCCAAGGTATAGATGGCATCGGCCGTCAACCCCAACCCCGCCCGCTATCCGCGCGCCGCAATCCCCGCTTCAATACCCTCATGCCGCGCAGCTACCCCATTCCGGCCCCGCCCAAGCCTCACCCGCGCGCCAGCCTTCCCGCCCTGTTCCACGCCTTCCTCTCCATCGGGCTGATGAGCTTCGGTGGCGGCCTCGCCGCCTGGATCCGCCGCGAGGTGGTGGAACGCCGCGCCTGGCTCGACGACCAGCAGTTCCTCACCGGTTACGCGCTGAGCCAGATCGTGCCGGGCGCCACCAACGTGAACCTGGCGGTCTTCATCGGCGCCCAACTGCGCGGCGTGCTGGGCGTGCTGGCGGCGCTCGCGGGGCTGATGCTGGTGCCGATCGTGCTGATCCTCGGCGCGGGGACGCTGTATCTGCGATCGCAGGCGACGCCCGGCTGGGGCTGGATCGGCACGGCGCTCGCCGGCATGGGCGCAGTGGCAATCGGCCTCAACATCGCGACCGGCATCCGCCTCGCGCAGCGCAACCTGCGTGGCGTCACCGCGGCGCTGGTGACGTTGGCGACCACGGTCAGCATCGGCGTGCTGCGCGTGCCGCTGGTCGAGGCGCTGGCGGTGATCTTCCCGATCAGCCTGGCGCTGAGCATCTGGCAGGGCGGGCGGCGATGATCGCGGTGCTGGTCCGGCTCGCGCTGCTGTTCGGCGGGCTGTCGCTGCTGGCGTTCGGCGGCGGCACGGCGGTGCTGCCGGACATGCAGCGCGCCGCGGTCGACACCTATCACTGGATGACCGCGCCGGAGTTCCTGGCGTTCTTCGCGATCTCGCGCGCCGCGCCCGGGCCGGGCTCGTTGATCGCCGTGCTGATCGGCCAGAAGGCCGCGGGACTGCTGGGGGCCGCGGTTGCCGGGCTGGCGATGTTCGGGCCGTCCTGCGTGCTGGCCTACGCCGCCTCGCATGTCTGGCACCGCTCCGCAGGCTCGGCCTGGCGCCAGCACATCGAGCATGCGTTGGCGCCGATGGCCATCGGCCTGACCTTCGCCAGCGCCATCGTGCTGATGCGCGGCACTGAGCACGACTGGCGCGCCTACGCCGTCACCGCGGTCGCCACCCTGGTGCTGTCGCTCACTGAGGTAAACCCGCTGTTCGTGCTGGCTGCCGGCGCGGCGGCGTTGCTGCTGGCGGGTGGTTAGTGCACCGATCCTGTCACGCAACGACGTCGCGCAGCAGCGCGAAGCCGGTGGACGAGACTTCTACGCCGGTGACCCCGCCGCGGGTTGCGACGATGTGCTCGGCGATCGGCAGCCAGATCGCCGGCGCATCCTGCCAGATCAGCGCCTGCGCCTTGGTCATGGCGGCCTGGAAAGCGGTGTCGTCGGCGGTCGTGCCGGCGATCCGCAACAGGCGATCGACCTCCTGGTTGCGGTAGCGGCCGATGTTCCAGGCGTCGGGAATGGTTGCGTCATCGATATTGGAACGGAACAATGCCGTCAATTGATGCAGCCCCGAGGCGTTGGCCGGGCTGAAGCCGAGCAGGGCCAGGTCCCACCGCAAGCCGGCGCGCGCCTGGCGCAGCGCGTCCCAATACGCGTTGCCCTGCATCTTCGTTACGGTCACGCCGACACCGACCTGCCGCAACGATGCGGCCACGCTCTCGGCAATCGGTGCATCGAACGGGAACAGTCCCTCCGAGGTCAGCATCGCCAGGTGCAGCGGCCGCCGCGAGGTGTGCCCCGCCTCCGCCAACAGCGCCTGTGATTTGCCCGGGTCGTGCGCCAGCGTGCCGATCGATGCGTACCCGATCGTGTTGAATGCCAGCGGCGAGTCCGGCACCCGCGCATAGCCGACGAACAGTTTGGCGGCGATGTCTTCCACCGGCACCGCCAGGTTCAGCGCCTCGCGCACTTTCTGCTGGGCCAATTCCGGCCGCGTCAGATTGAGCGCAAAACCCAGCGTTCGCAGTCCCGGCGCGGCGATCAGCCTGATCTCCGGCGCCTGCGCCAATTCATGCGCGAGGGCGGGTGACACGCCGTCGATGCCCTGCACAGCGTTGGCGCGCAGGAAGCTGTTGCGGTCGACCGGTTCGATGGTCGTTTGCAGGACAAGCCGCGCGGTCCTGGGGCGGCCGGCCCAGTAACCCTCGAACGCCGTCAGCGTGACGCGCCTGCCTTGCTCGAAGCCGGCCAGCCGATACGGACCGGCACCGATCGGATTGGTGGCGATGGCCGTGTCGCTGAACGTTTCGATTGCGTTCGGCGAGACCAGCCCGCCCGACGGGTGCGCCAGCGCGGCGGGCAACTCGCGGTAGGGGGACTGGGTGCGGATGATAACGGTCGCCGGGTCGGGGGATTCGACCGCCGCCAACGCACCCCACAGCTCGCGATGGGTCGGATTTCGTTGCGGGCTCATCAGGCGCAGCAGATTGGTCCTCACCGCGTCGGCATCGACCGGGGAGCCGTCGTGGAACCGCGCGTCAGGGCGCAGCTTCAGATGGCATGACATCAGGTTGGATGCCATGGTGTAGCCGGTGGCGAGCAGCGGCACGATGCGCATCGCGGCGTCGAAGCCCAGCAATCCGTCGTACAGACACAACGCTGCCTGCGTGGCGCCGGGATCGAGGGTGAAGCTGCCATGCGCCGGATCGAGCGTCAGCGCGCTGGTGCCTTGCGCGAAGGTGAATGAGCGTGCCGCGGCCTTTGGCGGTTGCGACTGCGGTTGGCGCACGGCCGCGACCGCTGGCAGGCCGGTCAACAGGTCGCGGCGCCGCATGTTCATTACGTAGGCGAACCTCCCGGGTATGACCGACCGTACCCGAAGCGCGCCTGCCCCTCAACGCATGGCCTCTCAATGTCATGGCCGTCACCCTTCCACGTCATGGCCGGGCTATGACGGCGTGGATGTTCCACGCAAAACGTCAATCCTTCCGCGACCTGGTGTGATAACCGACTGCGACACGCCGCCCGCCCAACTGCTATAACCTACCCCCAATGGACAACCCCTTCGAACACGCCCTCGCGCGGCACCGCGCGCGGGATCTCGCCGGTGCCGAGGCGCTGTATCGCGAGGCACTGGCGCGCGATCCCACGCACGCGGACGCGCAGCATCTTCTCGGTGTGCTGCGGCACCAACAAGGCCGCCACGCCGAGGCGCTCGGCCTGATCGACCAGGCGCTGGCGCAACGACCGTCGGCCGCGGCGTATACCAATCGCGCCGCCGTGCTGACCGCGTTGGGCCGGATGCAGGACGCGCTCGCCAGCCACGATCTGGCGTTGCAACAAGATCCCGCCCTGCCGCAGGCCCATGCCAACAGGGCCGAAGTGTTGCTGGCCCTGTCGCGTCATGCCGAGGCGATCACAAGCTACGATCGCGCCCTGGCGTTGCGGCCCGATCACACTGGAAATTGGTTGCGCCACGGCGATGCCTTGCAGGCACTCGGCCGGCCTCAGGAAGCCCTGTCCAGCTACGATCGCGCGCTGGATTGCGATACCGCCAATGCGGTGGCGTGGCTCAATCGCGGCGTGTCGCTTGAGGCGTTGGATCGGCTTGAGGACGCGGCCGACAGCTACCATCGCGCCGTCGCCCTGCAACCGGACAATGCCCGCGCGCACGCCAATCGCGGTAACGCGCTGCACGGGCTCGACCGTCACGTGGCCGCGATCGATTGTTACGATCGCGCGATCGCGCTGGGACTGGAAGACGCACCGGTCTGGTTCAGCCGAGGCAACGCGTTGCAGGCGCTGGATCGGCACGAGGACGCGCTGGCGAGCTTCGACCGTGCATTGGCGCTGCGGTCGGACTACGTCGCGGCATTGAACAATCGCGGCAATTCGCTGCGTGCGTTGTCGCAGTACGACGCGGCGATCGACAGTTATCGTCGCGCGCTGGCGGTCGATCCGCAGTCCCGGCTGGCGCGCATCAACCAGGGCAACGTGCTGCAGATCCTCAATCGGCACGATGACGCGCTGGTTTGCTACGATACCGTTCTGACGGCGGATCCCGAGCACCTCGACGCACGTTGGAACGGTGCGCTGTGCCGCCTGGCACTTGGCGATTTCGCACAGGGCTGGCGCGACTTCGAGTGGCGCGATCGCCTGACGATGGGCATCCGCCCGTTTGCCGAGCCGCTATGGCTGGGACAGCCGGAGATCGCCGGGCGCACGATACTGCTGCACGCCGAACAGGGCCTCGGCGATACGTTGCAGTTCTGCCGTTATGCGCCGTTGCTGGCCGCACGCGGCGCCCGCGTTGTGCTTGAGACCCAGCAACCGCTGCAACGCCTGCTGACCACGCTGCAAGGTGTGGAGCGGATCGTGGCGCGCGGCGATGCGCTGGGCGCGTTCGATCTGCAATGTCCGCTGATGAGCCTGCCGCTCGCCTTCGGCACGACGCCGGAGACCATTCCGGCAGCGGTGCCTTATCTGCACGCCGATCCGCGCGTCGCGGCACGGTGGCGCGCGCGGTTGGCGGCATTGCCCGGCGTGAAGATCGGCCTGGTCTGGGCCGGCAATCCGCGCAGCTTCAATTGGATCGCCGCCGAGATGGATCGCCGCCGTTCGATCACCTTGGCGCGGTTCGCGCCGCTGGCCTTGGTCGGCGGCATCAGTCTGATCTCGTTGCAGAAGGACGCGGCCGGTGCGCAGGCGCGCGAACCGCCATCGGGCATGACGATCCACGACTGGACCGACGAGCTGACGGACTTCGCCGATACCGCCGCGCTGGTCCAGACGCTCGACCTGGTGATCGGTGTCGACACATCGGTGGTGCATGTCGCCGGCGCGCTAGGCAAACCGGTGTGGATTCTCAACCGATACGGCGCGTGCTGGCGCTGGTTGCGCGAACGCAGCGATACGCCTTGGTATCCGACCGCGCGGCTGTTCCGCCAGCCTCGCGCCGGCGATTGGGCCGCGGTGATGGCACAGGTCTGCGGCGCCTTGCCGGAATTCGTTGCAACGGCTCAAATCCGAGCGGCACAACTGAGATGATCCATGACCGCGCTCGCCCCAACCGCGCCCAATACACCGCTTGCCGGCATCACCGTGCTCGACTTCGGTCAGATCTTCCAGGGGCCGTACGCGACTCTGCTGATGGCGCGCGCCGGCGCCGACGTGATCAAGATCGAGCCGCCGACCGGCGAGCCGCTGCGGCGCAACCCGGCCGGCAAGGGCCCGCGGCTGGCATTCGCGATGCTGAATTCCAACAAGCGCGCGATCACGCTCAATCTGAAGTCGGAACGAGGCCGCGGCCTGTTGATCGACATGGCGCGACGGGCGGATGTGCTGCTGGAGAATTTCTCGCCCGGAACGATGGATGACCTGGGCGTCGGGTTCGAGGTGCTGCGCGCGGTCAATCCTCGGCTGGTCTACGCCACGGGCACCGGCTTCGGCATCAGCGGGCCGGATCGCGATACGCTGGCGATGGACCTGACGATCCAGGCGGCGTCGGGGATCATGAGCGTGACCGGCGCGCCGGATGGTCCGCCGATGAAGGCCGGGCCGACCTTGGTGGACTACATGGGCGGCATCCATCTTTACGGTGCCGTGATGACCGCACTGTTCCAGCGCGAGCGGACGGGTGTTGGCCAGCTTGTGGAGGTGGCCATGCAGGAGGCGGTGTATTCCTCCTTGGCCTCAAGTTTCGAATATTATTTCCGCACCGGACAGACCCCGCCGCGCACCGGCAATCGCCAGGCCGGGCTGACCACCTCGCCGTATAACGTGTTTCCCGCCGCCGACGGGCACGTCGCGATCCACGTGGTGACCGAGGGTCACTGGCAGAAACTCCTGACGGCGATGGGGCGTGAGGACCTGAAGGACGATCCACGCTTCACCAGCATGAACGCGCGGGTGCAGAACATGGCCGCGACCGAGGCGGCAGTGACGGCCTGGACCAGTCGGCTGCCGAAGGCCGAGGTGTTCGCCATCACGCGGCGCCATCGCATTCCGTGTGCGCCGGTGCGCACCGTCCCTGAGGTGATGAACGATCCGCACATGCATGGACGCGGGATGCTGGAGCGGATCACCCATCCTGACATCGGCGAGATCGTTGTTCCGACGACGCCGCTGCGCCTGCACGGCGCCGACAAGGTTGCGACCATTCCCAGCCCGTCGATCGGACAGCATAACGATAAGGTCTATGGGGGGTGGTTGGGGTTGAGCACGGGGGAGGTTGCGGCGTTGCGTTCGGGGGGGGTGATTTGAGACTTGTCGGCGGGTGCGGTGTCTCGGGTGGGGCTTTCCGTGCGGCGTGCATGCGAAGCGTGGGTGCCGGGGTGACCTTCGTCGGCGCAGGCAAAGTCGCGGTTAGCCTCGGGACCTATTCCCCTGACGAACCGCCGCGACGCGCTGGTTTCACGCGTTCCAGGGATCAATCACGACAACGCCACAATCGGTGAAACCGCCGATGTCGCGTGTGGCGACGCTGGCTCCGGCGGCGCGGGCGGTCGCCGCGATCAATGCGTCAAATCCCTCTATTGGCTTACCGGCACGGCGGCGCCCCACGACAATTTCGGCATAGCGATCCGCCGCGGTCGCGCCGAACGGCAGGATGCGGCCGGCAAGATCCTCATCGAACATTGCGGCGGCAGACGTTGCGAGCGCGTCGCGCCGCCGCCCGGCGGGCAGGAGAGCGATACCGTAGAGCAGCTCCGCCTGATTGATGCGGGTCGTACAGAGCAGCGCGCGCGGTTGGGCCGCGACCCAGGCAAGGACCTTCTTGTGCGGCTCCGGGCGCATCAGCTCCGAGAGCACGTTGGTATCGAGAACGATCACACCTCGAACGCTGGCGGCTCGGGTATCGGCACCGGCGGGTGCGGCTCAAGGTCGACGTCGCCCAGCGGCGCAAACCGGCGGCGGATCGCTTCCGCCAGGTTGGTCTCCTGCTCGTGACCGGTCTCCAGCGCTTCACCAAGGATGCTTCGCAGCTCGGCTTCCATTGAGCGGCCGTGACGCGCCGCACGCACGCGCAGCCGCTCCTTTACCGCCGAATCGATATTGCGAATCGTCAGAGTGGCCATCGGTGCGTATCGTCGCGGTGCATGATGGCACTGTATGCACTGCTGGCATCGAATGCAAGACATGCGCGCTGTATCGGCTCGGTCTCCCGGTTACGAGGCGACTGGCCGGATACGCCGTTACCGACCCTCAAAGAAACGACACCGGGTCCACATCCACCTCCACCCGCGCGCCGCGCGGCACCTTCACCCGCGCCAACCATTCGCGCAAAATCGGCTGCACCGCGATCTCCCGCCGCGTCTTCAACAGCAGCCGCCGACGGTGCCGCCCGCGCAAGATACTCAACGGCGCCGGCGCCGGCCCCAGCACCGTCACCCCATCCCCCGACGGCGCAGCGCGGCCCAGCTCGCGCGCCAGCCCATCCGCGACCTCGGCGTGATCGGCGCTGACAATCAACGCCGCCAACCGCCCATACGGCGGCCAGTGCCCCGGCCGGCGCTGCGCCGCCTCGCGCGCCATGAACGCGTCCAGATCGCCGGCCACCAGCGCCTGCATCACCGGATGCTCGGGGGTGAAGGTCTGCAGCAGCACCTGGCCGGGCGTCTCGGCCCGCCCGGCGCGCCCCGCCACCTGGTGCAGCAACTGCACCGTGCGCTCGGCGGCGCGCAGATCACCGCCCGCCAGGCCGAGATCGGCGTCGACCACGCCGACCAGGGTCAGATGCGGAAAATGCCAGCCTTTGGCAACGATCTGGGTGCCGATGATGAGATCGACCTCACGGGCGGCGATGGCGTGGGCGGCGGCGGCGGCGGCCTCGGGGCCCGGCATCGTGTCGCTCGCCATCACCAGGCGGCGTGCGTCGGGGAAGCGGGCGGCGGATTCCTCGGTGATCCGTTCCACACCCGGACCAACCGGCGTCAGGCTGTGCGCCGCGCCGCACGCCGGACACTCGGGCGGGATCGGAATGGTGTGGCCGCAATGATGACATTGCAGCATCCGCCGCACGCGGTGTTCGACCAGCCACGCGGTGCAATTCGGGCACGCCATGCGATGCCCGCAATGGCGGCACAGGGTCAGCGGCGCGTAGCCGCGGCGGTTGAGGAACAGCATCGCCTGCTCGCCGCGCGCCAGGGTCTCGCGCACCGCGGCGATCAGCGGCGGGGCGAGGAACTGGCCGCGCTCGGGCGGCGTGATGCGCATGTCGATCGCGGCGACCGACGGTAACGTTGCGCCACCGTGCCGGTCGGCCAGGCTGATGCGCTGGTAGCGCCCGGCCTCGACATTGGCCAGCGTCTCCAGGCTTGGCGTGGCGGACACCAGCACCGCCGGCGCCTCGCACAGGCGCGCGCGCACCACCGCCATGTCGCGCGCGTGGTAGACCACGCCATCCTCCTGCTTGAACGCGGTCTCGTGCTCCTCGTCCACCACCACAAGGCCGAGATCGGGGAACGGCAGGAACAGCGCCGACCGCGCGCCCACCACGACCGGCGCGCCGCCATCGGCCACCGCGCGCCAGGTGATGCGCCGCGTGCGCGAGCTCAGATCCGAATGCCAGACCGCGGGCGCCACGCCGAAGCGGCACTCGAACCGCTCCAGCCATTGCGAGGACAGCGCGATCTCCGGCAGCAGCACGAGCGCCTGGCGGCCGGCGCGCAGACATTCCGCGATCGCTTCGAAATACACCTCGGTCTTGCCCGACCCGGTAACGCCGTCGAGCAGCGTGACGGAGAATGCGCGCGCGGCCACCGCCTGGCGCAGCACCGCCGCCGCATCAAGCTGCGCCGCCGACAGCGCGGGCCCGGAATGTTCCGCATCCGGCGCCGCGAACGGCGGCTGCACCGGCAAGGCGGCGGGCACCAGCAGCCCGCCCTCGGCCATCGCGCGCACCACGCCGGTGCCGACGCCGGCGGCGCGCGCCAGCTCGTTCGCCGAATGCGCCGCGCCATCGGCCAAAGCCGCCAACACACGCTGGCGCGCCGGGGTCACGCGGGCCTCAGGCGGCGGATCGGCGGGACGCCAGCCCGACGGCGCGCGCCCGCTGTCGGGGCTGACAACGCGCAGCGCCATCGCCATCACCTCGCCCGGCGGCGACAACGTGTAGCTGGCCAGCCAGTCAACGAAATGGCGCAGCGCGACACGCATCGGCGGGGTGTCCAGCACGGCGATCAGCGGCTTCAGCTTGCGCTCGGGCAGGCCGCCATCCGGCTCGCCATCCCACACCACGCCGATCTCCTCGCGGCGGTTCAGCGGCACCAGCACCACATCGCCCGGCCGCACCACAAGCTCGGGCGGCACCAGATAATCGAACGGACCAGGAAACGGATACGGCAGCAACACCGGCACCCGCGCCGACGCGCCCAAAGCAAGATCGGGGCTCCGCCCCGAACCCCGCCAGGGGCGCTGCCCCTGGACCCCGCCAAGGGCAGCGGCCCTTGGAACCCGTCCTTTGGTCGTGTTGCGG
>Ga0326727_10009217_pt1 | contig 24431 bp, 19 predicted proteins | sample MB2enrmetagenome_FD_207643 | JGI IMG/M metagenome (GOLD analysis project Ga0326727, IMG submission 207643) | Lab enriched peat soil microbial communities from McLean, Ithaca, NY, United States - MB29MY | ecosystem: Environmental > Terrestrial > Soil > Wetlands > Peat | place: USA: New York... | reverse complement strand
AGACCACGACGCAGATTCGACGCCGATTTGCCCGGAATTTTACTCCAATTCTCGGGCGACGGGCGAAAAATAACGCTCGTCATTTGCGTCAACGCGCGTCCTGCGACGGCGCGCGCCGCGCGGACCCGTTGCGCGGCGACGGGGGCCGTCCTAGTGTCGGAGGCGTCATTGGCGGTCCGGCGCGAGCCGGGCCAACGGGAACGCGGTGCGGCGCGCCTTCGACCGGCGCGCCAAAGCCGCGGCTGCCCCCGCAACTGTAAGCGGCGAGCCGCTCTCCAACGATCCACTGGGGCTAAGCGCCCTGGGAAGGAGGAGAGCGGCGGAGAGCCGCGAGCCAGGAGACCGGCCTTTGACCGTGCAACCTTGAACCGCCGTCGGTGGGACGGCTGGAGGAGCCATGTTCAAAGCCGCATTCCGGCCCGCGCGGCGGGCCGCTTGGGCGTTCGCCGTTCTCTCGGCGACGTCCGCTCTCGGCGCTCGCGCCGACGAATTGCCGGAGATTGTCATCACCGCCGACCGGGTCGAAGAGCCGGTCGGCCAGACCGGCGCCTCGGTGACGGTCATTCCCGCTTCCGACATCGCCAAATACGGGACGAAGGGCGTCGGCGACGTGTTGCGCGACGTCGCCGGCGTCGACGTCTACGAACAAGGCGGCGTCGGAACCGTGACCGCAGTGCGCTTGCGCGGCGCCAACCCCGGCCAGACGCTGGTGCTGATCGACGGCGTCCGCGTCGGCGATCCCACCTCGACCGACGGCGCGCTCGACTTCGGCAACCTGTCGGCGGTCGACGTCGAGCGCATCGAGATCCTGCGCGGGCCGCAGTCGGCGCTGTACGGCTCCGACGCGATGGGCGGCGTGATCAACATCATCACCCGCAAGGGGACGAAGACGCCGCATCGCAATGTGACGGTCGAGGCGGGCAGCTACGGCACGCTGTCGACGCGCGCGACGATGTCGGGCGGCGACGACGCGTGGACCTATTCGCTCGGCGTCAACCTGCTGCACAGCGACGGCTTCCCGCGCTACGGCTACCGCGTCGACCGGCCGATTTTCGTCGGCAACGGCTACAGCGTGTATTTTCCGCTGCCGCCGTCGCCCGCCGACGACCCGACCGACAAGGGCGGGCTTTCCGGCCGTTTCGCCTACAAGCTGTCGCAGGACGTTTCGATCGACGCCGGCTTCTCGCTGATGGGCAACGCGCTGCGCTTCGACAATCCCTACGCCGCCGTCGCCTCCGACGTCTTCAGCCATTACAATCATTCGCAGGCGTTGATCGGCGACGGCTTCGTGCGCGCCAACGTCGATTCGTTCGGCGGCTTGCTGCAAAGCCAGCTCACGACCTTCGACAACGTCACGGATCGCAACACTTGGGAGACCGAGCAGTGTTACGATACTGCTTCGTTCAACTGCCGCTTGGGCTATGTCGGCGAACGCTACGGCGCGGAATACCAGGGCGACCTCAAGCTCGGCGGCTTCGGCGACTTCATCTTCGGCGCGCGCAACGAGACCGAGACTGCGCGCACCTCGCAAAGTCCCAATCCGGACGACGGTTCGTTCACGCCGATCCGGGCCCAGCAGATCACCAACTCGGTGTTCGCCGAGCACCGCCTGACGCTGTTCGACCGGCTCGACCTGACGCTCGGCGGCCGCGTCGACGCGATCGAAGGCGGCCAGACCTTCGACACCTGGCGCGCCACCGCCGCCTACCGCATCGGCGAAACCGGAACCAAGTTGCGCGCCAGCGCCGGGACCGGCGCCAAAGCGCCGACGCTCTACCAGCGGTTCAGTCAATATGGAACGCCGGGATTGCTGTCCGAACGCAGCTTTAGCGTCGAGGGGGGGATTGACCAGAAGTTATTTAACGATCGATTGTCGCTCTCCGCCACCGTTTTTTCGTCGGATTACAAAGATCTAATTCAGTACAACGATTCGTGCTGGACTTCGGATTGCTACTACAACGTCTCTCGCGCGCGCGTGCGCGGGGTCGAGCTGTCCGCGGAGGCCGCGTTGGCTCCAGGCGTTCTACGCGCCAAGGCGACCTACACTTACGACCGCGCCGAAAACCTCGATTTCGCCAATCCGTACGACATCGACGCGGGGTCGCAGTTGTACCGCGTGCCGCGCAATTCCGGCTCGCTGTCGCTGATTTACGACGGCGTCGCCAAGCTTGAGCTTGAGCCGCGCCTCACGCTCGTCGGGCAGCGCATCGACTACTACGACAATCCTGTGACCTTCACGTCGCAGAACGTGACTCTGGCCGCCTACGCCAAGCTCGACGTCCTCGCCAACTACAAGGTCAGCGACAACCTCGCCGCCTTCGCCCGGATCGAGAATCTCACCGACACGCGTTACGAGGAGGTCTACAACTACGGAACCGCGGGGCGCTCGTACTATGCGGGCATTTCCTACAGCTGGTGATGGAGAGCGCGGCGCGGCGGCGGGCGCCGCCTTTCCCCGCAATTGGGGAAGGCGGCGCGTCGCCGCGCGTCTTTGCGCGCTGGCGCTCGCCGCCGTTGCGGCGGTTTCGTCGCCCGTCCTCGCCAAGCCGCAGCGCGTCGTCTCGCTCAACCAGTGCGCCGACGAGCTCGTGCTGCGTCTCGCCGACCGCGACGCGATCGCCTCGATCACGTGGCTGTCGCAGGACCCGCGCGAGGCCGACATGGCCGCGGCGGCGGCCGGCCTGTCCGTCAACGACGGCCTCGCCGAGCAGGCGCTCGCTTACCGGCCGGACCTCATCTTGGTCGGCGCCTTCACCGATCCGGCGACGGTGGCGCTGTTGCGTCAGGTCGGCGCGCCGGTGGTCGCGCTCGACGTCCCCGAGACGTTCGACGCCGTGCGCCGCCAGTTCCGCGACGTCGCCGCCGCGCTCGAAGAGCCCGCGCGCGGCGAGGCGCTGGTCGCCGATCTCGATCGACGTCTCGCCGCCGCCGAAGCGCCGGTCGACGCCAGCCGGCCGCCGTTGCGCGCGATCGTGTTGAGGCCCGGCGGCTTCACCGTCGGGCCCGGCTCGCTCGTCGACGAGATCATGCGCCGCGCCGGCATGATCAATCTCGCGGCGCGGCTCGACGTCGGCGCCTACCCGCAGCTGCCGCTGGAAAAGCTCGTCATGCTCGACGCCGACGTGGCGGTGGTCGACGACGAAGGCTTCGCCGCCCCCGCCCTCGCCGAGGCGGCGCTCGCGCATCCGGCGGTCGCGGCGCTGGCGCGGCGGATGCGCTTCGTCTCGCTGCCGTCGCGGCTGTGGACCTGCCCCGGCCCCGCGCTGGCCGACGCCGTGCGCGTCCTCGCCGAAGCGGGCGCGGCCGCGCGGCGGGGGAGGGCGGAGAGATGACCGCGGCGCGGCGGCCTGCCGACGCCGGCGGTCGGCCGCTTCTGCTCGCGCTCGCCGGCCTGACGCTGGTCGCCTTCCTGATTTCGCTCGCCGTCGGCTATGTCCGCTTCGATCTCGTCGGCGCGCTCGACGACGCGATCCATGGCCGCGACAGCCTCGGCGCGCTGGCGCTGATCGAGCTGCGTCTGCCGCGCGCGGCGTTGGGCGCGACGGTCGGCTTCAGCCTCGGGCTGGCCGGCGCGGCGATGCAGGGGCTGCTGCGCAATCCGCTCGCCGATCCCGGCGTCGTCGGCGTCTCCGGCGGCGCGGCGCTTGGCGCCGTCGTCGCCTTCTATTCCGGCCTCGCCGCCGCGCTGCCGCTCGCTTTGCCGCTCGGCGGCGTCGCCGGCGCGGCGGTCGCGGCGATCGCGCTCTACGCGCTCGCCGGCCGCGGCGCCGGCACGATGACGCTGATCCTCGCCGGCGTCACCATCAACAGCTTCGCCGGCGCGCTGACCGCGCTGGCGCTCAATCTCTCCCCTAATCCCTACGCCGCGACCGAGATCATGTTCTGGCTGATGGGCTCGCTCGCCGATCGCAGCCTGCCGCATCTCTATCTCGCCGGGCCGCTGTCGCTCGTCGGCTGGGCGCTCATGCTTTCCGCTGCGCCGGCGCTCGACGCGCTGAGCCTCGGCGAGGACACGGCGCAGAGCCTTGGTTTCGATCTCGCCCGCCTGCGCGCGCGCCTGATCGCCGGCTCGGCGCTGGCGGTCGGCGCCGGCGTCGCCGTTTCCGGCGCGATCGGCTTCGTCGGGCTGGTGGTTCCGCATCTCCTGCGCCCGCTGGTCGGCCATCGGCCGGGCCGGCTGTTGCTGGCGAGCGGCTTCGGCGGCGCGATCGCGCTGCTGGTCGCCGACGTCGCGGCGCGGCTCTTGCCCGTGCATCCGGAGCTGAAGCTCGGCGTCATCACGGCGCTGATCGGCGCGCCGTTCCTGTTCGGCCTGATCGACCGCATGCGGCGGGAGGGGTGATGCGCGTCGTCGTGTCGCAAGCGGTCGTTCGTTTCGGCGAGCGCAAGGCGCTCGACGGCGTCGATTGCGCGGTTGGCGGCGGCGAGATGGTCGCCCTCGTCGGCCCCAACGGCGCCGGCAAGACGACGCTGTTGCGCGCGCTCGCCGATCTGCAGCCGCTGCAGGCGGGGGAGGCGCGCTACGACGGCCGGCGGGCGCGCGAGCTGCCGCGGGGCGAGTTCGCCCGCCGCGTCGCCTATCTCGCCCAGGGCGGGGAAGCGCATTGGCCGCTGCGCGTCGATCATCTCGTCGCGCTCGGCCGCCTGCCGCATCGCCGGCCGTTCGCGGATTTAAGCGCCGCCGACCGCGCGGCGGTCGAGGCGGCGCTCGCGGCGACGGACGTCGCGCATTTGCGCGCGCGCACGCTCGACCGGCTGTCCGGGGGCGAGCGCGCGCGCGTCCTGCTCGCTCGGGCGCTGGCGGTCGAGGCGGAGATCCTGCTCGCCGACGAGCCGGCGGCGGCGCTCGATCCGCTGCATCAGCTTGCGGCGATGGCGGTTCTGCGCGACGTCGCGCGCCGAGGGGCGGGCGTCGTCGTCGTCCTGCACGACCTCACCTTGGCGGTCCGCTTCTGCGATCGCGTCGTCGCGCTCGCCGGCGGCAAGGCGATCGCCGACGGCCCGCCCGCGGCGCTCACCGACGCGGTGATCGCCGCCGCCTACGGCGTCGAAGCGCTGCGCGGCGAGCATCGCGGCGAGCCGTTTCTGGTTCCCTGGCGGGCGATCGGCGCCGGGCGCGAGGGCGCCGGCGGTTGAGGCGCCGTTAACCCGCGCCTCAGACTTTGCGGCCGCGGCGAGACGGCGCGCTTGCCAAGCCGCGCGCGAATTGCCATGGAAAAGCCCATGCCGCGCAAGTTCGTCATCGCCGACGATCACGCTTTGTTCAGAACCGGGCTGCGTTTGCTGCTGGGCGACCGTTGCGGCCCGGCCGAGGTGCGGGAGGCGGCGAGCCTGCCGGAATTGCGCGCGCTGCTCGACGCCGACGCCGAAGTCGACCTCGCGCTCGTCGATCTGACCATGCCAGGAATGAGCGGCGGCGCCTCGATTCGCGATCTGCGCCAAGCCTTTCCGCAATTGCGCATTGTCGTCGTCTCAGGCTCGGAGCAGCGCCAGGACGTGCTCGACGCGCTCGGCGCGGGGGCCTGCGGCTATATCCCCAAGTCGCTCGATCCCGAGGCGATGGTCGCGGCGTTCCAGCAGGCGCTCGGCGGCGGCGTCTACGCGCCGACCCTGCTGCTCACCGAATCGCCGCGGGCGCCCGAGCCGTCGCCGCCGATCGATCCCAACATCCTCGCGATGCTGACCCCGCGCCAGTGCGACGTGCTGCGCCTGCTCGGCAAGGGCCAAGCGAACAAGGAAATCGCGCGCGCGCTCGATATTTCCGAGGGCACGGTGAAGATCCACCTCGCCGCCATCTTCCGCCTTCTGGCGGTGCGCAACCGCACCGAGGCGGTGCTGCGGGCGAGCGCGCTCGACATCTGACGGCGGCCTTCGCCGCGGACGACAGTTGTTCGAAGCGGATCCTTAAGATTCAGGCCGGGCGATCCGTCCGGGCGGCTCAGAGGCGAAACGCCGCCTCCGGGCGCGCGCGGCTTCGCGGCGCCCGGCCGGTCGCGCAACCGTGGCGGTCCGCCGGCCTCGCTTTTGGCACATTTGTGCATTAGAATGCGCCTTTGTTCGGATTTCGACGAGTGACAGTCGGCGCCTTGCGCGCTAAGAGGTTCCATCAAATGACATCTCCGTCCTGTTTGTGGCGGATGGTCTAACGAATTGAGCAACGCGCTAAGCGACGGTCTTCTCGCCAAGCACGAGGTCATCCGCACCGACAAGATCGAGCGGTTCAGCGAGGCGCTGCTCAAAACCTGTCGTGGGCGCGTCGTTTCGGTTAATTGCGACGATCGGCCGTTTTTCGGCCAAATGAATCGAGTGAAATTCGAGCGCGTCTCTCTCGGTTACTGCGCCCTCGACGCCGACTTCAAGATCGAGTTTCCTGAAGCCCCTTGGTACCGCTACCAGATCTGCTTGAGCGGCGGCGGAGAAATGATCATCGGCCGCAAAGCGGTTCCGTTGTCCGATGTCGCGGCTTGCGTCGCCCCGCCAGGGACAAACATCACGAACCGCTTCGGCGCCGGATATCGTCATCTGCTGTTATTGGTCGACCCGACGGCGCTGCAGGGAAAGCTCGAGGCGTTTGTAGGAACTTCTCTGCCGGGCCCGATCGAATTTCAGCCGGCGCAGCCTCTTGTCGCTCCTCGGTCCGAGATGCTGAGGCGTTCGGCGCTGTTCTTCGCCAGCGAGATCGAGAACTTCGAGATCGAGGCCTGCCGGCTGGCGCGCGGCGAGTTCGAGCAGGCGCTGCTGGCGGCGATTCTGTCGGGCAGCGCGCACAACTATTCCTATCTTCTTGAAGCGCCGTCGCCGGGCCTGACGCCGCGCCAGGTCTGGTCGGCGGAAGCCTTCATCGAGGCGAACTGGGACAAGCCGCTGACCATCGAGGCGTTGTCGCAGGCGGTCGGCGTCGGCGCGCGCAGCATCTTCAAGGCGTTCAAAGACTATCGCGGCTATTCGCCGAAGTCGTTCCTGAGGGACGTCCGGCTGCGGCGCGCGCGCGAATTGCTCCGCGTCGCCGAGCCTGGCGTCAGCGTCGCCGCAGTCGCCTATCGTTGCGGATTCCAGAACCACGGCTATTTCGCGCGCGAGTATCGAGCCCGGTTCGGCGAAACGCCCTCCGCGACGCTCGGTCGGGGCCGAGACGCCCGGCTGGGTTGAACCGGCCAGCTAGGGTCGCCTAGTCGGCGAATGCACGTGCGGCGCCCGTGCTTCGCTGTGGGGATTAAACGATCCTTGAGCATGCGCCACTACTATCAACGTCGGCGTGCGTGAAAAGCGGCGGCTCGTCCGTGAGTTTCCGCGTCCAATCCGTGGCGACAAAGCCGGCGCTCCCGGTCGCCGAACAGAGGGGCTCACATTATGAAGCCTGACGACCTTAATCCCCGGACCAAGACGCGCATTCCGCTGATAGGCATGGCGAAACGGTTTGGCGTCAAATCGATCGGGGGCCAGATCAATCTGCTGATCGCGTTCGCGATCCTCTGCCAAGTCTGCGTCATCGGCCATCAGCTGATCGAATACCGGAAAGTCATCTGGTCGGAACGCCAGTACGAATTGACGAACCTGGTGAAGAGCGCCTTGTCGGTCGTCGAAGCGGATTACGCTGCGTCTCAGTCAGGACAACTCAGCCTCGAGGCGGCCCAAGCCAGCGCGCAGAAGACGCTCGCCGCGATGCGCCACGGGGACGGCGACTATTTCTGGATCAATGATTTGCAGCCCCGCATGATCATGCATCCGCTCAAGCCTGAAATGAATGGTCAGGACCTCTCGGACTACAAGGATCCGGCGGGCAAGCGGATGTTCGTCGAAATGGCCCAAGTCGCGAAGGATTCCGGGTCGGGGTTCGTCAGCTACGAGTGGGCGAAGCCGGGCAAGGAGGCGCCGCAGCCAAAACTGTCCTACGTCACAGAATTTAAGCCTTGGGGTTGGGTGATCGGGACGGGGGTCTATGTCGACGACCTCAACGAGCTCTTCCTCGCGCAGCTGAAGACCGAAGGCGCTCTGACCCTCGCGGTCATCGTCGCCTGCGCGGCCGTGTCGTTCGCCATGGGAAGGAGGCTCGCGCGGCCGATCGTGTCCATGAGCGAGGCCATGGAGCGACTCGCCGAGGGACGTCTTGACGTTTCAACCGACGAGAACGCGCGCACGCGCGAACTCGGCCGCATGGCGCGCGCGCTGGCGGTGTTCAAACAGAACGCTCTCGATCGGAAGCGGCTCGAGGCGGAGACGGCCGCCAGCCGAGCCGCCGCCGAGGCCGAGCGCGAACGCACGGCGGCGGAGCGGGCCAAAGCCGCCGACGAGCAAGCGGAAGTTGTGCGCCGTCTCGGCGAAGGGCTGGAACATCTCGCCGAGGGCGATCTCATGGCGCGGCTCGGCGATGGTTTCTCGGCGAGCTATGCGGAAATCCGCGACGACTTCAACCGGGCTATCGACAAGCTGAAAGAGACCATGCTCGCCGTCGTCTCCGGCGCCGACGCGATCGAATCGGGCGCGCGGGAAGTCTCCACCGCTTCGGACGACTTGTCGCGGCGCACCGAGCAGCAAGCGGCCAGCCTGGAGGAGACGGCGGCGACGCTCACCGAAATCACCGAGACGGTGAAGCGGGCGGCGGATGGCGCGAAGCTCGCGCGCGAGGTCGTATCGAAAGCGAAGACCGACGCCGATAAGAGCGCCGTCGTGATGGGCGAGGCGGTCGAAGCCATGAACGCGATCGCGAGCTCCTCGCAGCAGATCGGCCACATCATCGGCGTCATCGACGAGATCGCCTTTCAGACCAACCTGCTCGCGCTCAACGCCGGGGTCGAGGCGGCGCGCGCCGGCGAGGCGGGCAGGGGCTTCGCGGTGGTCGCCTCGGAAGTGCGCGCGCTCGCGCAGCGCTCGGCGGAGGCCGCCAAGGAGATCAAGGGGCTGATCTCGCAATCGTCGACGCAGGTCGACGCCGGCGTCAAGCTGGTGGCCGAGACCGGCCGCTCGCTGGAGCGCATCCTGACGCAGGTGGGGCAAATCAACTCGGCGGTGTCCGACATCGCCGCGGGGGCGCAGGAACAGGCGACGGCTTTGCAACAGATGAACGTCGCGATCGACCAGATGAACATGTTCACGCAACAGAACGCGGCGATGGTCGAAGAATCGTCGGCCGCCGGCCGCTCGCTGTCCGACGAGACCACGAAGCTGTCGCATCTCGTTGGCCAGTTCCACGTCGGTCGACCGGCCGCCGAAGAGACGATCCGCAGCGAGCTGAAGAAGGCGGCGCCGCACGCCTTCCGCGAAAGGCCGCGATCCGAATCTGCGGCGAAGCAAAGCCCCGCTGCTCGCGCCAAGTGCGAGCCAGCGCGACAAACCGCGACCAAAGCCGTCGCGGCCGCGGGGGCGCGGACCGCCGCTGGCGACGGCGAGGAGTGGGCGGAGTTCTAAACGCGTTGGGCGGCGCGCCCACATCTCGGCGCGCCGCGTCGAATTCCGAGCGAACTTGAAACGGAAAAGGCGTTCTCGTGAGCGACAACGCAAACCTTGGCTCCGGCAAGGACATCGAGCTGATCGCCTTCAACATAGGCGAGCAAGAGTTCTGTCTGGGCACGACCTCGGTGCGCGAGATTCGGGGCTGGACGCCCGTCACCGCCTTGCCGCACGCGCCGCACTTCCTGCTCGGCGTCGTCAACCTGCGCGGCGTCGTGCTGCCGATCGTCGATCTGGCGGTCAGGCTCGGCTTTCCGCCCACGCTGCCGACGGCGCGCCACGCCATCATCGTCGTCGAGGTCGGCGACCAGGCGGCCGGTCTGCTCGTCGACGGCGTTTCCGACATCCTCACCGCCGAAGAGTCGCAAATCCAAGCGACGCCGACAATTGCGGCAGAGACCGCCAGGCTCTGCCTGCGTGGGGTGATCGCTTTGGACGGGCGCCTGATCGGCGTCGTCGACATCGCCAACTTGCTGCCATCGCCTTCCAAGGAACTCGCTGCGGCCTGAGCGCGCGCCCTCAGGACGCATGCAGCCGAATCGCGCTTGCGGCGCCTCTCGGCGTTCTTCTGCGACGCTTCCGAACGACGGCTCTTCGCCCGTCTGCGACCTACCCGGGCGGGGATTACGGGGATTACGCCATTCGGTCGCCAGCCAATTGCGTCTTGCAGGAACGCATCGGCCGGCTGTCCTGCCGCCGTTCGCCGCCAACGCGGTCCGGCTTCCGCTTCATGCGCCCGCCTGCGATCTCGGCGATTTCCTGCGCGCGCTGGCGACGCCCGAACCGATCCATCACGGGTCGCCGGCGAGCGTGAAGGAAAAGCCGATTGAGATCGGCGCGAAGGTCGTCAGCCACGGCCGCCATGTCGCGTTTCAGATCGCGGAGCTCGCCATCCCGAGGAATCCGTTCGCCGAAATTCTGCGGCCGATCGCCGAATTGCGACCGCCGTCGCTCCCATCGACGGCGTAAAGCGTTCGACTGTCATGCGATCGCTCCAGCGCTCAGGAGAAATGCGTCTCACAGGAGAAATGCGTCTTAATGAGCGAAAACTCGACACGCCCCGATTCTGAAAAGGGCGTCGGCCCGGCGCGACGCCCATCGTCAAGAGGCATCGGCGCTTCAAGCGCTTCAGGATTGCGCGACAAACCGATATGGCGCAGTCCGAGGCTGAAGCCAGCCGCCATCTGAGGGATGTCGGCTAAAGACCCCTCAGCTTCGTTTGCGGACGACGAAAGCGCGTCGCGATTTACGCTCGGGTCGCGGGCGTAGGGGGTAAATCGTGCTTGAAGGGCCTGCCGTCGACCTTTGCCGTGCGTAGATTCCGAGTCTCCCGCTCGATCAAGGGGCGGCCTATGCATGCCTCGTCGGGACCCCGTCCTCAAGCGACAGGGCGGCGACTGTGGCAAATTCGCGTCGATCGGCGCAAAGCAGGAGACATCATAATGGAATATCGACTTGAGATGATTAACTTCGAGGGCGAAGGCAATCGGCCCGATTTCCTGGTGCGGCGCCTCAATGAATTCGGCAAGGACGGCTGGCGGGTCGCGAGCGTCGACCTTACGCCTCATCCGGCGTTCGTGGAGGGGAAGCTTCCCGTCTTGCTTGAGCGGCTGACCGCCTCCGAGGTCAAGGCGAGAAACGCGGCGTGAGATCGGAGGACGAGGCGTGCGGAGCGCGGCCCAAGGCTTCATCGGGTCGCGCTCCGGCCCGCGTTGATCCGTTGCTCGCATGCTTTGTGTTTCTGGCGGAAGGCGACGACATTCCCGGGTGGCCGAGGATCTGCTCCAGCCGACGGCTGCTGCTGTTCGCCCAGATGTTTGAACGTCGGGGCGAAGGGCGCCGCGGCCGCGGCGCGATTGGGGGCGAGAACGCCCGATCGGGGATCGTAGGCAAAGGCGTTTATCCCGTCTTGGCCGCACGAGGCGACGATTTCAGGCGCTTCCTCGGCGATGCAACTGTGATAGTCAGCAGCTTAAGCTGATTTGGAAAGTGACGGCGCGGCGAACGCGGCGGGTCACTCGATCCCGGCGTCGCCCGTCGGGCGTTCATCCCTATCGCCCGAGCGCGTGAATCAGGGCGGCGCGAAGCGCGCGCGCCTCGACCGGTTTGGTCAGCCACGGCAGGCCGGAGCCGCTGAGCGCGGCCGCCGCGTCGGCGTCGGTCGAGCCGCTGATCATCACCACCGGCGCCGCGGGCCAGCGCGCCCGCAGCCCCTCGACGAACTGCAGGCCGGTCGCCGCTTCGGCGAGGTCGTAGTCGACCACCAGCGCTTCCGGCATTCCCGCGGCGTCGATCGCCGCCCGCGCCGCGGCGATCGAGGCGGCCGAGGCGACGACCGCGCCCTGGTCGACGAACTCCTGCTTCATCGCCGCCGCGCACAGCGGGTCGTCGTCGAGGATGAGGATGCGGCGCCCGGCGAGCGACTCGACCTCAGCCTCGGGGCGCGCTTCCGCGCGCGGCGCCGTGATCGCCTCGCGCAGCCACAGCGTGAAGACGCTGCCCTTGCCGGGCCGCGAGCGCAGGGCGACGCGGCCGCCCATCAGCGCCGCCAGGCGCTTGACGATCGCCAAGCCGAGGCCGATGCCCTCGTTCGCGCCGGTCGCCGTCGTCTTGGCGCGGCGGAACTCCTCGAAGATCGACTCGGTCTGGTCGGACGCGACGCCCGCGCCGGTGTCGACCACCGCGACGCCGATCTCGCCGCGTCGGCGCCGGGCGCCGAGCAGCACGCCGCCGCTCGGCGTGAACTTGAACGCGTTGGCGAGCAGGTTGCGCGTCGCCAGCTCGATCAGCGTGCGGTCGGCGACGACCTTGGCGCTGGTGGGCGCGACGCGGAAGGCGAGGCGGCGGTCGTGCGCCGTCGCCTCGAAACCGGGCTTGAGCGCGGCGAACAATTCCGAAAGCGGCGTCGGCGCTAGATTCGGCTTGATCAGCCCGGCCTCGATCTTGGAGATGTCGAGCAGGGTGTCGATCATCGCCCTCAGCGAGCGCAGCGCGCTGTCGAGGTTGGCGACCAGCTCGGCCGTCTCGCCCTGGGCGAGGCGGCGCGACAGCGCGCTGACGAACAGCGTCATGGCGTGCAGCGGCTGGCGCAGGTCGTGGCTGGCGGCGGCGAGGAAGCGCGACTTGGAGCTGATCGCCTCCATCGCCTCGTCGCGCGCGTCCTGCAACTGCGCCTCGAAGGCGCGCTCGCGCGTGATGTCGATCAAGAGCACGAACGCGCCGCGCACCCGGCCGTCGGCGTCAAGGTCGGGATAGGCGAAACCGCGCACGACGTTGATCCGTCCGCCGGCGAAGTCGACCGCCGATTCGAATTCGGCTTGGGCGCCGGCGAGCGCGCGCTCGATTTGCGGACGAACGCCGACGGCGAAATCGCGCGCGATCGTCCCGAGTGGGCGATTGAGATAGGCCGCGGGAGGCGCGCCGGTCCACGCGGTCACCTTGGCGTTAACGAAATGGCAAACAAGATCAATATCATAATAGGCGACGAGGGCGGGCAGCCCGTCCGCCATGACGTTCAGCATGTGCGCGTCGCACAAAAAGCGCGTGGCGCGCTGCGCCCCTAGGCAGGTGAAAGACGAATCTGGCTTGTTCATTCCGCGCCTTTCTCCGCCGGCGAACCGGCGAAAACCATACGCCTGGCGGACGGCGCGGCCAATTGCTTTCACCGAACGGCCTATGCCTTTCGGCATAGAGCGCAAGTAGCGCGTCTGGCGAATGGCGCCGGTCGCATTTTTTTGTGATGGAACGAATTCGGAAATTACGGAGAGCGTCGTACATGACTATCGCCATACAGCCCTGCGATCCCTCGGTAAGGCAAGCCGCCGAGTCGATCGCCGCGGGCGATTTGGCGACCCTCAAGTTCCCCTACGCCGACGCCGTCGTCGTCGCCTACGCGCCCGGCCAGGAAGTGGTCGGCGAAGGCGACCCCACCGAGAATTTCTTCGTCGTGGTGCGCGGCGTGTTCCGCGCGGTGAAGGTCACGCGCGATGGACGGCGGCAGATTTTCGCCTTCTACATGCCCGGCGACATGTGCGGCCTCGAGCCTGAGGAGACGCACGGGCTCACCATCGAGGCGGTCAACGCCGGGGCGATGGCGACGCTGGCGCGGCAGGCGTGTCGGGCCCGCATGAGCCGCGATCCGCAGTACAATGCGGCGATCTTCGACAATGTGACGCGCGCGCTCACCTACGCGGTCGACCATATGACGATGGTCGGACGCAGCTCCGCCGAGGAGCGCCTCGCTTGGTTTCTGGCGATGCTCGCCCAGCGCAGCCCGCGCCGCGGCGGCTCGATCGAGCTCGCCATGCAACGCCAGGACATCGCCGACTACCTCGGCCTCACCATCGAGACCGTCAGCCGCACCTTCACCCATCTCAAGGCGCAGGGCCTCATCGCTCTGCCGACCACCCGCCGCGTCGACATCCTGCGGCCGGACTTGCTGACGCGCCTCGCCTCGGCCGACCGCGATTCGCCGATCCGCGACTACCGCGCGGTCTGCTGACGCGCCGCCGCTCCCTCGCCTCAGCCAGTCACACGCCCGCCGCGCCGGCGAGGCGCGCGTTCGCTATTCGTCGCGGCGCTCGCCGATTCGCCGTCGGCGGACGTCGGCGGACGACGGCGGCGCGCGCGAGAGACTTGAGCCGCCGCCGTTATCCATGTTTTGTCCGTCCGCGGCCGCGAGCGGCCGCGCCGCCCCTTGAGCACGATGCCTGACGCCCGCTACCTCGAAGAAGAAAAGATCTCCGTCTTGTTGTGGAGATTTTCGCTGCCGGCGATCGCCGGGATGCTGGCGGCCGCTTGCTACAACGTCATCGACAGCATCTTCGTCGGCCAGGGCGTCGGCGTGATCGCGCTGACGGCGGTGACGATCGCCTTCCCGATCATGGCGTTCCTGATGGCGATCGGCATGCTGATCGGCATCGGCTCGGGCGCGCTGGTGTCGATTTCGTTGGGCGAGAAGAATATCGAAGAAGCCGAGCAGATCCTCGGCAACGCGCTGATGATGGCCATCGTCTTCATCGTGCCGGCGGTGCTGGTGGTGCTGCATTTTCTCGACCCCCTGCTGACCAGCGTGATGGGGGCGACGCCGGCAGTGCTGCCCTACGCGCGCGATTTCGTCAGCATCATCCTGATCTCCAGCGTCTTTCTGCATATCGGCTTCGGCCTCAACAACGTCGTGCGCGCGCAGGGCGCGCCGAAGACGGCGCTGGCGACGCAAATTCTCTCGGTTGTGGTCAATCTTGTTCTCGATTACGTTTTCATCTTCGTTTTTCATTGGGGCATCAAGGGCGCGGCGTGGGCGACGGCGATCGGCCAGGGCAGCTCGGCGGTGTGGGTGCTGGCCTTCTTTCTCAGCGGCCGCGGCGTGCTGAAGCTACGGCTGCGCCATCTGCGGCCGAATCTCGCGATCATGAGGCGGATCGCCGCGATCGGGGTGGCGCCGTTCGCCATGCAGCTCGGCCTCAGCGCCGTCATGGTGGCGCTCAATTGGCTGATTCTCGGTCTCGGCGGCGATGTCGCGGTCGCGGCGTTCGGCGTCGTCAACAGGGTGACGATGCTCGCCCTGATGCCGGTCATCGGCATCAGCCAGGGCGCGCAGCCGATCATCGGCTATAATTTCGGGGCCGAGAAGCCGCGCCGCGTGGTCGAGACGGTGACGAGGGCGACCGTCGCGGCCTCGGCGGTCTGCGTCGTCTCGTTCCTGGCCGCGGAGCTGTTCGCCGACGGCATCATCCGCCTGTTCGGCGACGAGCCGCAGATGATCGAGACCGGGCGAACGGCGTTGCGCATTTTTATCGCCGCGCTGCCGCTGGTCGGCGCGCAGATCATCGGCGCCAACTACTTCCAGGCGGTCAACAAGGCGCACTACGCCGTCGTCTTCAGCCTGTTGCGGCAGATCATCGTGCTCATCCCGGCCGCGTTTCTCTTGTCGCGGTTCTGGGGCCTCACCGGCGTGTGGGTGGCGGGTCCGGCCTCCGATCTGGCGTCGGTCGTCATCACCGCGCTGTGCGTGTCGGCCGATCTGCGCGCTTATCTCAAACGCTACGCCGTCCCCGTCGAAACAGCGGCCTGATCGACCGCGCGGCCCGCCGCCGCCCTCAGTTGGCGAAGAACATCGGCAGGCGCGCGAGCGCGAGCGCGGCGCGGGTGGTGCCGCCGTAGATCCATTCGTTGGCGCGCACGTGGCCATAGCCGCCGAGCACCAGAATCGAGGCGCCGAACTGCTCCGCCTCGTCCGCGAGCACGGTGGCGACGTCGCGGCCGCGGGTGAGCGCTCGCTTGGTCTCGATGGCGATGTCGTGGCGGGCCATGTGGCGGGCGATGTTGGCGCAAGGGTCCTCGCCCTCGCCGTCGGCGCCGTCCTCGGGATCGACGGTGACGAAGCGGGCGAGCCGGGTCTGGCGCAACAGCGGCATCGCCTCGCGCACCGCGCGCGTCGCCTCGCGGCTGCCGTTCCAGGCGACCAGCGCCCGCTGGGGCGCCGAGCGGAACGCGTAGGCCGCGGGAACCACCAGCACCGGGCGGCCGGAATCGAACAGGCAGCTCTCGAACACGGTTCGCTCGATGTCGACGCCGCCGTCCGGCGACCAGCCGAGCACGGTGACGTCGGCGCTGCGGGCGTGGTTGGCGCAGATGTGGCCGACTTCCTGCTCGAAAGCGTCGACCCGGCGCAACTCGTTGGCGGCGTTCAGCTTGCCGTAGATGGCGCGAAGCCGCTTTTCCGCCATTTCCGCTTCTTCGCTCGCCTGCCGCTGGGCGTGAATCCACGCCTCCGGCACCTTTTCGGCGGCGAGCGACATCGGGTAGAACGGCACCAGGCCGAACATCAGGCCGGTCAGATGGGCGCCGAACGCCGAGCACAGCATGTCGGCGTAGACCAGCGCGTGGAGAGCCGCCTCGCTTTCGTCCTGCGGCACCAGCACGTCGCGAATCCCGCTCGCCGCCGGCGCTCGCGCCATCGCCGAATCGACGGCCGCCATGCCCTGCAATCTCCCGCATCGCCTCCCGCCGCGCGGCGCTTCGCGGCGGCGACGGCGAGCGGAAGGCTAAGCGGATGCGGGCGAGGGCGGTTGACATAAGTCAAGCTCAAGCGGGACGGTCTGAATCGTCGCGGCGCGTTTTGGCGCCGATCAAATCCCCGCCTCGTCGCGACCCCGTCGCCGCGCGAAGCGCCGCGCGGCGACCTCCGCGCAAAGGCGCGGCGAGCCATTCCGCAAGGGGGCGAGCGCTGCGACACAGGGTCACAGCAATTCGTCGTAGATGCAAACCGCGAGGTTATTCGCGCATCTGAGAATAGCTAGTAAAATCAATATGAGGGGCCAATTCTGCTCCTTAGTCTAGGTCGTCTTCGCGAGCGGCGCGGCCGCGCCGGCGACGAGCCGCGGGGGCTGGACGCGCGCGCGCGCGAGCAGCTAAAGCCGCTGTCAAAGGGGGCGGCCGGGGGGACAAGCGGCCGAGCGCGGGACGAAGCGCGAATTGACTTGAATCAAATCGAGACGATGATCCTCGTCACGATTGGGGCGGAATTTCCGCTAGAGGTCCAGGGGGTTCCAGATGCAGGCGGTCACGACGAGCAAGTCGATGCGCGGCGGCGAGGTTCTGTTGCTTGCCGTCCTCGCCCTCATAGCGTTGGCGTGCCTCTACGCCGCGGCCAAGACGATCGAGCCGGCTTACGCCTTCCATATGGGGCTCGGCGTGGTCGGCGGCGCGGCGGGCGTCTTCGCCATCTTCCAGCGCTATTCCAAGCGCCCGGCGGGGAACACGCCGCTCGAGATCGACGGCAAGCCGAACTACAACTTCGGACCGATCAAGTTCTCGACCATCGCCGCCCTGTTCTGGGGCGTCGCGGGCATGGCGGTGGGCATCTACATCGCCTTCGAGCTGGCCTACCCGTGGCTCAACGTCGGGCCGTGGTTCAACTTCGGCCGTCTGCGTCCGCTGCACACCTCGGCGGTGATTTTCGCTTTCGGCGGCAACGTGCTGATCGCGACGTCGTTCTATGTCGTGCAGCGCACCTGCCGCGCGCGGCTGGCGGGCGATCTCGCGCCGTGGTTCGTGGTGCTCGGCTACAACATGTTCATCGTCCTCGCCGGCACCGGCTATCTGCTCGGAATCACAGACGGCAAGGAGTACGCCGAGCCGGAGTGGTACGTCGACCTCTGGCTGACCATCGTCTGGGTCGTCTACCTGCTGGTCTACCTCGCGACGATCATGCGGCGGAAGGAGCCGCACATCTATGTCGCCAACTGGTTCTACCTCGCTTTCATCATCACCATCGCGATGCTGCATCTCGGCAACAACGCGGCGATTCCGATCTCGGCGTTCTCGGCGAAGTCGGTCATCCTGTGGGGCGGCGTGCAGGACGCGATGTTCCAGTGGTGGTACGGCCACAACGCGGTCGGCTTCTTCCTCACCGCCGGCTTCCTCGGCATCATGTACTATTTCGTGCCGAAGCGGGCCGAACGGCCGATCTATTCCTACCGCCTGTCGATCGTTCATTTCTGGGCGCTGATCTTCCTCTACATCTGGGCCGGCCCGCACCACCTGCACTACACGGCGCTGCCCGACTGGGTGCAGACGCTCGGCATGACCTTCTCGGTGATGCTGTGGATGCCCTCGTGGGGCGGCATGATCAACGGCCTGCTGACGCTGTCGGGCGCCTGGGACAAGCTGCGCACCGATCCGGTGCTGCGCATGCTGGTGGTGTCGGTCGCTTTCTACGGCATGTCGACCTTCGAAGGCCCGACGATGTCGATCAAGACCGTCAACGCGCTGTCGCATTACACCGACTGGACGGTCGGCCACGTGCACTCGGGCGCGCTGGGCTGGGTCGCCTACGTCTCGTTCGGCGCGCTCTACTGCCTGGTTCCCTGGCTGTGGAACAAGCGCGAGCTCTACTCGCTGCGCTTGGTCAACTGGCACTTCTGGATCGGCACCATCGGCATCGTGCTCTACATCACCTCGATGTGGGTGTCGGGCATCCTGCAGGGCCTGATGTGGCGCTCCTACACCGGGCAAGGCTATCTCGAGTATTCGTTCATCGAGACGGTCGCGGCGATGCATCCGTTCTACGTCATCCGAGCGCTCGGCGGCGTCCTCTTCATCGCTGGCTACTTGCTGATGGTCTACAACGTCTGGATGACCATCCGCGCCGGCGAAGCGGCCGCGCCCTCGGTCGAGCCTTCCCTCCAGCCCGCCGAATGAGGATCGAACCATGAGCAGCGGGACGCCAACTCCCCATCACTCGGGCTTCTTCGCCAAGCACCAGATCCTGGAGAAGAACTCGATCTACTTGGTGATCGCCATCCTCATCGTCGTCGCCATCGGCGGCGTGGTGCAGATCGCGCCCTTGTTCTACCTCCAGAGCACGGTCGAGAAGGTCGAGGGAATGCGGCCCTATACGCCGCTCGAGATCGCCGGGCGCAACATCTACGTGCGCGAGGGCTGCTACCTCTGCCACAGCCAGATGATCCGCTCGCTGCGCGACGAGGTCGAGCGCTACGGCCACTATTCGCTGGCCGCCGAGAGCATGTACGACCATCCGTTCCAGTGGGGCTCGAAGCGCAACGGCCCGGACCTAGCGCGCGTCGGCCTGAAGTACACCGACACCTGGCACGTCGCCCACCTGAAGGACCCGCGCTCGGTCGTGCCGCAGTCGATCATGCCGACTTACGCCTTTCTCGCCTCGACCCCGCTCGATACGCGCGAGCTCGCGCAATACATGAAGGTCAACCAGATCGTCGGCGTTCCCTATACGGACGAGGACGTCGCCAAGGCCGAAGCCGACGTGAAGACGCAGGTCAATCCGGACAGCCCGGACGCCGCCGACTTCCTGAAGCGCTACCCCAAGGCGCAGATTCGCAAGTTCGACGGAGAGACTTCGGACATCACCGAAGCCGACGCCGTGGTCGCCTATCTGCAGATGCTCGGCACCTTGGTCGACTTCAACGTCTACGACGACAAGGCCAATCTGCGCTGAGGGGGAGCAGCCATGTCTTCGACATACGAAACGCTCGTGGAGTTCGCCCGCACCGGAGGGACGCTCTACTGCTTCGCGTTGTTCCTGGGGGTGCTGGTCTACGCGTTCTGGCCGGCCAATCGAGACTCTTTCAACAAGGCGGCCCGCGCGCCGCTGCGCGAGGACTGAGCGATGGCGACGACAGAATCACATCATGAAGTCGATCCGGTCACCGGCCAGACCCTCACCGGGCACCGCTGGGATGGCATCGGCGAGCTGAACACGCCGCTGCCGCGCTGGTGGCTGATGATCTTCTACGCCTGCATCGTCTTCGCCGTCGGCTACTGGATTCTCTATCCGGCTTGGCCGCTGATCGGCGGCTTCAGTCATGGCGTGCTCGGCCAGTCCTCGCGCGCCGACGTCGCCGCCGACCTGGACGCGATCAAGAAGGTCAGGGCGCAGACCGAGGCCGGCCTCAAGGACGCGACCGTGCAGCAGATCGTCGCCGACAAGAAGCTGCTGGCGCTGGCGCTGGCGCACGGCAAGGCGGCGTTCCTGGCGAACTGCGCGCCCTGCCACGGCGCCGGCGGCCAAGGCGGCAAGGGCTACCGCAACCTCACCAACGAAGACTGGCTGTGGGGCGGCGCGCTCGACGACATCCAGCAGACGATCGCCCACGGCATCCGCGATTACGCCGACACGGACACCCGCCAGAGCACGATGCCCGCCTTCGGCGCCATGGGCGTCCTCAAGCCGGAGGAGATCCGCCAAGTGGCGAGCTACGTGCGCACGCTGAGCAAGCTGGCGCCGGAGCCCGGCGTCGACGTCCAAGCGGGCAAGAAGATCTTCGCCGACAATTGCGCCGTCTGCCACGGCGACGACGGCAAGGGCATGCGCTCCGTCGGCTCGGCCAACCTCACCGACGGGCTGCAATTGTACGGCGGGGACTTTAAGGACCTGATCCAGACCATTACCTACGCGCGCAACAGCACGATGCCTGCATGGGGCGCGAAACTCGATCCGGTGACGATCAAGACGCTCGCGGTCTACGTGCACAGCCTGGGCGCGGGACAGTGAGCGAAGCCGCAATCAGAAAGAGTCAACTCCCTGCCGAAGAGGACCATCGCGAGGATTACGACGAGGGTCCCCTTTACGCTTCGGCGGCGAAAATCTACCCGCAGAAAGTGTGGGGGACTTTTCGCCGCCTGAAGTGGGGCCTGCTCATCGTCTGCTTGGCGGCCTACTACATCCTGCCGTTTGTGCGCTGGGATCGCGGGCCCAACGAGCCGCATCAAGCGATCCTGATCGACCTCGCGCACTCGCGGTTCTATTGGTTCTTCATCGAAATCTGGCCGCAGGAAGTCTACTACTTCACCGGCATCCTCGTTCTCGCGGCGCTGGCGCTGTTTCTGTCGAACGCGCTGTTCGGCCGGGTGTGGTGCGGTTATTTCTGCCCGCAGACGGCATGGACCGACCTGTTCTTATGGGTCGAGCGTATGGTCGAGGGCGATCGCCGCGACCGCATGAAGCTCGACGCGGCGCCGTGGAGCGCCGGCAAGCTCGGCAAGCGCGCCGCCAAGCACGCGCTGTGGCTGCTGGTCGCCTTGGCGACCGGCGGCGCGTTCGCGCTCTACTTCGCCGACGCGCCGACGCTGCTGCGCGGGCTGGCGACGCTCCAAGCGCCGACAGTCGCTTATGTGTGGATCGGCATCCTCACCTTCACCACCTACGCGCTCGCCGGCTTCATGCGCGAGCAGGTGTGCGTCTACATGTGCCCCTGGCCGCGCATCCAGGCGGCGCTGACCGATTCCGAGGCGCTCAACGTCACCTACCGGGTCGACCGCGGCGAGCCGCGCCTGTCGCTGAAAGAGGCGGCGCGCGCGCGCGTCGCCGGCCGGCCGGCCGGCGACTGCGTCGACTGCGGCCAGTGTGTCGCCGTCTGTCCGATGGGCGTCGACATCCGCAAGGGCCTGCAGCTCGGCTGCATCCAGTGCGGCCTGTGCATTGACGCCTGCGACACGGTGATGAAGAAGATTCATCGGCCGATCCGCCTCATCAGCTACGATACCGACGAGAACATCAAGCGCCGGGAGCGCGGCGAGAAGGCGGTCTACAAGCTCATCCGCCCGCGCACGATCTTCTACGCCGTGGTCATCGCGGCGGTCGGCTCGCTGATGCTCTACAAGCTGACGACGCGCCAGAACCTCGGCCTCAGCGTGCTGCACGTGCGCGCGCCGATGTACACCGCCACCCCCAACGACGCGGTGCGCAACGGCTACACGCTGCGCTTCGCCAACAAGTGGGGCGAGCCGCATCATTACGCGTTGACGGTCGACGGCGTCGCCGGCGCCTCGATCAAGAGCGAGGAGGCCGACAAGCTGCCCGACGGCCGGCTGGAAGTCGACGTCGATCCCGACGCGACCGCGGAGGTCCAGCTCTACGTGACCGCGCCGCGGTCGTCGGCCAGCGCCGCCGGCGTCGCGATCGTCATGACCGCGACCGACCTGCAGTCGGGCGAGACGGTGAGCGTGGCCGACCACTTCTTCGGACCGTGAAGGTTGCGCCGATGTGCTGCGAAGGACTAGACGTGATGTTGCTCAACTCGGACGGCGCCATGGCTCGCCGCGGCATTCCCGATCGCCCCGACCTCAGCCGGCCGCTCACCGGGCGCGGCGTGACGGTCCTGCTCGGCCTGTTCTTCGGCGTGATGTTCGCCGCCAACGCGGCGCTGGTCTACGCCGCGCTGAGCACGCTGCACGGCGAGGAGATGGAAAACTCCTACGACGCCAGCCAAGCCTACAACCGGCGCCTCGCCGAGGCGCGCGCGCAGGACCAGCTCGGCTGGGCGGTCAACGTCAGCACCCGCCAGGAGGGCGCGGGCGAACGCGTCGTCGCCGATTTCCGCGACCGCTCGGGCGAGACGATCCCTGGGCTCGAGGCGCGCGCGCGCTTCGTCCATCCCTTCGACCGCAGCGCCGACCGCGAAACCGCGCTGACCTCCGACGGCGGCGCCTACGAGGGCGTCGTCGGCCCGCTGCGTTCGGGACGCTGGACGCTGGTGATCGAGGCGAGCCAGAATGGTGAGCGCAAGTTCTTGAGCGAGAACAAGATCACGCTCGCGGAGAGCGCCGTCGGGGACTAGCGGTTGAGCGACGTCCAGGATCTGTCGTCATTCGTCCGGCGCCCCGCCGAAGGGGTGGCGGCGATCGACCTGGTGGTCGAAGGCGTCCACTGCGGCGCCTGCATCAGCACGATCGAGAAGGGCCTGGCGCGCGAGCAGGGCGTGCGCGGCGCGCGCGTCAACCTGGCGAGCAAGCGCGTCACCGTCGAATGGAACGACGGCGCGCTCGAGCCGGAAACCATCCTCGACAAGCTCTCCGGCCTCGGCTATCCGGCCTATCCATACGCCGTCGCCACCGCCGACAGCGTCGAGGCGACCGAGGAGCGGCGGCTCTTGCGTTGCCTCGGCGTCGCCGCGTTCGGGGCGATGAACGTCATGCTGCTCTCCGTGTCGCTGTGGGCGGGCGCCGCCGACGCGAGCGGCTCGGGCACGCGCGACTTCCTCCACTGGCTGTCGGCGCTGGTGGCGCTGCCGGTCGCCGCCTACGCCGGCCGGCCGTTCTTCGACAGCGCCGCGCGCGCGCTTCGCCGCTTCACCTTCAACATGGACGTGCCGATCACCATCGGCGTCCTGCTGGCGCTGACCCTCTCGGTCGTCCAGACGCTGCAACACGCGCGCGAGACCTATTTCGACAGCGCCGTGATGCTGCTGATGTTCCTGCTCGCCGGGCGCTATCTCGACCAGCGGATGCGGCGGCGCACGCGCGACGTCGCGGTCAATCTCGCGGCGGTCAAGGCGGAGAAGGCGGTCAAGATCCTCGACGGCGGCGAGACGCGCGAGACGCCGATCGCCGCCATCGCCCCCGGCGATCTGGTGCTGGCGCGCGCCGGCGACCGCATCGCCGTCGACGGCGTGGTCGAGGACGGCCGCTCCGAGATCGACCAGAGCCTGGTCACCGGCGAGACCGCGCCGGCGGAGGTCTCGCCCGGCTCGGTGGTCTACGCGGGAACGCTCAACCTCGCCGGCGCGCTGAGGGTGCGCGTCGTCAACGCCGCCGCGGGCACGCTGCTCGACGAAGTCAACGCGCTGCTCGCCAAGGCGATCGAGCAGCGCTCCAGCTACGTGCGCCTCGCCGACCGCGCCTCGCGCCTCTACACGCCGGTCGTCCATTTGACCGCCTTGACCACCTTCCTCGGCTGGCTCGCGCTCGGGCTCTCCTGGCAGCCGGCGCTGGTGATCGCCATCACGGTGCTGATCATCACCTGCCCCTGCGCGCTGGGGCTGGCGGTGCCCGCGGTGCAGGTGGTGGCGGCGAGCGCGATGTTCCGCCACGGCGTGATGCTCAATTCCGGCGACAGCCTCGAGCGCTTCGCCGACGTCGATACGATCGTGTTCGACAAGACCGGCACGCTGACGCTGCCGCAGCCGAGCCTCGCCAACTTGGCCGACATCGCGCCTTCCGACCTCGCGCTCGCCGGCTCGCTGGCGCTGGCGAGCAAGCATCCGCTGGCCAAGGCGGTCGCCGCGGCGGCGGGGGCGAGCGAGCCCCTGGCGGCGCACGAGTTCCCGGGGCAGGGCGTCACCATCTTCCACGCGGGCAAGCGCCTCAAGCTCGGCTCGATCGCCTATTGCAAGGCCGAGGCGGAGGCGGCGCCGGTCGCCGCGCTTTGGCCCGACGCGTCGCTGATCGCGTACCGCGGGCCGGAGCGGGCGGTGGTGTTCGCCGTCCGCCAGGCGTCGCGCCCCGACGCGGCCGCCGTCGTCGCCGGCCTCGCGCGCGAGGGCTACGCGATCGAGGTTCTCTCCGGCGACCGGCCGGAGGCGGTGGAGAAGGTCGCCCGCGAGCTCAAGCTCGCGCGCTGGGCGGCGGGGCTGAAGCCCGCCGACAAGATCGCCCGGCTGAAGGCGCTGCGCGCCGAAGGGCGCCATGTGCTGATGGTCGGCGACGGCCTCAACGACGCGCCG
>Ga0326727_10009216_pt1 | contig 24435 bp, 18 predicted proteins | sample MB2enrmetagenome_FD_207643 | JGI IMG/M metagenome (GOLD analysis project Ga0326727, IMG submission 207643) | Lab enriched peat soil microbial communities from McLean, Ithaca, NY, United States - MB29MY | ecosystem: Environmental > Terrestrial > Soil > Wetlands > Peat | place: USA: New York... | reverse complement strand
CAACTCGGCGCCGCGCTGCCGGATGAGTTCGCCGACGCGCGCCACGACGGCGGCGCGGCGTTCCACCGGCTCGTCGCGCCAGGAAAGATAGGCGCGGTGCGCGCGCTCGATCGCCCGATCGAGTTCGTCGTCGCTGAGGTCGGGAAAGGTGCGAACCTTCTCGTTGGTCGCGGGATTGACGGTCGTGGCCATTGTCCGCTGGTACCCGCAGTCGCCGCCTCGTAACGCGCCGCTCCGCGGGGCAGGGCAGGGGCAGAGCGAGCGCCACCTAAGCGGGGAGTATGGACCACAAGGGCGTCGAGTCCATCGATGCGCTGCGGGCGGCGGCGCGTCGATTCGGCGGCGGTGCCGCCGGCGCGAAGTCTCGCCTGCTCGCGACGAGCGCGACGTTGCCGCTCGACGAGCCCGCTGGGCTGCTGGCCTATCACGACGTTTTGCTCTTCCTCGCCGCCTATCCGGAAAGTGCCGCGCTGCGCGCGCAGGCCTTGCGCGAACTGCGTCGCGTGGCCGCGGCCGCGCGCGCGATCGCGATCGGTACGGGCGTTCGGCGCAAACGCGCGCTCGCCGGCAGCGGAGTCGCGTGGGCGGAGAGTTCGTTTGCGTTTTCTTGGCGCATCGCGCGCTGGCTCGCGCAAAAGTATCCCCTGCATGCGGAACTCGACGCGGAGGGCATCGCGGCGGGCGGCGTGCAGAAGCTCTTGCAGCTCGCGCTGCCGCGCATCGAGATGGAGCGTCTCGACGAGGAGCAGCCCGACTTGGCCGACTTCTTCGCGGCGATGCGGACCGGCGCGAGGGACTCGAATCTCGGCTGGCTCCTGAGGGAACTCGACGCGATCGGCGCCGGCGAGAGCGTCCGCGAGCAGTTGTACGACGCGCTCGAACTCCCCATCCGCTTCGCACCGCGCGGCGCCGCGCTCTCGCACACGTTTGCCCGCGGGCCGCGCCGGCCGGCGTTCTATCACCGCGCGCCGCTATTGCGCGAACTCGATACGCTCGCCCTCATCGAACGCCCGCTGCCCGAGCCGATGCCGCTCGACCGGGCCGAGCAGTCGCGCCTGCTCGACTCCGCGCGCGGCGTGCTGGCCACGCTCGGCCGCGAGACCGACGTCATCTCGTTCGCCTGGCCCGACGGCGTGCGCGCCTTCGCTCTCGAACGCGGCGTCAGCGTCGTGCTCTATTCGGCCGTGCCCGAGAAGCGCTTCCCGATCGACACCCACGTCGGTTTCATGCTCTTCAAGAACGGCTTTCCGGCGGCGTACGGCGGCGGCTGGCCCTTCGCCGGTTCGTGCCGCATCGGCGTAAACGTCTTCCCCGCCTTCCGGGGCGGCGAGTCTACGCACTGGTTCGCCGAAGTGATGCGGGTCTACCGGCAACGCTTCGCGGTCGAGCGCTTCGTCGTCGAACCGTACCAGTTCGGCGCGGGCAACCGGGAGGGGTTGCTCTCGGGCGCGTTCTGGTTTTACTACCGCTACGGCTTTCGTCCCGTCGAGCCTCGCGCCGCGCGTACCGCCGAAACCGAGTTCGCCCGGATCGAGCGCGAGCGCGGCTACCGGTCGCCCCTGCCGGTGATGCGCGCGTTGACGCGCGACAACCTCGAACTGCGCCTGCCCTGGGCCGCGAACGTCGATTTGCCCTGGCCCGAACCGTATTCGCTCAGCATCGCGGTCTCCGACCGGATCGCGCGCGATTTCGGCGGCGATCGCGCGCTCGCGCAGGCGACGTCGCGCACTGCGGTCGACGCTGCCTTGGGCACGGAGCGCGCGCGACGCGCGCAATCGGAACGCGATGCCTACGCGAGCCTGAGCTTGTTGATCGGCGGCATTCCGGAGCTTACCCGCTGGAGTTCCGCCGAGCGCAAGGCCTGCGCGGCTCTGATGTACGCCAAGGGCGCCGTCGACGAAGCCCCGTACCTGCGCGCGACGCAACGCCACGCGCGGCTACGCCGGGCTTTGGCCGCGCTGATCCGCGAAGCCGACTAGACCTCGGCGAGCGCGCGGACCGTCACGGGCTGGCCGCACAGGGCCGCGTTGCCGGTCAATTCGTCGATGCGCCGGGGATCGGAGAGGTCGTTGTAGCTCGCGCCGGGCCGTTCGTGCGCCACGCTCAAGCGTGCCCCGTCGCGATCGTGTCCGAAACCGTGGGGCAGGCTGACGACGCCGGGCATCACGTCGGCACTCGGTTCGGCGGGCACGCGAATGACGCCGACGTCGCTGCCGATCTCGACCACGTCGCCGGCCGCGATGCCGCGGGCCGCCGCGTCGGCGGGATTGATCAAGAGCGTGCAGCGATCCGGGCCGCGCATCAGCCGCGGCGCGTTGTGCATCCAGGAGTTGTTGCCGCGCAGTTGACGCCGTCCAATCAGCACGAGGTCCGCCGCCGGCGCGTCGAGCGTCGCCTGCAAGCGCTCGAGGTCGGCGACGAACGCCGCCGGTGCGAGCTCGATGCGCGCGTCGGCGGTCAGCAGGCGTTCGGGCATGCACGGCGCGAGCGGACCGTAGTCGATGCCGTGCGGCGCTGCGCGCAATTCGTCGAGGCTGGTCTGTCGCGGACCGTGACGCAAGCCCGCGTCGAGCCGTTCGCGCGGGCCCGTCGCGGGCTTGCCCGCCAAGCGCTCGCGCAACGCGCTGAAGATCTGCCAGTCGTAGCGTTGCTCCGCATCGAGCGCAAACAACGGTTCGCTGAAGCGCGCCGTGTTGCGCACCGCGAAGTGGTGGAAGATCACGTCGTAGTGTTCGGTCTCGAGACCGTGCGCGGGAGGCAGGATCACGTGTGCGTGACGCGTGGTCTCGTTGAGCCACGGGTCGACGCTGACCACGAACTCGAGATTCGGCAGGAGCCGATCGAGCGCCGCACCGTTGGGCGTCGAGAGCACGGGATTGCCCGCGACGGTGACCAACGCGCGAATCTGCCCCGCGCCCGGAACTTCCATCTCTTCGGCCAACGCGGCGACGGGCAACTCGCCGTTGAATTCGGGGAGGCCGCGGACGCGCGAGCGCCAGCGCCCCGAATACCGTTCGCCGGGCTTCGCGCCCGCGACGAGATCGAAGGCGGGTGAAGGCCACATCATGCCGCCCTCGACGTCGAGCCGGCCGCAGATCGCGTTGAGCGCGATGACCAGCCACTGACAGAGCCCGCCGAACGCCTGCGTCGAGAGGCCGATGCGGCCGTACGCAACGGCGCGCGGCGCGGCGGCGAACTCGCGCGCGATGCGCCGGATCGTTTGCGCGTCGATGCCCGTCCACGCTGCGACGCGTTCGGCCGGAAAGGCGCGGGCGGCTTCGCGCAACGTTTCGAGGCCGGTGACGTGAGCTTCCAAATGGCCGAGCCGTGCGTCGCGCTCGCCGAGGATCGCATCGACGAGCGCCAGCAAGAACGCCGCGTCGCTGCCCGGGCGGATGAAGACGTGTTCGTCCGCCGCCGCGGCCGTCTCGGTGCGGCGAGGATCGAGCACCACCACGCGACCGCCGCGCTCGCGAATCGCCTTCAAGCGCGAGCGCATGCCCGGCGCGGTCATCAAGCTGCCGTTGGAGACCAACGGATTGGCGCCCATGATCAGGAAATAATCGGTGCGGTCGACGTCGGGCACCGGGATCAAAAACGGGTGTCCGAACATCTCGAGCGCCGCGACGTGATTGGGCAACTGATCGACGCTCGTCGCGCTATAGCGATTCTTCGTGCGCAACGCGTGCAAGAACCCGCCGACGCTGAGCAGCGTGCCGCTGTTGTGCACGGTCGGGTTTCCCAAATAGACCGCGACCGCATCCTCGCCGTGGACTTGCGCGACCGCCCGCAAACGCTCGGCCACGAGGTCGAACGCCGCCTCCCACGCGATGGGCGCCCAAGTCGAGCCGTTGCGGCGCAACGGCGCGCGCAACCGGTCGGGATCGGCGTGCAGGTCGATCAGCGCCGACGCCTTGGGACAGATCGCCCCGCGCGAGAGCGGGTCGAGCGGGTCGCCGCGCAGGTCGGTGACGCGGCCGTCCTCGACGGTAATCTGTAAGCCGCAGATCGCTTCGCAGAGGTTGCACGCCCGGTAATGTTTGGCGTCGTGCGTCGCACCGTTCATGCGCTGTGCTTCGGGCGCGGCGCGAACCGCCCTGTGTAGCATCCCCGCAGATTGGGAAATGAGCGCAACCATGACACACCGCATCGTCCGTCCCGCCCCCGCGGCACTCGCCGCACTCGCCCTGTTCCTCAGCGCCGCGAGCGCCGCGTCGGCGCAAGCCAAAGCGTCGTCGCCTGCCGGTAGTCCCTACGGCGCGCCGCTCGAACCGTTTCTCGTCTTGCTGCTTATCCCGGTGTTCGGCATCATCGCCGCCGCGGTGGCGCGGGTGACCGATCGGCGCGTGCGCGAAGGTCGCACGTAAGCGCCCCGGGCCAAGCTCAACCCGCCTTTTGCGCCATCCTTTGGAAAGGCGGCCGATAGAGCGACAGCACGGCGCGCGCGTGGCTGCCGCCCTGCGGGCGTTTCGAAACGCTGAAGTCTTCGCTCGAGAGCGAGATCATGAACAGACCGCGGCCCGACTCGCTGTACACGTCGCGCGGCAGGGCGGGGACGTGATGGAATCCCGGCCCTTCGTCGAGCACGTGGAGCACCGGGGCGGGCCCGCTCCAATCGACGGTCACCTCCACCGGTCCCGGCGCGTAGCGTGCGGCGTTGCCCACCAGTTCGCCGAAGACGACTTCGGCTTTGTAAATGCACTCGGCGTCGGCGAAGCGAGCGCGCAGGCCCGCGGTAAACGCGCGCCGTGCCGACTGCGCCGCGGACGCATCGGTCGAATCGAAATACCAGCGCTGCAAGCCCTCCGCCCGGTCCGCGGGCGACTCGGCGGGCAGCGCGTCGATGCTCATGACCAGGATGGCGACGTCGTCCTTGGCGGGCGCGTCGGCGAAGACGGCAGTCTTGAGCGCCTGGGCCGGATGGGTCGCGGCGAGCACGTCGCCGGCGCGTAAGAGTTCGCGCAGGCTGTCTTCCCCGTCGGCGGGCCGGCGCGTCGCCTCGGTCAGCCCGTCGGTGTAAAACACGAGCACCGAACCCCGGTCGACGGCGACGGTCTTTCCGTTCTCGCGCGCGACTTGGCGCAAGCCAAGCGGCAAGCCGCCGTCGGAGAGCAATTCGATGCCGCCGTCGGGCCGGCGCAACATCGGCGGCGGATGTCCGGCCGAGGCGTAGGCAAACGTTCCGGCGACCGGATCGAAGACGCCGACGAACGCGGTGACGAAGCGATCGGGATGTTCCAGACGCAACGCCCGGTCCGCCGCGTCGAGCATCAGCGCGGGATTGGCGTGAACCTGCGCGATGCCGCGGATGATCTGGCGCATGTTGCCCATGGTCACGGCCGCGCGCAGACCGTTCCCCGCGACGTCGCCGATCGAGACGACGATGCGGCCGTCGGCCAGGCGAACCGCGTCGTACCAATCGCCGCCGACCTGCGCCTCGTCGTTGGCGGGCACGTATACCGCATCGAAGCTCGCGCCGCGCGCGCTGGGCAGTTCGGCGGGGAGCGAAGCCTCCTGAAACGATTGCGCGACGCGGTGCTCGCGCTCGAATTGACTGGCCCGTAGCACGGCGAGGCCGGCCCGGCGACCCAACTCTTCGAGCACCGGCAAGTCCTCGCTCGAATACGTCCGGGCGGCCTCGGCGTACACCACCGCGATGGCGCCGAGCGTGCGGCCCTCGGCGATCAACGGGATGCTGGCGCACGAACCCAACCCCAAGCGCTCGTAGAGTTCGAAGTCGGCTGGGTCGGAGACGATTTCCCGCGCGACGGCGCGGATGTCGTCGACGATGTCGCTGCGTCCGGTTCGAATGGCGTACGGATTGGCACGCGACGCAGCGGGAGCGAGTTGCGTCCGGCCGACGAGGCTTTGCGCGAGCACGTTCTTCTCGGAATCGCGGTGCGCGATTGCGACGGTGCGGAGGCCGCCGTCGTCGGTGGCGAGGTCGATCTGGCACCAATCCGCAAACGACGGGATCGTGATGCCGGCCAGTCCGCGCAGCGTCGCCTCGACGTCGAGCGACTGCGCCAAGATCCGGCTGGCCTCGGAGAGGAACGCGCGCTCCACCACCGAGCGGCGCATCTGGTCGATATCGGTGATCGTCCCCGTCCAGCGGACCGTGCCGTCGCGCGAATCGCGCTGCGCCAGGGCTTTGCCGGCGTGCCAGCGATAGGCGCCGTCCGCCGCGCGCAGCCGAAACTGCTGCGCGAACTCGGCGCCGCTCGCCAGCGCGTCGTCCCATCGCGTCGCGGTCGCCGCGCGATCGTCGGGATGGACGGCGTCGAGCCAGCCGCGTCCGTAGCCGGCTTCGGGCGACAACCCGGTGTACGTGCTAAAGGCTTCGCTCAGAAAGGTGACCCCGCGCTTGGGGTCGCCTTCCAGCACGATGTGCGGCACCGAGGCCGCCAGCATGCGAAAGCGCTCTTCGTTAGCGCGCAGGTCGCGGGTCGCGCGTTCGCGGATCGAGGCTGCGTTCAACTGCGCGTAGACGCGGGCCAGCAGTTCCTCGGCGGAAAACGGTTTGACCAGATAATCGTCCGCGCCTCGGGTGAGCCCTTCGATCGACGAACTCTCGCCGGCGCGCGCCGAAAGCATGATAAAGGGCAAGGTTTCGAGTGCGGGATCGGCGCGGATCGCGTCGACCAATTCGAAGCCGTCCATCTCGGGCATCATGACGTCGCTGAGCACCAGATCGAAGCGTTGCTCGCGCAAGACCTGTAAGGCTTCGATACCGTTGCGCACGGCGACGACGTGATGGTGCGGGGACAGGATGCGCGCGACGTAGGCGCGCAGGTCGGCGTTGTCGTCGACCAGCAGCACGCGCGCCGTTTTTCCGCCGTCCTCCGCCCGCACCAAGCCCTCGTCGGCGCGCAGGATGGTGGAGTCGACGTCGGCCAGGAATTGATCGACGACGCTCGCATACGGCGCCGAGCGCACGGCCTCGACGACTTGGGCGGGATCGAGATGCTCGGATCCGAGCGGGATGCGTACCGTGAAGGTGCTGCCGCGACCGGCCTCGCTGTCGAGCGCGATCGAGCCGCCGTGTAGCGAGACCAACTCGTCGACCAGCGCCAAGCCGATGCCCGTACCTTCGTGCGAGCGCGCCTTAGCCCCGCGCACGCGGCGGAAACGTTCGAACACGAAAGGTAGGTCGGCTTGCGGAATGCCGATGCCGGTATCGCTGACGGAAAACTCAGCCGTGGCCCCGTCCACCGTCCGCAAGGTCACGCCGATCGCGCCGCGATGGGTGAACTTGAGCGCGTTCGAGAGGAGATTGAGCGCGATCATCTCCCACATCGACCGGTCGACGAAGACCCGGAGGCCGGGCTCCACCGCCACCTCGAAGCGCAGGCCGGCGCTCTCGACCGCGGAGCGGAAGAGGCCGCACAGATCGACGGTCATGCGCGAGAGGTCGGTCTCGACGAAGCTCGCTTCGCTGCGCCCCGCTTCGAGACGGGCGAACTCGAGCAGCGTGTTGACCAGCTTGAGCAGGCGCAACGCGTTGCGATGCGCCGCTTCGAGCAACGGCGCGGCGTCTTCGGAGGCGTTGCGCTGGAGTTGCGCGAGCGGGCCGAGCATGAGGGTCAGCGGCGTGCGAAACTCGTGGCTCACGTTGGAGAAGAACTCGATCTTGGCGCGATCGAGTTCGGCCAACGCCTCGGCGCGTTTGCGTTCGCTTTCGTAGGCGCGCGCGCTCGAAATCGCCGAGGCGATTTGGCCCGCGATCAATTCGTAGAAGCTGCGATAGTTGTCGTCCAAGCGTTCGCGCGGGTTCACGCCCGCAACCAGAAGCCCGGCGGGTTCGTTCACGATGCCCGACTGAATCGGCACGACGACGGCCTGGCGCGGCGGCTCGGGCCAGGGACCGGGCGGCACGCGCGGGAGCCGGCGCTCGAGGTCGTCGAGGACGAGCGGTTCCTTCGTGCCGAGCACTTCGCGCAACGGCCAGGGCGCGCTCGCGTCGCGATCGAGGCTGATAACGGCCGGCGCGATGCGTTCGTCGCCGGGTTCGATTCCCGAAGCGGCCGCGAAACGCGCGACGCGCCGCGACTCGTCGATGAGATAGATCAGCGAAAACGGGACGCTGCGGGCATAGCGGCCCAGCGTTGCGGCCGCGACGCGGCACTCTTCCTCGGCGCTCTTGGCTTCGGTCCCGTGAGCGGCCAAATCGCGCAGCAGCAGAATGCGCCGTTCGCCGATGACCTTGCCGGTCGTCTCCTGCACCGTGCAGAGCACGCCGCCCACGCCGTTGGGCGCGGCCGCGAAGGGCAGCGGGCTGTACGACCACGTGAAGTACGACTCGCCGACGTAGCCGTGCCGGTTGATGTCGAGCAGGACGTCTTCGTTCCAGGTCGCGGCGCCGTCTTGCACCGACGCGATCTGCGGACCGATCGCCTCCCAAATCTCGCGCCACGTTTCCGCGGCCGTCTGCCCGAGCGCCGCCGGATGCTTGTCGCCCATGATCGGCAAATACGCATCGTTGTAGAGTTGGATCAGCTCGCTTCCCCACCAGAAGACCATCGGAAAGCGACTGCCCAGCACCGTTTCGAGCGTCGTGCGCAGCTCGAGCGGCCAATCTTCCATCGGTCCGAGCGGCGTCGCGCTCCAATTCTTGCGGGCGATCAAGGTCGCCATGACCGGCGACACGCGATTGCGTCCCGCTTCGCGGTCGTCGGGGCCGGGCAGGACGGGGTCTAGCCGAGCCATGCGGCCGCTCTCTCCCGACGGTCGAAGGAAGGCAAAGTAACGCGTAGCCCGATCATCCTCGAAGCTGGTGCTACCCTGCCTGGCCGCATTCCAAAAGCGCGTTAGTCGAACGGCGGCAGACCTTTGGCCGGTCTCCTCGCTTACCGGCCGAGAATAGCGCGGGGAACGCATTCGAAGGCGCTCAGCCCTTCGAGCGCCGGAATCTCGAGCACGAACGTCGTCGACCCGGCGCGCGCGTCTTCCAAGCGGATGCTCCCACCGAGTCGCTGCGCGGCCTTCGCGGCGATCGACAGACCGAGGCCCGATCCCGGAATCGCACCGCGATCCGAACCGCGATAGAAGCGCTCGAAGATGCGCTCGCGATCGACCTCCGCGATTCCCGGACCGCCGTCGCGCACGCGAATGGCGATCGACTCGCCCGCGACGCGCGCGCGCACCGAAACGGGGCTGCCCTCGCCGTACTTCAACGCGTTTTCGATCAGATTGGCGACGGCCTCGTAGAGATCGGCCGGTCCGCCCAGGACCAATAGTTCGCCCACCGCCTCGAACTCGATGTTCGTCTGCGTGATGACGGCGAACGAATCGACTGCCTGCTTGACGATGCTCCGCACGTCGACGACTTCCGGCTCGGCCTCGAGGACCCGATCCAAACGGGCCAACGTCATCAAACGCTCGACGAGCGTGCGCATGCGCTTTATTTCGGTCGAGAGCGAAGCCAACGCGCCCCGGCGCAATTCGACGTCGTCGAGCCCGCCGCGCCGCAGCACGTCGACGTACCCCGCCACGACGGTGAGCGGCGTGCGCAGCTCGTGACCGGCTTCGGCAACGAACTGGCGGATCTGCTCCTCGACGCGGTGCCGTTCGCCGAACGCGGCGCTGACGCTCCCGGCGGCCGCGTTATAGGCTGACGCCAGCGCGCCGAATTCGGTCGCGGAGGCCACTTCCAACGGACGCGGCGCAAAGTCGCCCCGCGCGAAGCGGTCGAGTTCGGCCGTCACGGTCAGAAGCGGCCGTAGGGTCTCGCGCGTGAACACGCGCGCGAGCAACGAAGCCAGCCACAGCGCGAGCGCCAACACCACCGCCGCGCCGATGTAGAGCGCGCGAAGCACCCGGACGACGTCGTCGCGACGCGGAAACACCACGAAGCCGGCGTCGCGTACGGGAACGAAGTGGGGCGAAATCCCGAAGATCGCACCGATATCGATTTCGCCGCCGGGCAGTCCCCGGCGGGCTTGGCGCATCGCGATGTCGGACAAAGGAGCCGCCACGACGCCGTTGCGGTTCTCCTGCGCCGCGATGCGCCTCTGGAGCGCGTCGAGCGATTCCGAGGGCGACGCCGCCGCAACGTCGGCTTCGATGCGGCGCACCGTTTGAGCCGTGGTGATGGCTAAGGGCCGCGTCGCATAGACAAAAGCGACGGCCAGCAGCAACAAACCGAGCACCGCGAACAACGCGAACGCGGCCAGCGTGTAACCGAGCGTCAGCCGGAAGCGCAGCGAGCCGCGATCGATCATCGCAGGACGTAGCCGACCCCGCGGACGGTATGAATCAAGGCCCGCTGCGACGGCGAGTCGACCTTCTGACGCAGATACGAGATATACGTCTCGACCGTCTGGGTCGACGTGTCGCGCTCGTCGCCCCAGACCATATGGATCAATTCTTCACGGGTAAAGACGCGTCGCGGACGCCGGGCCAGCGTGGCCAGCAGATCGAACTCGCGCGCCGAGAGGCTGAGGAAGCCGCTCTCGCGCCGGACGGTGCGCGCTTCGAGATCGATCTCGAGATCTTCATAGTGCAGGGCGTGCACTTCGCGCAGCCGAGGACGGCGCAGCGCCGCGTGCAAGCGCGTGGCCAACTCCTCGACGTCGAAGGGCTTGGGCAGATAGTCGTCGGCGCCCGCGCGGATGCCGTCGATGCGATCGCGGACCTCGCCCCTGGCCGTGAGCATGATGATGGGCACTTCGGTGAGACGCCGGATCATGGGCACGAGCGTGAGCCCGTCGACCTTGGGCAACATGATGTCCAGCACGATGCATTCGGGCTCCCACGAACGGATCAAGGAGAGTCCCGCGACTCCGTCGGCCGCAACGCGCACTTCAAAGCCTTCGAGAGCGAGCGCTACCTCCAGCATTCGCCGGATGCTCTCCTCGTCGTCGATGATTGCGACGCGGCGTCGCTTCTGCTCCATCTGCCGAAACGTAATTGCATTCACTGCGACCATGCTCCGCCGCATTCAAGGCATTTCCGGAGCTTTCCCAGGGTTTGTCCGGAGTATCTTCCTCCACACTTGCGCCCATGCGAATCCAGCAATGCTGCACGGCCCGGACGTGAGCGCGGCCCGATGATCGTTCTGATGGTCGCGGCGGCCGTCGCCGCAGCCTCGCCCGCTCCACTAGCAAGCCCCGGACGTGCCGGTCAGAGTCCCGCCCCCGCACTACCGTCGCCGGCGAGCGTCGTCGCTCTTCCTTATCCCGCGTACGGTTCGCCGCAGCCTCAAGTCATCAAGACGCGCGCTGCCGCGGGCGTCCCGCGAATCATCACTCTGGATGAAGCGACCTCCATCGCGGTCGCGCGCGTACCCTCGTTGGCCGCGGCTCGCGCCCAAGTAGCGCTCGAAGACGCCTCGCTCGATCTGACCCGGACGAGCCTGCGCCCCGACCTGAGCGCGAGCGCGACAGCGGAACACTACTTCTTCCAAAACGGCTCGAGCGCCGGCGGATTAGTCGGCTTCGATGCATCCGGACAAAGCAACGCCGCGTCGATTTCGCTCTCGCAGCTCATTTACGACGGCGGCCAAGTTCGCGCCCGAATCGACGCGGCCGGCCTGACCCGCGACGCAACGCTGGCCACCTATCGGCGCGACGCGCAGACGGTCGCGTATCAGGTTGCCGAAGCCTACTACACCGTGCTCGCCGACGAGCGGACGGTTGCGGTCGATCAGCAATTGCTCGACCAAGACGTCGTGTCGGAGCGCCTGGTCCGCGCGCAGATCCACGCCGGCACGGAGGCCGGCGCGGATTTCGCCTCGCAATCGGCGACCACGGCGAACGCTCGGACCACGCTCGTCAAGGCGCAGGGGACGTTTGAAAACGACCGCGTGACCTTCGCCACCACGCTCGGGCTCGACGCCGACATCGACGTTTTGCCCAGCGACGACACGCAGGGTCTCGAAACGGCCACGCCCGATACGCCGCTGCCGGCCTACGAGGGCGCGCTCTCGATCGCGTACGTCGAGCGGCCCGACTACGAAGAGGCGAAGCTGACGATTCGCTCCGACCAGGCTTCGCTGCGGGCCGCGCAGCGCGGGCTCTCGCCGACGCTCTCGTTCGCGGGCAACAAATCGCTCAGCTCCAGCAACGTCGGCGGCGGCGCCTACCTCAACAGCGCCAACGTGGCGCTGGACATCAAGATACCGCTCTACGACCAGGGCGTCACGCGCGCCAACGTCGCCTCGTCGCGAGCGAGCGTCGCGATCGCCGCGGCGAACGCCGACACGACGAAGCTCACCGTTCAGCAGGACGTGCGCCAAGCGTTGATCGCGATCGTCAGCGATCGTGCGACGCTCGATCAGACGCGCGCGGCCTATGCGGCCGCGGTCGTCTCGCTACGCTCGACGCAGGGTCAGTACCGCGTCGGCGTGAGCACCTTGCCCGCGTTGATTCAAGCCGAGGCGACGCTCGCCTCGGCGGCGACGAACATCGTCAACGCGATCTACACGTTGCGCCTCGCGCAGAGCAACCTGCGCTACGCCCTGGGGACGATCTTGCAATGAACGCTCACGACGTAAGGAACACGATGCGAAACCCTCTCGAAGCCGCGATGGCGCTATCGGTCGCAGTCGCGTTGGCGGGTTGCGGATCCAAAGGAGCGGCGAGCGCGGCCGCGCAGGGACCGCCGCCGGTCAGCGTGGCGACGGCGCCGGTCGTACGCGGCGACATCGCCACCTACGCGACCTTCGACGGGCAGATAACGCCGGTGTATCAGACGACGCTGAGCACGGCCGAAGCGGGCACGATCGCCAGCGTCGACGTGACGGAGGGCGACTTCGTTCGGAAAGGGCAACTCCTGGCCTCGCTCGACACCTCGCAACTGCAGGCCTCGCTCAAAGCCGGCGAGGCTTCGGTCCGCCAAGACCAAGCCCAGTTGGAGAAGAGCGCGATCGCCGCGCCGGTGGCGTCGCAGCAGTACAGTTCGGCCGTAGCCACCGCGCAGCAAAATCTCCAAGCGGCCCTCAACAGCGTGAGGACGGCCCGGGCGGCGGTCGCTAGCGACGCGCTCACCCAAAAAGCCGACGCCGAGTTGCTCGCGCAACAGTACGTCTCGCGGCAAACCTACGAACAAGCCGAGGCGGCCTACGTGTCCGCGCGCGAAACCTTGCGCAGCGCGGAGCAGACCGTGACCGCCCAGCAGGCCGCCTTGCGTACCGCGCAGACCAACCTGAATCAGCGCGGGGAAGACCAAGCCACGATCGCACAAAACCGGGCGGCCCTCGACGAGGCGCGCGCCAACGTCGAGCTGCTGCAAGCCCAAATCGCGCAATCCTCGATCGTCGCCCCGTTCGACGGCCAGGTGACCCAACGGCTTCTCGATCCCGGCGCGTACGCCGGAGCAAATTCCGGCATTCTAACGCTCTCCCAAGTGTCGCGGGTGTACGTGGTCGCCAACGTGCCCGACGTGGATCTGCCCTACGTCCCACTGGGCAAGACGGTGCGTTTCAGCACCACGAGCCTTCCGGGCCGCACGTTCACGGGCCACGTGTTCGACGTCAACACGACGCCGACGTCGGGGACGCTCAGCTACCGCGTGCGCTTACTGCAGCCCAATCCCGATCTGACGCTGCGCGGCGGCATGCTGGTCACGGTGACCACCGTCCGCGCACGCCACGTCAACGCCCTGCTGGTTCCGAACCAGGCCGTCGCGTCCACCCCGAGCGGTTCGGTCGTGTACACGGTCGTCGACGGGAAGGCGCACGCCATTCCGGTTCGCGTCGGCCTGCAGACCGACACGCAGAGCGAAGTCTCGGGCAACGGCCTCGAACCGGGCGCCGTCGCGATCACCTCGCAGCCGACCGGACTGCACGACGGTTCGGCCGTCATCGTGCCGAGCGGCGCCGCACCGGGCGGCAAGGCGCAGGGAGCGGGAGCGCACTAAGATGTCGTTGCGCCTCTTCATCGATCGCCCGATCCTTTCGGGCGTGATCGCGGCCTTGATCCTGCTCGCCGGCCTGGCCTGCATTCCGGGCCTGCCCGTCGCGGAGTATCCGCAGATCACGCCGCCGACGGTCACCGTGACCAGCACCTACATCGGCGCCGACGCCGAGACGGTGGAGTCGGCGGTGACCAATCCGCTGGAAGAACAGATCAACGGCGTGCAGGGCATGACCTACATGTCGTCCACCTCGTCCAATGCCGGCGTCTCGACCATAACCTGCACCTTCGATCCGTCGCGCAGCGTCGATCTGGCCGCGGTCGACATTCAGAATCGCGTCCAGAACGCCTCGGGGCAGTTGCCCGCCGCGGTGACGCAGACCGGCGTGCAGATCACCAAGTCGTCGGGGTCGTTCCTCTTGGCGATCGCGTTCACGTCGACGAACCCGAAAGTCACGCCGCTGATCCTGAGCAACTTCCTCGATCGCAACGTCAGCGATCCGCTCTTGCGCGTCGACGGCGTCAGCAGCGCGACCATCTTCGGCGCTCGCCGGTACGCGATGCGCATCTGGCTCGACCCGCGCAAGCTGCAGTTCTACGGCCTCGGTGCGAGCGACGTGACGACCGCGGTCGCCAACCAAAACGTGGAAGTGCCCGCCGGGTCGATCGGCGCCGAACCCGGCCCGGCAAGCCAATTGGAAACGATCAACGTCCACGTCCCGGGCCAGCTCGCCGACGCCGCGGCCTTCGGCAACATCATCGTCAAACACGGCCCCAACGGATCGATCGTGCGCCTCTCGCAGGTGGCGCGCGTCGAACTCGGCGCCCAGGATTACTCGACCTCGCTCAGCTACGACGGCAAGAGCGCCCTGGGCATCGGCATTCAAACCAACAGCGGCGCCAACGCGCTCGCCGTCGCCAAAGGGATCCGGGCGACGCTGCAACGGCTCGAGCCGACCTTCCCGAGCGGCGTGAAATACGACATACCCTACGACTCGACGCTGTTCGTGAGCCAGTCGCTGCACGAAGTGATCGTCGCCCTGATCATCGCCATCGTGCTGGTCTGCCTGACCATCTACCTGTTCCTCCAAGACTGGCGTACGACGCTCATCCCGATCGTCACGATTCCGATCTCGCTGCTCGGAACGTTCACCTTCGTCACGCTCTTCGGCTTCTCGATCAATACGCTCGTGCTCTTCGGGTTGACCCTGGCCACGGGGCTCGTGGTCGACGACGCGATCGTCGTGATCGAGAACATCTCGCGCGTCATCCGCGACGCGAAAGACGTGAGCCGGCGCGACGCGACGCAGGAGGGCCTGCGGGAGATCGTGGGTGCGGTCATCGCGACCTCGGTCGTGTTGCTCGCGGTATTCATTCCCACCGCGTTCATCCCGGGGACGACCGGCGCGATCTACAAGCAGTTCGCGCTGACGATCGCGTTTTCGATCACCATCTCGGCCGTTCTCGCGCTTACCTTGACGCCGGCGCTCGGCGCGCTGTTGATGGGTGACGGCCGGCCGCCGAACTTCATCGTCTTCCGGGAGTTCAATCGAGGCCTGGCCTGGTTGACCGAGACGTACGGCAAGTTCTTGCACGGCGTTCTGCGGGCGCGCTATCTCGTCGCGGCGGGTCTCGTCGGACTCCTCGCCTTGACCTACGTGTTGTTCGTTGCGGCGCCCGCCGGCTTTCTGCCCGACGAGGATCAGGGCGTCGTGTTCGGGATCGTCCAGGCGCCCGACGGATCTTCCCTCAACGTGACCGACGACGTGCTGGCCAAAATCGCTCGACTGGGCTTCGCGAACAAGAACGTCGACCACGTCTTCGCCGTCGGCGGCTACTCGTTCAGCGGGGCGGCCACCAATCAAGGCATCATCTTCATGACGCTCAAGCCGTGGAGCGAGCGAAAAGGAGCGGCGAATTCCGCCCAGGGCGTCCTCGCGTCGCTCTCGCCGCAAGCGTTCGGCATTCCCCAGGCGCAGGTCATTTTGATCAACCCGCCCTCGATTCCGGGTCTCGGCACGCTCGGCGGGTTCGACTTCGAGTTAGAGGACTACGGGTCGGGGCCGCTGACCGAACTCGGCGCGGCCGCGGGCCAGTTGCTCGGCGCGGCCAATCAAAACCCGAACCTCTCGCGCGTCTTTACGACCTTCCGCGCGACCGGACCGCAGATCGACGCCGTCGTCAACCGGACCCAAGTGGAACAGCTCGGCGCGGCATTGCCCGACGTCTTCAACGACATCTCGACGGCGCTGGGCAGTTCGTACGTCAACAACTTCACGTATCAAAACCGCAGTTACCGCGTGTACGTGCAGAACGACGCCCAATTTCGCGGCAACGCGCTCGACGTGTCGCGCGTCGTCGTGCCGAACACGTCGGTTTCGAGCGCCTCCGCATCGGGCACGCAACTCACGAACCCGAGCGTCGGGACGACCTCGACCGATTCGATCGGTTCGGGCGTCGCGACGGTACCGCTGGCCAGCCTGGTCAACGTCACGCGCGGCTCGGGGCCGCCGGCGATAACCCACTACAACCTCTATCGCTCCGTCGAGATCCAAGGCAGCACGCCCCCGGGGCACAGCTCCGGCCAGTCGATCTCGGCGATGCAGCAGTTGACCGCGAAGCTTCTGCCGCCGCGCTTCCACTACGAGTGGACCGGCATATCGCTCGACGAGACCAAGAGCGGCGCCACCACGGTGCTGATCATGGCGCTGGCGCTGATCGTCGTCTACCTCGTGCTGGCCGCGCTCTACGAGAGTCTCGGCGACCCGCTGGTCATCCTCTTGTCGGTGCCGGCCGCGCTCCTGGGCGCGATCGGACTACTGATCCTGCGCCACATCACGAGCGACGTCTACGCCCAGGTCGGTTACGTGATGCTCATCGGACTCGCCGCCAAGAACGCCATTCTGATCGTGGAGTTCGCAATCCAAGCGCGCGCCCGAGGAACCGACGTCACGGAGGCCGTGATCGAAGCGGCGCAGACCCGCTTGCGGCCGATCCTCATGACCTCGATCGCGTTCATCGCGGGCCTGCTGCCGTTGGTGTTCGCAACCGGCGCCGGTTCGGGCAGCCGCGAGTCGCTCGGCACGGCCGTGGTTGGCGGCATGCTGGTCTCGACGGTGCTCAACCTAGTCGTCGTTCCGGCGATGTATCTCATCGTCGACGAATTCGGCGCACGCCTGCGCAAGGTGTTCGCGCGTCCCAGCCACGCCGCATCCGCTCACGACGCCCCGCCGGCGCAGGCCTAGCGATGATCCCGTTTAGGCGCCGCTTTCCAACGGCGCGACGCGGCGCTCGAACTCGCTGCGAAACGAGCGCATCCCGACCTCGAGATCCTCAACGCGCGTTTCGAGACGCCCGAGCCGCCGGTCGACCCGTTCGAACCCCGCGTTCGTATCTTTCCGCACTTCGGCGACTTCGCCGCGAAGTTCGCCGACCTCGTCGCGGAGGCCGCCGACTTCTGCGGGGAGACCAGCCAGCGCGCCGACTTGGGTCGACACCGCGCCGACCTGCACCGACAACGCGCCGACCTGCACCGAGAGCGCGTCGATCATACCGATGACCTTGGCTTCGCCCTCTTCACTCATGCGAGTGCCTTCAGAACGGGATTTCGTCGTCCATCGCGGAGTCGTCGAAGGCGCCGCCCGCGGGCGCACCGGCGGGGCGTGCGCCGCCGTACGACGAGCCGCCGCCTTCGCCGTTGGACATGCGCTTCGAGTCGAGCATCTGCATGTCGGAGGCGACCACCTCGACTGCGGTCCGTTTCTCGCCTTCCTTCGTTTCGTACTTGCGAATGGCGAGCCGGCCCTCGATCAGCGTGGACATGCCCTTTTTGAGATACTGATTGCAGATCTCGCCGAGGCGATCCCAGGCGACGACGTCGATGAACATCGTGTCGTCGCCCTGTTTCGTTTTGCGGTTGACCGCGAGCGCGAACTTGGTGACGGCCTTGCCGCCGCCGTCGACGTAACGGATCTCCGGATCGCGCGTCAGGTTACCGACGAGGACGATGCGGTTGTAACTCCCGGCCATCTCTCTCTCCGATCGGCTAGTCGTTCAGGTTGATCAGCAGAGCGCGCATCACGTCTTCGTTGAGACGCATCTGGCGCTCCAATTCCTTTGCCGCCGCGGGTTCGCTCTTGAACTTCATCACAACGTAGTAGCCTTCGCGCACGTCGTCGATCTCGTAGGCCAAGCGGCGCTTGCCCATCTTCTCGATCTCGCCGACGACTTCGCCGCCGTTGGTCTGCAGCAGTTGCGAGAGTTGCTCGATCCGCGCGTCGACCTCGGCTTCTTCCAAGGTCGGACGGATGATGTAGGTTACTTCGTAATCGGTGGCGGGCATGATGCGGTTTTCGTTTCCCTACTTCGGACGCCGCGCGAGGCGGCGGCCCCACGGTGGGGGCAATGGGGGCGCGCCGGCTGAACCGGCGCGAGTTTCGTGGGGCGGAGACCCGCCCGGAAAACTCGTCTAAGGTATCACACCGTTTGCCTCAGCATCAAGGGTGAATCGAGCCGCTCGCCGAGAGGTCTCACCTCTTAGCCCTCGCGTTCGCCCCGCCGGCTCACGGAACCGGCGTCGCCACCGGTGCTTCGAACTCTACTCCGGCACTGTGCCACCTGTATGGCACTGTGTGCCCCGGAGCATGCCGGGCCGCGCGAGTAGGTGCGTCGCTGGTGGGATTGGAAAAGCCCAGGCAACTTCGCCGGAGGGTCTTCCCAATGAAGCGCGTCCTCGTCTTCCTGAGCGTTCTCTCGCTGGCCGGCGCCTCGCTGCCGGCCTCGGCCGCGGGTTCGGGCCAAGCCTACGACCAGATCACCAAGTTCCAGCCAGGCGCCGACATCGGCAAGACGGAGCCCGGCGACTTCACCTCGGATTGGAAGACGGCCAGCAACCCGCCCGAGTCGGAACCGCCGCACGGCGGCATGTTCGGTAACCTCAAGATTGCGATACCCCAAATGAACGGCGCGATGGCGATGATGCGCAACGGACGGGCGGAGTCGCACTGGATCGCCGGGCTCAAGGAGCGCACCGATTTTCCGGCGGATCAGGTCGGGACGATCACCGACTGCGGCGCGCGCACGATCACGCATCTCGACCTCAAGGCCAAGACCTATTACGTCGTCTCGATGGATCAGCCGCAAAAGCCCGCGCCCCGCGGCGGCCGCGCGCCCGCGCCGGGTCCGGCGGCCACCGACGACGGCACCAAGTTCTCGATGACCGTCGTCAACACGGCGCTCGGCCCAAAGCACCCCTTCGGCAACGACGCGAGCGGCTATCTCTCCGACATCACGACGGTCACCACGCCGCCCAGCGGCGACCCCAAGACTTCGACGATCCATCGGAAGACGTACGTGTCGGGCGTCGCGCAGCAGTGGCTCAACTGTTCGACGGGCATGCAGAGCGGCCAGGGCATGGTGGCGGCGATCAACCGCTTCTCGCAGTTATCGCGCGCGCTGGCGCTCAAGGATTCGCGCTTCTCGGTCAGCTCCTCGGGACCAACCGTGCCGACCACGCTCTCCTACTTCGAGGTGATGCAAGTCGCCGGCGGCGACAACGGCGGCGGCCAAGACGAAGATAACCCGGGACGCGGACGGCGCGGCGGCAACTTCGCGATCGTCGTCGAGCGCAACAACCTCCGTTCGATCGGCCCCGACGATCCGGCGCTTTCGGTACCCGCCGGATTTACCAAGGTCGATCCGCCGGCGGGCAGCGCCGGCTACTAGTTCTCGCCGAGTTCGAGAATGGCGGCGGTGTTGGTGGGCAACGTCGCGCCGGAGAACGGCGAGGTGAATTCGAGCACGTGCTTCTTGTTGGGGCTGCCGGCCGAGATCGTGTCGACGGGCTGGTTGCTGTACGACGGCACGTAAACGTAGAGCGTGTAGGTGTCCGACGGGTCGAGCAGCGAGCCGGAGATCTTCGCGGTTTCGGTTCCCGAGTTGAACGTGATGAAGACCTGGCCCGATTTCAACACGGCCTGCAAGAAATAGACGATGTTCGCACCCGCCGGCGTCGGTGCGTTGAACGAATTCGTCAAGCTCGCACTGAGATCGGCCTTGGCGCCCGAGTCCGCATTATTGCTGGGATACCCGATCGAGCCTTTGAGACTCGAGAGCCCGGGCAAGGTCAGTTTTCCGCCCGAGGCCGATAGCGGTTCGTCCTTGGTCTTCGCGACGTAGCCCGCGGGCTCGACGACGACCGCCGGGGCAACGCGCGTGGCCGGAAGGACGGTCGACGCTTGCTCGGTCGTCCCCAGCGGGGCTTGCTGCTGCGTGCTCGGCGCCGAAGCGCTACCCCCCGCACAACCCGCTGCGGACAGCAAAAAACTCGCGGCGACCAAGGCGCGCGAAGTCCGGGACACGATTTCGTCTCGCATGCCAGCCAGAATAGTCCTACGAGCGGAACCGCGCAAGTGCCGGACGCAGGGTATCCGACCACGCCCGGTACCCTTCGGCGGAGAGGTGGATGAGGTCGGGGTGGTAGAGTTCGGGACGAATCGCGCCCTTGACGTCGACGAAGGCCGGCGTGAAGTCGAGATACCGCACCCGCTTCCCGTCGTCGAGCTTGGCCAGCCGTTCGTTGACGCGCGCGACGAGTTTGCGGATCGGCGTCGAGCCGTCGCCGGGCCCGCGCGGTAAGACGCTCATCACCACCACGGTCGCGTGCGGTAAGCGGGCTCTGATCGCCCGGACGGCCGCCGCGATGCCGTCGGCGGTGGCCTCGGGGCTCGTTCCGATGGCCAGATCGTTGGTCCCCACTTCGAGGACGACGGTCTTGGCACCCGAGCCCTCGACCTCGCCGTTCTCGATGCGCCAGAGCAGATCGCTCGTGCGGTCGCCGCCGATGCCGAAGTTGACCGCGCCCAGCGGAGCGAAGTCGCTCGCCCACACCGCGCTGCCGTCGAAGTTCCAAGCGTACGTCAACGAGTCGCCGATGAAGAGCAGATCGATGCCGCCCGCTCGCGCGCGTTCGACGTACCCTTGATGTTGATCCATCCAGCGCTGTACCGCCCGTTCGGTGCCGTCGGTGAAAACGTGGGGCTCGGCCGCGGCGAGCAGACACAGGGCGCCGCCCGCGAGCAGCAGCGCCCGGGTCAACCGCTCGCGCGCGCCTCGCGCTTGGTGACGCGATAGACTTCGCGCACGCCCTTGAGGGTCCGCAGCCGTTCCATCACCTTGTGCAGGTGGTCGAGGTTGGTGATCTGCAGCGTGAGGCTGATCAACGCCATCTTGTCGCGCTTGACGCGCGCGGTCACCGACGAAGCGGAGGTCTTGTACTCGGAACAAACGCCCATCACGTCCTGGAGAAGGCCGGAGCGGTCGAGGGCCTCGATCTCGACGTCGACCGCGTGGGTCAATTCCGCCGAGCCGGCCCAAGCGGCTTGCAAGATCCGCTCCGGCGAGTTTGCCATGTAGGCGACGTTCGGACAGTCGGCCCGATGCACCGACACGCCTTTACCGATCGTGACGTAGCCCATGATCGGGTCGCCCGGCACCGGGCTGCAACACTTCGAAACGCGCACGAGCACGTCGTCGACGCCGGCGATCAGGATGCCGCTGGCGTTACGGGCGGGACGGCGCGGCGGCGGCGCGGCGGGCATGCGCTGCAGCGCGGTGATGTCGACCAAGTTGGTCGTCTTGATCTCGTCGCGCACGCGCTGCGCGACCGAGACGGCCGACGCGTCGCCGAAGCCGACCGCGGCGAACAGATCGGTGGCGCTCGCGTAGTTCATCCGTTTGGCGATCTTCTCGAGCGTCTCGCCGCGTGCGAGGTCGGGCCGCAGGTGCTCGCGGGCGAGTTCGCGTTCGACCGACTCTTGGCCGAGCACCACGTTCTCGTGCTTGCGTTCCTTGCGGAACCACTGCTTGATCTTGTGCTTGGCGCCCGAGGTGCGCACCAGCGAGAGCCAGTCCAGCGACGGCCGCGCGCTCTTATTGGTCAGCACCTCGCAGATGTCGCCGTTCTTCAGTTGGTAGTCGAGCGGGACGATCTTACCGTTGACCTTCGCGCCGACGCAGCGATTGCCGACGTCGGTGTGCACCTGATACGCGAAGTCGAGCGGCACCGCCGCCGAGGGAAGCGAATAGACGTCGCCCTTGGGCGAAAACACGAAGACCTGATTCTCGAACAGGTCGAGCTTCAGGTTCTCCATGAAGGCGCGCGAGTCGCGCATGTCGTTCTGCCACTCGAGCAGCGAGCGCAGCCAGGTCAGCTTGTTCTCGAAGGCGTCGTTCTTGCTGCCTTCCTTGTAACGCCAATGCGCCGCGATGCCGTACTCGCTCGTGCGATGCATCTCGAGCGTGCGAATTTGGATTTCGAGCGGGTCGCCGCCGGGGCCGACCACGGTCGTGTGCAGCGATTGGTACATATTGGGTTTGGGCATCGCGATGTAATCTTTGAAACGGCCGGGCAGGGGCTTCCAAATCGAGTGGACCGTACCGAGCGAGGCGTAACAGTCCTTGACGCTCTCGACGATGATGCGTACCGCGGTGAGGTCGTAGATCGTGGAGAAGTCGCGGCCTTTGCGCAATTTGCTATAGATCGAATAGAAGTGCTTGGGCCGGCCGGTGACGTCGGCGTGGAGGCCGAGCCGCTCGAACTGTTCGCGCAGCAGCGTGACCACGTTGGAGACGGCGGCTTCGCGCTCGGCGCGCTTCTTGGCCACGCGCTCGGCGATGTCGCGATACGCCTCGGGATCGAGGTAGCGTAAACACAGATCCTCGAGATCCCACTTGATCTTCCAGATGCCGAGGCGATGCGCGATCGGCGCGTAGATTTCGAGCGTCTCGCGCGCGATCGATTGCTGCTTCTCGGGCGGCAAGCTCGACAGCGTCCGCATGTTGTGCAGGCGGTCGGCCAGCTTGATGATGATGACCCGGATGTCCTTGGCCATGGCCATGAACATCTTGCGCAGGTTCTCGACCTGGGCGTCTTCTTTGGACTGATAGGGAATGCGGGTGAGTTTGGTAACGCCCTCGACCAACTGAGCGATCTCGGGACCGAACTTCTCCGAGACCTCCTCGCCGGTGACGACGGTATCCTCGACGACGTCGTGCAGGATGGCAGCCGCGATCGTGGCGCGATCCATCTCCATGTCGGCCAGGATCCGCGCCACGGCCAACGGGTGCTCGATGTACGACTCGCCCGAGGCGCGCTGTTGCCCCTGATGGGCGGCGTCGGCCAGCTCGTAGACCCCGCGCAGCCATGCCGCATCGAGGGTCGGGTCATACGACCGAACCTTTGCGATCAGGTCCTCGGCGAGCGGGATGGTGTGGGCCATAAGTGTAGTTTGCCTATCATGCCATAGACGCGGCGGGGTGTCTATCGCGAAATAAGCCGCTGGTTCAATACTTGATGAAAGCCGTGACCTCGTGCCCCATAGCCTCGAGCGACGTACGACCGCTGAGGAAACTTAATTCCACGAGAAACGCGAAGCCGAGAATATCCGCACCGAGCCGCTCCAATAAGCGAGCGGTCGCGCCCGCCGTTCCGCCCGTCGCGAGCAGGTCGTCGACGATCAACGTCTTGGCGCCCTTGCCCACGGCATCGGCATGGATCTCGAGCGAATTGGTCCCGTACTCGAGCTCGTACTCTTCGCGGTACGTGGCCGCCGGAAGCTTACCGGGCTTGCGAACCGGCACGAAGCCGGCGCCCAGCCGGTAGGCCAGGGGCGCGCCGAGCATGTAGCCCCGAGCCTCGATGGCCACGACGTGTTCGACGCCCTGCCCCGCAAAGCGGTCGACGAAGAGATCGATGGCAGCCTTGAAGCCGGCCGGATCGCCGAGCAACGGCGTAATGTCCCGGAACATGATGCCCGGAATCGGAAAATCCGGAATCGCCCGGATCAAAGACTCGAGTTGCATGGGGGTAGAGTTCGGAGAACGCGCCCCATAACCCGGCCTGAAGCCCGCAAAGCATGGCGGAAGACAAAGGCCCGCCACCGCCCCCCAACCCCAGGAGCGCGAACTCCCGAAGCGGCGCCGCTGGGAGCGGCGCCTTCAAAAAGCGGCGCCTTCAAACAGCGGCCTTTAAAAGACAGACGGCTTTTAACGGCGAACTTTATCTTTAATCAGCTCAGCACAGCCAACGGGAGCTCAGAGCTATGTCCAAACGGACCGTCGTTGCGGCGCTCGCCGTCGCGGTGACCGCATGCGCGTTTGCGCCCGGAATCGCCCGGGCCAACGTCGTCGTCGATGCGCGCAACGCGATCGTCGGCGGCGTGCACCACATCGGCACGGCCATCGGCAGCATCGGCCGCAAGAAGCCCAATCCGGCCCGCGAAGAGTCGGCCCGGCGGCAGACCGCCTACAAGGCGTGGTTCTACCGGAAGTACGGATACTATCCGACGCCCGGTCAGATCCACGATTGGTATCTGCGCAGCTACGGCATCGACCCGTAGCGCCGGCCCGCTAACGGAAAAGGACGTCGCCGCACGCGGCAACGTCCATTTTCCGTTTTGTCGAACGAAGGTTTACTTGGACTTACGGCAGGTCGCCGCGACCTTCGTTCCGTTCTTCTTGGTGTAGCCCTTGACCGGCGTCGTGCCCTTGGGACAGGTCATGGCCTTGCTCATCGACGACATCG
>Ga0326727_10009215_pt1 | contig 24435 bp, 30 predicted proteins | sample MB2enrmetagenome_FD_207643 | JGI IMG/M metagenome (GOLD analysis project Ga0326727, IMG submission 207643) | Lab enriched peat soil microbial communities from McLean, Ithaca, NY, United States - MB29MY | ecosystem: Environmental > Terrestrial > Soil > Wetlands > Peat | place: USA: New York... | reverse complement strand
CTCTGGAGAGCTGAGCTGCGCTCCCCGCAAATCTATCGACTGCTGCAAAAACGTAGGGGCCTAATGGCCATTTTCCGGCCATATTTGACGATGACGAGCCAAATTCACGCCGGATTTAGGTGGGACGACGGGGATTGTTGCTACTGTCTTCTGCGCCGGGGCCGCTGTGATGCCGAATTGGAGGTTTGCCTGGCTCTTAAGCAACTTGTGGACAGCCCGGACTAACATGGCGCAGCCGTACAAGGCGTACACGAGCAAAACGAACGGGAAAAAATATATGTATGCGAAGCTACCAAGGGTTCTCCAAAACCCGGAACCGCCCAAAATCGACAACACAAGCAGGAGGCCGAAAAGTACGACCTCGAACGCACCAAGTCGAAGGACCTTTGTCAGAGTTGAAATGAGGGGCGACTGGACATTTAGAAAGAAGAGGGCATGTATCCACAGGAAAAGGGCAACGAGAAAAGTTGTTGCTCTGCGCGCATAATTAGCGACTGGTGCCATTGTCCATTGAGGACGACACTAGATGACTGCGCCTAGCAGTAAGTCCGCGTCCCCCCCGTATTCAGGCTTGGGTTAGCGCTGGTGCTCTAAAGTCAGCTGTCGGAAGACAGCGTACCACGGATTATATTCGAATATCAAAACACAGGCAAAATGAGATTCGGAAGTTTATGACCGCTTCGTGGGGCTCGCGGGCTGGCGCCGACTCCTGGCTTTTGGAGTCCGCGATGTCCCGAAGGGACAGGTCTGTGCTGCCCGCTCAGTGCAGTCGATCCATGCGGAGCACGGACACGTCATGCAAGTGGTAATACAGCCAGCTTGACCACGGCCAATCCCCAGGCGAACTCACCAGCCCGCGACTGACCGGGTTGTTGTGCATCGATACAGAACGACTTGAATAATTGCGCATCCCTTCGTGGCACGGCCGTCCCGGCCGTGATCACGGGCGGGACGCCCGTGCCACAATTTGTGTCGCTCTGCATAGTGCAGTTTCTCCCGGTGCTGCTTTTCGGTGTAGAAGTGGAAGGGGTGAGAACGCCGATTGCAGAGCAGTCGCTCACATTCGTCAGCCGACGAACACCCAGAAACCATGAAAAATACTCTACCGCCTGCTTAGCATCCGAAAGGCGCGAACATGCCAACGAACGGCACGTCTGCGCCACGCGTGGCAACTTCCGAGAATGTTTCAAGGCGAGCGGTCTTGGCCTGCATCAAAAAGCAAGGGAGGGAACGATGAAGGACATCATGAGAGGTGAACTTGCGGCGCCCAAAATAGTTGACCGGAGCAGCTTCCAGGCGGAACTGGACGCATTGCGGGTTTGAGAGAAGCGACTTCATGGGCTGGGAGATGCCCTGGTACTCAGCGCAAGGCTCCTCCCTCGAGGCTCTGCTTACCGGCCGCCGGGTGGGCATGATGCACATCGTATGCTACTTGCGCGACGGCGACAGGGTGTTCGAAACCTATTGGACTACCCGCCGCGGTGTCGAGGCGATGGACAACAGCTTCCGGTTGCTCGACTTGACCGTCTACGGACGGCAGGAGATGTGGGAGGACTCGCCCGCCGGCTGGCCACAACGGTTTAAAGGCAAAAGGAGATTCAGGAGCGCAAGCCTTCGCTGGGCCGCAAGCTGGTCGAGGTTCGTGGCTACACGTTTCGGCTCTTTGTGACCAGCCTGCCGGACCCGCCGGAAGAGAGCTCGAATTGGGCTTGGTTGTCCAGGCTATTTGGTATAGGATTACAGCACAACGACGAAAACTGGGCTCATGAAAACCCCTGCCAAGACTCTCGATCAGTTGAGCAAGGTAGTTGTCGGATTCCTCAATGGGGACCGCTTGAAGGGCTATGTCTGCGACTTTTCCGCTCTGGAGGAGTCTTTCAACCTTCTTCCCCAAGAGGACCCACTTCAGGGGCAGGAAGTAGAGATTGCGATGAGGGACCTCAAGGCAGTTTTCTTTGTGTGGGAGTTCGCCGGCAACCCCCAATACCATGATTCCCTGCACGCGCACGTCCCCTCCGACGGCCGGACAATCGAGTTGACTTTCGCCGATGGAGAAAAGATAGTGGGGAGAACAGAGGGATATAACTCCCAGCGAATCGGCTTCTTTCTGTATCCCGCTGATCCCAAGGGCAATAACATTCGCATCTACGTGGTCAACAGAAATACCCGCCAAGTCAAACTTGTCTGAATTGCTCCTCCTTGTTTCATGCAATCCAGCAAAGAGGCTGCACGCTTCGCTGACGTACTCGGGCATCTCAAAGCAATCAGCAAGAGCAGGCGCCGGAGGTCGCAGCGGAGTTCTATCCGGCGTCCGCGAACGGCTCTCCGGTTGCCGAGAGCGGTGAACTTGGTTCTGCTAGAGACACGACCTCTGCGGCCAACACGCCAGAGCCGCAGGAGAAGCCTCCGTCGCCTCAGAACGGTAATGCCCTCGTCGGCGGAAACGGACCCGCCAAGCTACCTGTCAACGGGTCCGGCTCACTTCCTGCGCCCAACAATGGCAACGGAAGTTCGGGATTCAACCAGCTTCGCACCGAGTTCCTGGCGACCGCCCGACGTGTTGCGACAAGGAAGAAGCAAGCTATTAGTGAAGTTGTTGAGTGGGCCAGTCGCGGCGCCTTCAAGTACGGCGATAACGGCCGCATGACTGAAGCCGACATCCCGAGGCTGCTGGCCGCCACTAAACTTGCGACGGCGAGTCTCCCGGGTGCTGCCCGCTGACTTAGGGCGTTCTTCCTTCCCGCCGGGAGCATTGCCTAGCAGCGTGCTCGGGTGTATGCTTCGCCATGTTGAAAGAAAAGCCGGTGGCTTAGGACGAGATAGTAGATATTCGAGTGAATCGGCTAGAGCGAAAACTCGGGATCCCAATCGCTCAAACCTGGAATACCTGGATTCGGCTGGCCTCACAGATCGGTGGCTGAGCCAGCTCTGGTGCGTGCGAGAGCAGAGGCAGATTATATTCCCTTTCGGAGGCTCACCCATGACGATAAAGAGAGGCAGGTCCATTTCCGCCGTTATGATACTCGCCGTACTGATGCTGGGGACAGGGTTGCTTTCCCCCGTTGCAGTGCCCGCCACCCAGCCCGTCGGAGCATCCGGTTCCTACGAAGCTAACACCGAGTCACTTCGCAAGCATAAAGTCGCGAAATGGTATGAGGATGCCAAGTTCGGGATCTTCGTCCATTGGGGGGTATTCGCGGTCCCCGCTTATCACGAGTGGTATGTCGAATTTATCAGCCCGAAGGCCAATTACGGCTTTATGTTTGGCGGTCCGCCGTACACGGCTACTTGCGGGAACCTGCCAGCGGAATTGTGCAAAGCCAAAGTAAACGAGGATGCGGTGAGATATCACCTCGCCCATTGGGGACCGAACTTCGCCTACGACGATTTCATTCCGATGTTCAAGGCCGAAAAGTTTGACCCTGGCGCCTGGGCACAACTGTTCAAGGATTCCGGGGCACGCTATGTAGTGCTGACCGCCAAGCACGGTGACGAGTTCGCCCTTTGGCCCACCAAGTTCACGCACCGCAATGCGATGGAGATGGGCCCCCACCGGGATCTGGCAGGCGACCTGTTAAAGGCTGTCCGGCAATCCGGGTTGAAGATGGGCTTCTATCACAACACGACGTACACCTTCTGGGACCCCCGCTTCCCCGGCCGGGACTGGGTGGATTACATGAACAACTCTATTAAGGAATTGGTTGACCTCTATCACCCCAGTATTCTGTGGGGGGACACCGGCCAGGGTCCTGTCAAGGACGAGCAAGGACAATATCTGCCAGCGGATTACTGGAACAGCAAAGAGGTGCTGGCCTATTTCTACAACCATTCCGACGACCCGGCTGAAGTTGTCGCGAATGATCGCTGGGGTCTGGACGTCGACGGCGAACCGTTGGGCGACTTCGCGACTCCCGAGCGGACGAAGGTTAATAGTTTCTCGAAATCGAAGTGGGAGGAATGCGACTCGCTCGACCCGACCTCCTGGGGCTACAACCGCAATCTGCCCGAGAGCGATTACATGACTCCAAACGATGTGGTGGACTATCTGGTGGACATTGTCAGCAAGAATGGAAACCTCCTGCTCAATATCGGGCCAAAAGCGGATGGAACCATTCCTGAGGTGATGCAAGCCTGTCTTCTTCGCGTTGGAGAATGGCTGCAAGTGAATGGCGAGGCAATCTACGGTTCTCGTCCCTGGGAACGTTACAAAGATGGTGATGTCCGATTCACTCGCAAGGGTAACACGCTTTATGCGATCGCCCTGGAATGGCCGGAAGAGGAGCTCAGGCTTACCTCCCTGGAGGGCAAGGCGGTGTCAAAGGTGGAAATGTTGGGCTTGAGTGATCCTGTTGCTTGGATACAGAACGACACGGGAGTTGTCATCCAGCCTCCGGCCAGGCGTCCTTGCCGCTACGCCTACACGTTTAAGATCTCCCTGAAGTAGGACAGTCGAGCACGCTGGTGGCGACGATAGACGCCGAGACGCTTCGGATGAGTCGGACTGCGGCAAGGTGTCAGTGCCGTTAAATACAACGCGCCCGTCGTATGACGAAGCCCCGCAATCGATCAGTCATTGGTCCGGAGCATCATCGACGCGGATGATCCAAGAACTCCGGTCTCCGCCTCTCTGACAGACAGTATTCCTCGTTTTGCCACCCACAACATGTGGATTGGGCGCCCACGCGACTTCAGGGAGGGACAATGGGTAACCTTCGTCTGAAAGCGCCCGCCAGCGTGGTGGCGGATTACTTCCACCTCTTCGTTAACCGTCGTGCTTACACCCTCCAGTCCAACCGGCCGCTTCCCACCTGGAGCAGATTGTTCGGGAGACTTTCAATGCGGCCAAGCTGGATGAGCCCGAGCATCCGGTGATCGTTAAAGCGGTAGACGCCCTGATTGGCCTGGCTGCATTCCCAGCCGAACAGGCACTGGCGATCTCACTGGTTAAACGGCAACTGGCCACGGAACACCTCTGGGAGCGCAAGCGGCAGATCATTGAGCAGACACCGGGCCTGTCGGTATGGCGGGGCGGTGAGACCTTTGAGGACATTGGCGGGGTTGAGAACGTCAAGAGCTTCCTGCGGGCAGTGCTTCGAGGTGTCGACCCTCCACGCGTTGTCGTGTTCATTGATGAGATTGAGAAGGCGTTTGCGGGGACCGGCACTGACCTCTCCGGCGTGAAGACGGAAATGACCGGAACGATCCTCACCTACATGCAGGACCGAGAGGCCGATGGTACCGTCTTTATAGGCCCACCAGGGAGTGCGAAAAGTGTGACAGCAAAGGCCACGGCGGGTACCGCAGGAATCCCCACGATTGCTTTCGATTTGCCAGCCATGGAGAGTTCTCTGGTTGGTGCTTCGACCGAACGCTTGCGTGCTGCGCTCCAAATCATTGACGCAGTCTCGCAAGGGAGAATGCTGTTCATTGCAACCTGTAACTCGATTGCAAGCCTGCCGCCCGAGCTGCGCGGGCGCTTCACGCTGGGCACGTTCTTCTTCGACCTGCCCACGACTGAAGAGCGGGAGATTATCTGGCACATCTATTTCAAGAAGTACGGGGTGACGGGTGATCTGCCGAATGACGAAGGCTGGATCGGTGCGGAGATCAAAGAGTGCTGCCGGAAGGCACATCGGTTGAGCATGACTCTCACGCAGGCGGCCAGATTCATCGTGCCCGTGTCACGATCTGCAGCGGAGGAAATCAAGGCGTTGCGTCAGATGGCTTCCGGGAAGTTTATCAGTGCCTCCACGCCGGGTGTTTACCAGTACCAGGAAAACACACCAGTTCCCGGACGACGCGTCATGCGGGATCTGGATGGACCGCTCACCGTCATGGCCCCCTCGAATTCCGAAGCCTGAATACCTCTTGCCATAGGGGAGTCCTGGGCTGATGAAGGAGCTTCGCTAACGAGTGGCTAGTCTCTTGGCCAAGCTGAGGATGACATCCCGATCCGCCTCACTCAGGCTGGCCAGGACGTTCCTAAGCTTCAGGAGGAATCCCGCGTCGATTCCCTTCGCGGCAGCGTCAGCCATCATCTCATTCAAGGTCTGCCGCGGCGTGAGGCGCGGAGTCGGAGGAGCTTCTTCCGGAGAGAAAAAGAGCTGATAGAGCGGGACATCGAGAGCACGAGCAAATCGCTCCAGGGTCTCCAGCGAAGGCACAATGTGACCGTTTTCAACGCGGGAGATGTAGGAACGCAATAACCTCGTGCGCTCTTCAATATCCCCTTGAGACATTTGCTTCTGCTCGCGAAGTTGACGGAGACGTGCTCCGATCAACATTTGTTCACCCTCGTTTCATTACGTGTTTCACAAACTTCATTCACAACCATATCCTAGATGGTAATCTTCGCCTCCTTTCTTCCACACTCCAAGGGCACTGAAGTAACAGTACGGAGGTCGCGCAGGCGCACGCCTCACCAGGAGAACTCATCGGCACCCAGGGAACGCGTCATTCAGGACTTGGGCGGACCACTCACCGTCACGCCCCCCCCTCGAATACCGAGGTCTGAATCGCCCTCGCCAAACTATGCCCGGATCGCAATTGGGTTTTCCACAAGGAGTAGTGACACGAGGCTCCTGGCAAGCCAGCGGGCCGTATTAAGTGCTGTTTAGCAATTTCCGCCGCCCGGTCCGCGCGTAGCCTGATACCCTGAAAAGAGCGACAACTCACTGCACTCACCCAAACTAGCATTATACCAACGTGGTGGCTGAGCCAGCCCAAAACCAGGTAGTGATATATTCTTGCGTTGCTGGATAGGAAGGGCGAGCTTCACGCCGACCCACGCGCTAATTTGGTTTCTGCTGAAATCAGGCTCTCGACGATGGAGAGAAGGAATCTTCGGTCAGACTCGGTCAGCACTCTGAAGAGGGCAATTAACTCTAGCTCTCGGGCGGTCAACGATTCACTCTTGTCCAGGCGCACTTTCTTCTCCTGTCGGTGACGACGGATTGTTGCGTGTTTGTTCAGAATGGTAGGAGCACCAAAGGGCCGTGTCAAGCCCTCAAGGTAACATTGGCATCGTAGATAACATTATAACTTTTGCGTAGTGGACTGGTTTGAAAATGGGTAGTATCCTAAATGTGTATTGGTTGAGAAACAAAGGGCAGCTGTGAGTCCGCCTTTTTCATCCTTGGCGCGTAGAGAGCTTTAGGTAGGTATCTATGGCTTTGGTGAATACCAGGGTCAGGATTGTGTGTTCGGAAGACGGAGCAAAGCCCTTAAGCCTCTCGTAGTCCTCAAGCACCTTTCGCGCTCCCAGCATACGGAGCCTTGCAGCTTCCACCTCGTCAGAGCTGATCATTATCGGCCTGCTTTCTTCTTCGGCATTGACCGCTACGCCTCGTCGCACAACAACCTAAACCTTCACCAGCTTATGCTTAAACACGATACCCCTACAAAACCCCGAAGCAATGGCACTGAAGTACCGAGTTAAGACTTCCAACCACAAGAAGGGGGATCAAATGGCCACAGCATTACCAATCCTGGATATCCAGGAGCTTGGCACCGACCTTGCCAGGAAAACAGTCTTCATCAAGCTTCATTTGGGCTTGCTGGGCAACAGTCGCAAGGTTAGCTCATCCCAGGTTGAAGTGGACGCCAATCAGGAACTCATCCGAGTGGCGAAAACGCTGCTCGACTCGCCAGAGCTTCAGGCCATCCGCACCCTCGATGGCGATGTTCGCCGCTTTCTTTACGATACTTGCCTGCCGTTCGAGGTGGGCATTCACCTTCTGCCGCTGGGGTTGCTGGAGACGGTCGATGAAGAGCTGGTCGAGTTCAGGGACAAGCGCCGGGTGCTGGTGGAGGTATTCCTCACTGCCTACCCGCGCCTGTGCCAGGAGGCCGCTGGCCGACTGCGCACCCTGCATAACCCGGCTGACTATCCGCCGGTGGAAGAAGTCCGTTCCCGCTTTACCTTCAGTTGGCAATACGTCAGCTATGGTGTGCCGGAACAGCTACGGGAGATCTCCGCCCGTATGTTTCAGACGGAGCGTGACAAGGCAGTCCAGGCCATGTCGGAAGCCTGCGCTGAAGTCCAACAGGTGATGCGGGCTTCGCTGCTGGAACACGTGAGCCATCTCCGGGACCGGTTGGCTGATCAGCCAGACGGCAAGCCGCAGCGGCTGCGGGAATCAACCTTGCAGAAGCTGCGTGATTTCCTGGGGACGTTTGACTTGCGCAACGTGGTGGACGACCTGGGTCTAGGCGGGAGCTATTTCCTAGAATCCCGTATCTCGGGAGTTTGAATGCGAGTCGCACTTCAACGGTTTGGCGACTACCCGTCAATTGGCGGCGGGAGTGGAAGGAGGCAGCCACGGTCAACGCCTTCTTGACCGTGGGGTCTTCCCTTCATGTCACGTTGGAAGCACCGGCAGGCAGCAGGTGCCACACTGCGGCAGCGACGGTGATAAGAAAAGCCCACAATCAGCAAATCACTGACTGCGACTACCCGCTATAGGCAACTCCCATGATCCCCTACCCCAAACTCTCCTTCACGTGGCCGAGGACGGGCAGGGGATCAGCGCCGACTGAAAGTTCCTGGATAGTCTGTTGACTCGACTCTACACGCCAGCGATCTGTTTGCAGCAAGCGTGATTCCGGAATGAATTGCGTATCCATATCTGACTCAGCGGTCAGATTTCTGTTTGGACCGTTGGCGAAGCACCGCCGGGCGTTATGCTCGCCAGCGAGAATATCCCCAGCCTCCACCGCCGAGCAAAAGCAACACCAAGAGAACAACCAATATGGTTTCCACGTCTCACCTCCGTTGTAAGAGGAAGCAGCTCGACTCATGCAACCCGCAGCCCTCTTGTTTTCCACTAGCAACATCATCATGAGCGCCAAGAAGGCGGCTGTCTGCCTGATTGTGACCACGTGTTAGTGCACTTTTGCACACCCCGCACTGGCTAAGGGCACGAGCGCGTCGCTGCGGTTACGGTGACTCATTTTGACCAATGCACTGAGCAAACCAGTACAGACAATGGAAAGAAGAACGGAGAAAATCCAAGTTGCAGGGTTCTAACGCCAGAGGGAAATTCGTGAACAGATTTGATTTGCTGAACATTCCTGTTGCAGGGAGGTTTCGATGAGTCTAAATGTGATGGATCCGAAGTTGATTCTGCTCGCCGTCGCGGTGGTTCTGATCATCGCAATGTCCGCTTGGCTGTACCTGCGAAAACGCAGGAGTACAACGGCAGGCCTGCGGCATAGATTTGGGCCTGAGTACGAGCGGGCTGTGCGCGAGCATGGATCAGAACGAAAAGCAGAAGCGAAATTAACGGATCGCGAGAAGCGGATTGAAAAGCTGAACATTCGCGAACTTAATCCGATGGAACGAGAACGTTTTTCGGAACAGTGGAAGTCAGTGCAATCTCATTTTGTCGATTCCCCAAAGGGGGCGGTCACAGAAGGCGATGACCTGGTGTCCTCGTTAATGAAAACACGGGGTTATCCCATATCCGATTTCGATCAACGTGCCGACGACATTTCTGTCGATCATCCCCAAGTGGTGGAGAACTATCGGTCTGCGCACGAGATTGCGATGCGCGTTGGGAAGGACCAGGCAACTACGGAGGATCTGAGAACGGCGATGATTCATTACCGTTCTCTATTTGAGGAACTGGCGCAGGTACCCACGACTCTTATCCAAGGAGGGGTGGCGTAATGGCGGAACTGAAGATAAGAGACGGGGATTTTACCGGGGTAAACGTGGCGAGCTACGGCGTTGCACATATGCAGCCCGACGGCCCACGCTGGTGAAAGGCCAAGACCCGGATCTGCCTTAAGGGAGACTACAATGGAACGCCTCATCACAGTATTTCTGTTTTTGTCGCTGTTGTCCGGCACAAGTCAGGCCCGTGTTCAACGTGAGCCTACGACCGCCATCGCGAGTGCACTTACTGCCGCGTCCATCAATCGCGCCACGACTGCTCGCGTCGGACCGGGATCGAGCGGCCCCGCGGTGCTCAGGGCGCAAATCCTGCTGGACCGCGCCCGCTTCTCCTGCGGCCAGATTGACGGCCACTATAGCCAAAATCTCAAGAACGCCATCGAGGCTTATCAGTCCGCCCACCAGTTGAGGGTGGACGGCGTCGTGGGCCGGACCATGTGGCAGATCCTCAATCAGGACTCAGCCGAGGCGGTGATAGAACACATGATTTCCACCGAGGATATCGCTGGCCCTTTCGTCGAGAATATCCCCACTGACATGGTGGCTAGGTCCAAGCTGAAGGGCATGTACTACACGTCGCCGTTACAGGAGTTCACGGGGAAGTACCACGCGAGTGAAGCGCTTCTGAAACGTCTCAATCCCGGGCAGTCGTTTGACCGCGTCGGCCAGGAGATACTCGTTCCGAACGTAGAAACCCCGCCTCCGGGGAGGGCGGCATCCGTGGTGGTGACGGGCCTCAACACCAAAGACCCAGTTCGCGCAGCATCGGTTGAAGCGCTTGATTCCGCCGGAAAGGCTCTCTTCTACGCTCCTGCCAATATTGGCGGGGCCCATGATCCACTGCCGGTGGGCGAGTGGAAGGTCACGGATATCGTGCACAACCCCTGGTACAATTACAACCCCGATCTCTTCTGGGACCCCGAAGACCCGAATACGACGGCGAAGATCCCTCCCGGGCCCAACGGTCCGGTGGGACTCGTGTGGATCGGGATCAGCAAGCCACATTACGGAATGCATGGCGCCGCGGATCCCGAGTTGATCGGCCGCGCGCATTCCGACGGCTGTGTTCGCATGACGAACTGGGACGCGCTCAAACTGGCCAAACTGGTTGTGGTGGGCACGCCCGTGACCATGAAGGAAGGCCCGGGAAGTCCAGGGGCGCGTGAGGCGAAAAATCGCGGCAAAGCAGGAAGTGTCGAGTCTACTGCGGATTTACGAGCGGATCGAAGCGCGGCGAAACGATCCGGCACCCCGAAGTAGGGCATCCGAATGAGACGCGCCTCCCTTCGGCCAATCATGAGAGGAATCGCCGCGGGATTCGCCTTAGTGGGCCTCGTCCTGGCGAGTGGGGTTGGTTCTCAGGTTTCAGACGATTTCGCAGTGCTCGCGTCCCGAAACCTGGGTCTGCCGCTTCCGAACCTTAAGCGCGCTGATATGCCACGTGACACTTTCGGCGAGGTCCGTGCCAATGGTAAGCCGCATGAGGCGACCGACATCATGGCGCCGCGCGGTACGCCGGTCCTGGCAATTGGCGACGGCACAGTCACCAAGTTGTTCCACAGCCGTATTGGCGGCAACACCGTCTACGAGTTCGATCCGCTGCAGACCTACTGCTACTACTACGCCCACCTGGATCGCTACGCACCAGGAGCCCGCGAGGGAAAGTCGGTTCATAAAGGCGACGTTCTGGGCTATGTTGGCTCGACCGGCGATGCCTCTCCTGATGCGCCTCACCTACATCTAGCTATCTTTCGCCTTGGTCCTGAGAAGCAGTGGTGGGTAGGAACGGCGATCAATCCCTATCCCCTGTTGATGAAAATCCTGGATGAGCGGAGGTGAACCGTCGTCCTCATTCGGATTGAAAGCCATTGACTATTCTGCCGGTTCCCCCCCACTCCAACCCATGATCGAGGCGATGCGATGGCTGGGGTTCTTGATTATGTCAACTCTGAGGGAGCGCCGTGACTTGGCCTCTGAGAATTTGGCTTTGCGGCAACAGTTGGGAGTGCTCAAGAGAAGGCCTGGAGTTCCCAGATTGAAGAAGGGCGCCCGAGTGTTTTGTATGGTGCTCTCCAGAATCTGAGCCCCTTGGGTGCTGGCGAATGCGACCTGTCACCGGAATTGCCGGAAAGATCCCCTGTGGCGCTGTAGCGTTTAGTATTACCGATTCCTGTTGATCCCCTTCTCACCACCAAACGCCCCCGCTTCGAGGACGTCTGTCCTGGCAAGGACCAGCCGGATTAATCTCGGGTAACGGCGCAGGATTTCCCTTTCGCCAAGCTCTCGATGTTCACACGCTGCAGGCAGGTCCCTGCTGCTCCCATCTTCTCGCTGTGACGATCCATGGAGATTCCAACCTGGTCATAAACCAGCTCAACGGCAGATGGCGTATCAGGAAAGGACTCTACCTCTCGATCGCCACCGAGACCAAAGCGCTGCTTACTCACCTGCGTGGGCTGGGATGGCAGATCAACTTCTGCTGGATTCCTCGTGAGCACAATGAGGAATGCGACGCGTTATCGAAGAAAAGCTGCCCACCGATCAGCAAACCACCCTCAGTTCCGCCGCCCAAATAGCGACCCGGCTTACTTCCAGATGGAGCGAGGAACAACGATGTCCTCGGCTGGTACGAGCGAATTCACCGAGACGTGCGGCCAGGTGAGCTTATTGAAATTCAGCAGGACTGTCTGGGTGTACTGGATCTGCGGAAATGTAACCGTAATCTGGCGCGGCACCTCGAGGTCAAAGGGCGGGGTGACGGAGAATGTTGGAACGCGCTGACCAGGAACGCTTGGTTTGGCTTTGATCGCAAAGGGCGGCTGACCGACCGTGTAGGGAGGCACCAGAATGACCTCTTCGACGGTTTCGATCCAGAAAATCGCCGCCATCTGTAAGGCCTGAGCGTTCGGCGCAGTAGCTGCGGCCTGGCCCAACAAGAAGGCGATATTGTCGACTCCGCCACCGAAAGGCAACGGAGGCGGGGCCGTGGAAATGACCAAGGCGGTGGTGTTGGTGATCTTTTGCTTGCTGATGTGATTGCGCAGCAACGTGTTGGGATCGTCCAGAAGGGCCTGCGTGATGGTGCCAGCGGCGATGAAGCTGCTCAGATCTTGCGGAATTCTCGCCGTACCTGGGGCGCTGGCGGTCTGGCTGGGGAATTTGATCTTGGTCGCAGGGTTTGCGGTCAGGAAGGGCGTGATGTCAACGGGGTTTATAGTCGGCGGTCCGGCAAAGGACACGAAGGTGCCTTGAGCCTCGATCGTCGCCCCGTGCGGAATGGCCGCCATGCGTACGACCGTTTCCCCTTCGGGTGGGACGGTGGTCGACGGTACGTGAATCCAAATTCCGGGCTCGAAGTGGATACCGACATTTTCGCCCCGGTTGGTTATATCGTTGACGGTCTGCACATAAGGCACTCCGTTGAGGAAGATGTCTCCCTGCGGCGTCGTCCCCCGATTCGGAACCGAGCCCAAGTTCCGCGCAAACGAGAGGCTTTCAGAAGTCAGGTTCAGTTCAAGAATGTTGTCACTGGTAACAGGATCGGGAAGCGGCGTTGGAGTCACCGTGCTGTCCGGCCGGAAGATGAGGTTGAAGCCGTTACCGACCCAGTCTCCGACAAATGCGGCGAGTGGACCAAGGGGCGCCGGCGGTGCAGCCGGAGCCGGTTTACGATCTGGGGAAACTCCACCGAAGACGAAGCTGCCAGGCACCTTGATGGCTCCCATATGAAAAGCTTCCACCTCGGCGCGCAGGCGCGCATTTTCGCTCGAAAGTCTCGCAAAATTGTCCGGGGCTTTGAAGGGTGGCAGTACGTCGCCGCGATACCAACCAGGTCGACTGCGGCCCCTGTCCTCATCGTCCTCGATGTGACTGCGTAACGCGGCGCTCACCTGAGCAACCAGGTCATCCTTCGTATCCCATTCACTAGCCAAGTGGTGGCTTCTTACCGAGCATTTGAAGTTCTCAAGTTTTGTTCTCAGCTCCGCGTCGTCTTCCGTCTTATCAGCCGTGATTGATTTCTTTGATCTAACGAAAGCAAGGATGGGTATGCCGCGACTCATTGCATAGTCGTATTCCCTTTCCGTCCAGCTTCTGCCATCTGCATCTATAGATCCGTAACGACCAGCGATGATGAGAACATAATAGTCGGACCGATCAACGACCGACTTGATCGTTTGCCAGCCGCGATCATCCGTCGCGGTGAAATTCTCCATGCCCGCAGGGATTTGGCGGGCGGTCAGAACGGCCCATGTTACGGCCTCCCGCTCCTCACGGAGATCTCCGTAGGTAGAGCTAATGAAAACTTGATACTTCGGGCGCGGAGGCATTCTCTCACCTCAAATCTTTTCAGTCGAAGGCTGGACGCCCGCGGGGAGTCGCCGCTCGCTAGTGGAATGGACGCGGTATCGTGGTCCACTCCACGCATTATGATACCCAGGGCCACCTCTGGATTGGGCTCGTGGCCTTGGGAATCACTCCTGCCGGGCGCCACAGCGTTTAGTATAACTCCATTGTTGTTGATAAATTGACCTGCGAGCAAGCGCCTAGGCATACCAATGGCTCTCTACGCTTCGACCAGCATTGGCAGAAAAAGGGATTCCCTCGGTCAAGTCGGCCTTAATTTGCCCGACTCAGAACATAGGCGGCTCGTCTTGATAAAGGAAAAGAAGCAACCCGTGCATGAAAGGAGGAGGTCCCATGTTCGTCGAACTCATGCCGCTCCTCGCCGGCCGCACTGTGCTCATCACAGTGGCCAAGGTGGATGACAAGACGCTGCGTGTCAACGTCATTCCCACCCAGGCCAAGGCCGACGAGAACCCGGCTCTCACCACGCCACTCACCTATACCGGCCCCCCCGAGGAACTCGATGCTGAACTCGGCAAGCATCTGGCCGGCTATGTCCAAACCCACCAGCAGACCGCCAGCACTCTGGCTGAAGCCAAAGCCACGATGGAGGCTGCTGCTAAAGCAGCGCGGGAGGAAGCCACTCGCTGCCCCGCCAGGCTGCCTTCCTCCAGTCAGTTGATGGCACAGGGAACCGGCCTTCTGCTGCCACGACTGGCTGGCGTCCCGCCAATCCATCGCGTGGTTGCCGATGATCGTCGGGCTGTAATGCTGGCCAAGTCTCTCGTCGAGCTGGACATTGCCATCCCTGGAGATTGGACAAGGGCAGAAGGCGACCCAACATCGTTCACCAGGCTAACTCTTGAGCGTTGGATTAAGGCGCACGGGGGAGCAGCCATCCGCCGTCGCTTCCTGCCGGTTGCCAGCATCGGCGACACTCCCTGCGAATGGGCTGAACGCGATGAGACCAAGCCCAATCAGTCGTTTCTCTGTGTCGAGCCATCTGAGGCAAGCTGTGGCTGCGTGACCTTTGGCCCATCGCTGGAGCTGCTGGAGAGAGTTCATGCACAACTGCCGGCGACGTTCTTCAACCTTTTTGTCGGGGCGCTCGGGGAACCTTTATTTCACGCAGCTACTCTGGCAATGACCTGCGTGCTCATATTGTGGCTGGCTGCGTGGATACGCGGGCCGCAAGAGCTGCGATTCGTGATGCAGTCGGGAAATGGAGTACGGTTTCGTACTGGCTCGATCTGGGCAACAATGCAGATAGCGGACAATTCGTCCTTGGTGAGCCAATGAACGAGTGCAATCGAAGGTCGAGACTGCGACTCCGAACTGCGGCGGAGTTATTTCCTGAGATAGTCAACCCCGCTCTCGACAACGACGGCGAGCCAAGCTGTAACGCCGCTGCTGCCCTGGAAAGACAGGAACCGTTTATCAATTCAACCCTCGCCCAACACGCCTTAGCATTGCTGGCCTGGCTGTTTCGTTACGGGACGCTTTGTTACCACGGCGGTTTCATCAACCTCTCGACGGGAATAGGCAGCCGTCTCCCGATTGATGTTTCTTTGTGGAGACGGCTCCGACGGCGTTGTAAGAATGAAAAGAGCAAAGCGTAAGAACGGCCAGAAAGTCGCTTTCAGACCCACCTGCTGCAATTCCTGACACACTTTTGCTCGCCGATACGCAATCTAGCAGGAGGTCCTGGCATGGCTGAAACTGAAAGCCAGTTCAAGGGTATTCGTTGGTTCCTTCGGCTGGCCGTTGGCTTATTGCTCCTCGCGGTCGCACTTGGAAGCGCAATTTATCTCCTTGCGCGCCTTCTCGACCACTTGTGAGCCGTACATCAAGGAAGAATCGATGGGTATTTACAGGACCAAGTCGCCTTGGTCGGCTACTTCCCGGCCCCCAGGCGTTTATAGGCAGCCGGGTAGCGGTTCGGAAGCCCATAGACCGGGTTCCAATCGTCTCTGACCTTGCGCAGAACCGTAAGGTTCAAATCACCCACCAAAACACCCTCGGCGTGGTCGAGTTCGTCCTGAGTGGACCCTTCGAAATCCAAGATGGAACTGGTTCCGGTGCCGCGAGGAGCGCCGTAATTAACGCGCACGATGAACAGCCGGTTCTCCAGGGCCCGCGTTTGGTACAGGTGCACGAGCAGTGGCCGGGAGAAGTCATCCGTGTCGTAGGGATTGAAGACAATCTCCGCCCCTCCCAGCGCGAGCTCGCGTGTGGCCTCCGGATGCTGGATGTCGTAACAAATCTCGATTCCCACTTTGGTCTTCACTCCGCCAATTTCCACTTCCCAAACCGGGAAGCCGTCGCCGTGGTTTACTCCTGAGGCCAGCATCCAGTTCTGAAGATGAACCTTGCTATAAGTGCCCACAATCTGCCTCTGAGGGTTCATGAGAACCGCCGTGTTGAACAGTTTTCCTCCCCGATTCTCGTCAATGCCAAAGACGATCCAGATGCCCAGTTCCTTCGCGAGGAGGCTAAAGCGGTTTGTGGCCGGCCCGGGAATCGTCTCCGCAGCCGCCAGGATTTTCGCCCGCTCCGCGACGATCTGAGGAGCGTCCACGGACGTGCCGGGAGGTAGCTCAACCCTCGCGTATCCCTGCACTGAGGATTCCGGCGTGCATACGATCTTGGCTCCACGGGCCGCAGCTTGCCGGATTAGGTTCTCGGCTCGCGCCAGATTGTATTGCTTGTCATAGAGCCGCCCATCCATTTGGATCAGGCCAACACGGATTATCTCATCGGCCTTGGCCACCGTCGCATTAAATACCGTGAGCAAAAGCACGATGGTTGCTATGACCAGGCGCTGCATACTGTCCTCCTCCCAGGGTCGTTATCAGCGGCATTGAGGGGCGGGATCGGAAATATATAACTCATCTGAGATTTCCATTTGGCCTTCCCGGCTCAAACAGCATACCTCCAATCACCGTCGTTTGTTGCGGTTATTCTCACCTTTTTCATCCCTTCCATCGAAGACGGTCCCGAGAGGAAACTCGACCCTGGCGCAACATGCCCCGGCCTTATTGGTAAGGCTGTTTCGATACGGCGAACTCAGCTATCACGGCGGCTTCATTAACTTGGCAACCGGCACGGATTCTGTGCTGAGGATTGACCCACAATGTTGGAAACGAAATCGGAGATTGAACAAGCACACGCCCTGGCTCCGTCAGCCATAGGTCGATGCCTCTGGTGCTGAAGCCGACCAAAGTAGGGTTAAGTACGCGAGAAGATCAGTTGTCGGGCCGCTGCGATCATGGCCCAATCGCTAGAGTTGAGCTAGGCTGTCCTCGACAGTTATCTCAGATCATGCTACTCTGACTGGGGTTTAAGAATGAAATAAGATACCTACGGAGGAACCTTTGGATATTCAGGCTATCGTGAAAGAGTTGAAACGTGAACGTGACCGGCTGAACACAGCAATCGTAGCTTTAGAAGCAACAGACTTACCCCCCACTCCCCCTAAAGCATCACCAACTGCCAATGTTCTTGCTCCACCAGCCAAGAAGCGTCGCCGCCTCACCCCTGAGGGCAGAAAGCGTATTTCGGATATGATGAAGAAGCGGTGGGCCGAGAGAAGGAAGAAGATCTCCCGGGGCGCCAAATAAGCCTGCATCACCTTCACTCATCGCTGCCGTACGTGGATTCCCCTGGCAGGCTGCCGGCCACTTGCTCCTAGCGGCTGCCATCGGAAGGGCGATATATATCGCTATTCGCGTTATGGACTAGCGAGGACTCCGCCTCAGTTCGCAGGGCAAGGTCAAGTCAGATCACAATCCTTCGCCCTTGTCGGCTATCACCATTTTGAACTGCCAACCCTCAAAGCTCATCAATGTACGGCCGAATTCACTGGGAGGTTTGTTCGTCCGAAGTGGTGCTCTTTCCCATGAGATAATGATCGAACCAAGCGACCGTACGCCAGATAGAGTCGATTTGGTTCTCACGCTTCACAAAACCGTGGCCTTCATTGGGGTAATAGTGGACATCCACGACGCGGCCTTCTTTCTTTAGGATATCGACAACCTGTTGCGCCTCCTCCTTCGGCACACGCGGATCATTGTCGCCTTGTAGCACGAGCAAGGCGGCCTTCTCGTTCCGAATATAAGTAATCGGTGAGTCCGCCTCATAGATTTTGCGGTTCTCCTCAGGGTTGCCCAGGAGCGCTTTCAGGTATTCGTTCAGCGATGGGTCTGAACTCTTCACCATTGTCGACCAGTTGATGATCCCGTACAGTTCCACAGCGGCCGACCAGATGTCGGGCGCCTTACCGATGGCCATCAGCGTCATGAATCCGCCGTACGACCCGCCCGTGATGCCGATCTTCTTGGGATCAACGTAGCCAGTCGCCTTGAGGAATTCTACTCCGGCGATCTCATCTTTGAGGTCACCGCCCCCTAAGTCTTGAAAGTTAGCCTTTTGGAAGTCCAGGCCGTATCCCGTTGACCCGCGCGGATTGGGAGCAATGCAGATGTAGCCACGTGACGTCAGCGCCGCCACATCCGTGTTCCAGTAATCCACCATCTGACCGGTAGGACCCCCATGAGGTAGTACGAGGGCGGGATTGCTCCCGTCGCGCCTCAGATTGAATGGCATCCAGAGCAATGCGCTGATGATTTTTCCGTCGAAGCTCTTGTAGTGGACGATTTGGGATGGTGAAAGCGGCGTCGCACGCAAGCTGGCAATAGCGGAAAATGTCAGTTGCTCCGCATGCCGACTATGGAGGTCATAGATCCAGAGGTCGCCCGGCTGATTGGAGGCCTCGTGAGAGACGATCACGCGGTCGCTCTGCGGTGCAAATTCGTTCGGATTGCCTGAGAAAGAATTCAGGCCGTGCGGCAGGTCAAGCTTTTCGCCGTGGTTGGTCAACCGATCAGCGAGGTAGTCGTCGATCAGACCATCCTCGTTCACAACGTAAGAGTAGCTCTTTCCGTCAGGCGAGAAGTTTCCGGAGTATGCTTCCCATTTTAAGTCGGTGACCCAGGTCAGCTTCTTGGTTGCAACGTCAAGCAGGGCGATATTCATGTACCCACCCTTGGCATCCGAGCTGAGAAGCAGTGTCCCGCCGTCAGGAGAAAGGGATGAAGCGAGATAGCGAGTCGTGCCTTGATGGGAGGTCAGATTCTCGAGTTTTCCCGTTGCCACATCGATGCGGTAGACGTCCGCGTCCGTGAAGGGAGGGTTCACGCGCCCGGCATAAATCACCTTGTCGTCACGGCTCCACGCTACCACATTCCAGGAGTAACCAGCCTGCTGCTCATTCGTCAGCTTGTGAACTTTGCGGGTGGACCAATCGAGAAGTGCAATGTCATATTGCGTGCCATCCTTCGGCTTATATGCAAACGCGATGGTCCTGCCGTCGTGAGACCAGTGGGGATCTTGTTCGCGGATCGTGGGAGTGTTAGTCAGGTTCAGAGGCTCGCCGCCCGCGCTCGGTATAGCGTAGAGATCCCAGAGTTCGTCACCCGCCCGATCCTGCTGGTAAACGATCCACTTCCCGTCCGGTGACCAGACGGCACCGTACTGCCGATCGTCGGATTGCGTCAGTTGGATCGGCCATCCCCCTGAGGCGCGCACTTTCCACAGATTGGAACGTCCCGAAATGTCAGTAGTGAATACGATCTGCTGCCCGTCTGGCGACCAGGCAGCACCAAACACGCTTCGCGTGTAATAGAGGTCGTCGATCGGGGCAGGTCGCGCAGCGGGATTTGACTCGGAGACCACGGACCTAGGGTCGGTCAGTCGTCGGTCGTCAGGTCCCGTGGACGCCGCTAAAGGCGTGAATACGCAGCAAATGACAATCAACACTCTCATTAACCGCCGGATTCCCATAGGAACCTCCTCCCATCAAGGTCTCGACACGGCACGCACATTGCGGGGCGGTGCCGCACCATCAGAATTGCAAATAGGCGTAAAACCACTGAACGATTAAGATAACCATATCACGCATTTCCCGGCCTCTCAAGAGGTGGAGGGCAGAAGCTCGTTTTGGGGGTCAGCCGAACACGAAGAGCGGCCGCGAATCAACCTCCAGATGTTATCTGGGTCCCAGGAAGATCGACCGACAGGGCTGAATCATAGGAGGAGTATCCCAGAGAGGGGAGCACCCAGTGCGCTTTACAGGAAAGAGCCGACTCGGCTTCTACCCGCTGCCATTGTCCGAAGCCCAGCGGATTCGCAGTTTCCTCCAGTTCCCAGCCACTCCGTCCTCCGCGATCGACCCGTGCGTTGGCGATGGCGACGCGTTCGAGGCAATCACTAGCGATGCCGACGTGATTCGATGCGGCATCGAGCTTGATGCATACCGCGCCGAGCAAGCCAGGCAGCGGATTCCCAACATCGTCCAGGGGAATACGCTGGAAGTGCAGTGTCCGGTCGAGTGCTTTGGCTTCCTTTATCTCAATCCACCTTACGATTGGGCACTGGGGCCGGCTGACAGTCGCCGCACCGAGCAATCGTTCCTGAGCCACACGTATCGCTGGCTGAAACGTGGTGGTGTGCTGGTGCGGGAACTGAGCGCCACGCCCCACGTGGCCCAGAATAACCAGCGGCGCAAGAGTGCCATCGACGGGCGGACGACCCGGCATGCGGGCTATAAGACCAGCCGGCAGAAACGCAAGCGCGTGGAAGAGATCTTCGGCTGGATGAAGACGGTGGGCGGGATGCGGAAGCTGCGGCATCGAGGGCTGAAATTGGCGGATTGGATGTTCACCCTGGCAGCGGCGACATCCAGGTGCAAGACGGAGGCGCCGGATCGTCGCGGAGGTTCTATGTTCAGTGCAAGAAGCAGAACTGCTCACCGTTGCTGAGCTAGCGGCACGCCTCAAGTGTAGCGCTAGCTTCGTGTACCGTCATACCCAGAAAAGCACCCTTGATCCCATTCCCGTAGCCACCTGGCTCGGAAATCGACCGAGGTTCAGACTCGCTGAGGTCGAGGGTTGGCTCCAGGCTCGCAAGCCCAGTCAGAATTGTGTTACCTCCTTACTAGCGTTATCCGTCCGAAGACGATCCCTTTCTCGGGTGATGAACATGGCTTAATTCGCCATCAGCTTTATCAGCACGTACGTGGTGCGGCATCCCGCCGAGCGGTCTTGACCTTACCTTAGCCCTGTTTGCTGCAACGCACTATACGCGGTTTAGGTTTTCGGGGGACGCCCTCCCTGAGCTGCTTACTGTGGCAAGTTGTCCTGTACCAGTTGGATCCGCAATGGTACTGTTCCAATCGTTTTTCCTTGCGATTCCGCAGTCACCGTAAACTGCTGCCACTCCCTCCGCACCTCCACCGGCGAAGCAGCCTGGACGCGCAGGCAGTAGCGGGATTCGTGAGCAGCGACATGGGCGGGAGCCACGGGCAAGACTTTCCATCCTTCCGGTGCGCGCACCGAGAGATACACGTCGATGGGCGTGTCCAGGGGATTGTCAATCACCAGAGGGATGCTCAAATAGGTCCCCCGAGTGAGGGAGATTTCGTAGGGCACGAGGCCGAACAAGCTGTCTAATCCATGGGCCTGCCAGAACAGGCGATAAAAGTGCCACGGATCACCCAGTTCCATCACCGGCTGCGCATGCTTAGGTGCGATGTACCCGGGTGGGCGTTGAAAGGGGATGCCGCCTGTCACGACGCCGGCAGCGACATCGTCGGTGGCAGCGCCCCCCACCAGGGACCTCCCCAGGATGAAGCGGACGGGATCCCGCACCCAGTCGGCTTTGTCGGCCGAACCGAACTGGGTCTTATGCTCCGCCACCGTCCGCCCGGCGATCTCGGCATAGCTGACTCCGCGGGTGGGCGAGATGTCCGTGACGTTATATTCAGGGCCTTTCCCAGTGAAGAAATCGAAGTGAGTGGGGTTCGCAAAATAATAAAGCTTCTGCGGTTGCCAGGGACGGAGTCCTTCCGTCCGGTTCATATAATGACCCGGGTCGGTGGCGGGCGAAACCTGCTCAGGGAATGCCGTGGGATCGCCGGCCATGTCAAATGCCTCGGTGGCCAGAACGCCGGATGCCTGATGATCGGAATGATTCTCCCCGGTTACGAATTCGGGCAGCCATGTGACGATGACCTCGGGACGGGTCAAGCGAACGAGGCGGACCATCCGTCCCAGCATCTGGCCGTGGTCGTTTCCTTCGAGGGACTCGAGGGGATTTTGGCTGGCCGTGTCGGAGCCGCCGAGATTCCAGGTATTGGTGATCCCTAGGACGGCGGCGGAGCGTTCGCCTTCGATCTGGCGGACCGCTGCCAGAGAAGCGGACTGCTCCGGACCAACCCTATTCAGCCCTCCATTCATGCTCTGACCCGTGTCAATCACCCACACGATGCCCACGCGCAGCTTTTGGTCCGCGGCGCGAGCGCAATAGCCCGCGATCACGGTCTCATCGTCCGAATGCGCGACCACAACGAGAACGTCGGCCTTGAAGCGCGCATCCGGCTCACGATTATTCCATCGGTAAGTGTCCTCACTTCGCTCCGGCACTTGTGCTCTGATCGCAACATCCTTGAATGGTGCGAGCAGGATCAAAAGTAGGAAGACGCTGTTCAGCTTGCGCTGGTTAAAACCTGGTTGTGGCATAACGCCTCCGCCAAATTACGTCGCCTTGTGCGCGATCGACAGTCCATATGCACCATCCGCCTTGGAGGGCGGCTACTGACTGCGCTGAGGCGTTCGCGCCTCACGATAAAACGTGATGGCCATATCTGATTGACCTAAGTCGAGGCAAACCTCACCGCGATTCTCATAACTCCAGGGTTCTTGAGGAGTGATGGTCATCTCCAGGTCAAACTCATCGCCGGCCTTTTCGAGCATTCCCAGACGCTGATAAGCAACGCCTAGATTGTAGTGCGCGAAGCTCAGTTTAGGGGCGAGCGCAATACTCTCCTGCAATTCGGCAACGGCATGCTGGTTTATATACAAATCAAGATATGCCTTTCCCAGAAGGAAATGCAAGTGAGCAGTGTCGCCTCCCGCGCGCACCAATTGATCGAAGGCTTTTTCAGATTCCTTCTCGCGCTTCAGTTTTCCATAGCAGATGCCTTGAACGAAGAGGAAGTCCAGGTTGTCCTGCTCCGCGCTGGCCAGGGGATCAAGTGTCACCAGGGCATTCTGGTATTCGTCGTCCATGAAGTAGCTCACTCCCAAGAGGTAGTGAGCCTGGTAATTGTCCGCATGCGATTGGAGCAGCTCTGAAAACTCCGGGATGGCCTTGGCGAAATCTCGCTGATGATAATATGCCAAGCCCAAATTCAAATCGATGGCGGGCAACGCCGGTGCCACCTTCTTGGCTTCCTGGAGAGCCCGGGTAGCAGAGTCGAACCTCTGCGTACTCGTCAAACTTCTTTACGTGACCACGACGGTGGACCCCAGCCAACGCTGCCCATATGGCAGTGTGCAGGAGCTTGATTCCCGCCAGTACGCAGTCGGGGCGGGAAATCCGTCGATATATGAGTGGCAAAATAACAGATCGGCGAAGGGTCAGGATCGGCTGGGCCGGAAACGGCATGCCTAAGGCTCCAGCCTCAGCGCCCTGGTCGTGATCTCGACCAGCGGCAGCATCGTCTTGCACGCTGCGACGAAATCCCGCATGAGCCTCGGGCCGCAGATCTGCGCCTCGGTGAGCCCGACCGACGCCACGAAGTCCTTCCGCTTGAGGTCCTCGATGAACCGGTGGTTCGGGTCGAACCCCCGGGGCGGCCGCACGAGGCTGTCTCCCTCAAGCTCCAACCTCCGGCGCACCTTCGCCCATTGCACGGGCTGGGCGACAATCGCCGTGCGGATTTTTGTCAGGGCGCTATTGTCGGGATGCCAGACGCCCGCTGCCGCGAAGCAGTTGCCCGGCTCCAGGTGGAGGTAGAACACCGGCGCATGGGCGTCCTTGCCGCTGGCATGGGAGAAATGTATGCCGACATGCGTCTTGAAGGGCCGTTTGTCCGGCGAGAACCGCGTGTCGCGGTATATCCGGAAGAGCGAGCCGCGGGTTGGGCGCGGGTCGGCGACGAAGTGCGGGCAGAGCCTGTGCAGGTGCGGTCCGAAGCTGCCGATGAACGTCAGCGCCGGGTCGAGGACTTCCCTCTCGTACCGGGCCTTGTTCCTGACGAACCAGTCGCGGTTGTTGTGGCGCTTGAGCTGGCGCAGAAATTCGAAGAGGTCAGGCCGGAAGAATGCGTCATTGGGCACTGGCGGTACCTCCAGCCTTTCGCATTGTCGTCCGGCCCGCCCATCAAAGCTGGCCTGCCGTGGAGAGCAGCGAAAGGTGGACTAATGATACTATCGCCGGCATCTTAAGCCCGTGTCCTTTCGGCAACGCTGCTTAACTCCACGCTCCTGAAGTGCTAGCGTCGGTCTCATGCCCAGCGGGGCAAGGAGGACCGACGATGACCAACGAGATCTCTGACATTCCCCCTGACATGCGGA
>Ga0326727_10009214_pt1 | contig 24439 bp, 20 predicted proteins | sample MB2enrmetagenome_FD_207643 | JGI IMG/M metagenome (GOLD analysis project Ga0326727, IMG submission 207643) | Lab enriched peat soil microbial communities from McLean, Ithaca, NY, United States - MB29MY | ecosystem: Environmental > Terrestrial > Soil > Wetlands > Peat | place: USA: New York... | reverse complement strand
AGGCGGTGGGCGGCGATAAACACCATATCCGTCAACCACGGCGTGGACGCTGGTTCGCGCTGGATGACCAGGTGGGAATCGCCAATCATATCCACCAGGATCATCGCCTGGATGCGCCCCAATTCGCCTTCGGAGGAGAGCTTCTGGACCATGTGCCGGCTACCATATACACTATCGGTCTCCGTCCACTCTCGCACGGCTTCTTCCCCGTCAAAGAAAACCAGCCAGTAGGTCAAGGCGTGCTTGCGGCCTCGCAAGGCGCGCGCCAGTTCCAGCAGCAGCGCGGCGCTTGAGGCTCCGTCATTGGCACCGACAAAGCGGAAGTTGTCAAAGCGCTTGGTGTCGTAATGGCCCGCCACCATTAACACCTTGGATTGCGCGCCCGGAAACTTGGCGATGATGTTGGTCATGGGGATGTCGCCCGACGGCGTCGAGGGGGTAAACGAGTCCTCTTCCACATCGGCGCCCGCATCCTTCAGTTGCGCCTCGATCCAGCCCCGCGCCTTCGCCAAAGCCGGCGAACCCGCCGGACGCGGCCCGAATTCCACCAGGCGCTTCAGATCCTCGAATGCCCGCGTGCCGTCGAAGGAATCGGCCGGTCCCGCGGCGCTCAGCCCAGACGGAACAGCCAGAAGGAGCAGAAGGCTGCACGCCCCCAGCCCCATCCAGTCTCGTTGACGCTTAGGCTTCGGCATCTTTATTTTTCCGGTTTTTCTTCAGGTAAACGAGCCAGGAAAGCCCGATGCTCAGGAAGTAAAGGCCGACCAGCGGAATCCAAACGACGAAGATGCTCGCCATGTCATTACTGGGGACAATGCCCAGGGCAATAACCGCCGTCAGCAGGACCGCATAACGAAAATTTTTCAAAAGGAACTTGGGCGTAACGATGCCAAAGATGGAGAGCAGCAGGATCACCACGGGCAACTCAAACACCACGCCCACCGAAACCACGAGAGAAATCGCCAGGTCCCAGTATTCGTTGACGGTCACCATGGGCTGGAATTGCGAGGCAAAATCCAACAGGAAATGAAACACCTTGGGCAAAGCCAGCTTGTAAGCGAAAAAGCCGCCGGACATGAACAGGCCGCTGGTGAGCAGGACAAAGGGCCAAATGTATTTCTTTTCGTTGCGGTAAAGTCCCGGGGAGACGAACAGCCAGAGCTGAAAGAGGATGTAGGGGGAGGCGAGAAAAATCCCGCCCATGATGGAGAGCTTGATATAAAGGTTGAAAGGATCAACGGGATTGGTGTAAACGAGCTTGGGTGGCAAGTGCAGCGCGATCAGCGTGTCGGTTAGAGGCTTCGCCATGTAATCATAAATGGCCTTGTGTTTCCAGAAGCAGACACCGGTGGCGATGATGATGGCGTAGATGCTGCGCAGCAGCCTGACCCGGAGTTCCTCAAGATGCTCGAGGAACGACATCTGCTTCCCGCTCAGTTCCAGTTCCTCAGGGTCGGGGTTCGGTGGTTTCGGGGGTGGGTTCTGGATCGTGATGCCCATAGGTGGAGGTCGTGTCGGGCCCGCTCTCGGGTAAGCGGTCCAAATTCTTGATTTCCTCTTCCAGTGAATTCTTCAGTTCATTTGACGCGCGGCGCAATTCGCCCAGGCCCTTGCCCAGAGTACGAGCGATTTCCGGAACTTTCTTGGGGCCGAATAGGAGGTAGGCAACAAACAGTATGAAACCGATTTCGAGAAACCCGCCACCAAACAATGTGCGCCTCCACTGGGATAATAGGTAAACCCCGGGCGGATGTCAAGGAATTGCCGAATGACGGGGCATCGAACCCTGGGCCTCCGGGCTGCATCCAATGAACGGGATTGCTAATGGCGGTATTTCAGGCTGGCGACCCTGTGTTATACTTAATCAGCAGGGTGAGGAGCTGCAAATTCATGAAACAAGCACGCCGGGTGGTATGGTTTATCTTGTCGACGGTGCTCCTGTGTGCGCTCCTGGGAGGGGCGTACGGGCGGCAAGTGGAGGCCACCACCGGAAGCGATGACACGGACGTCAAGGCCAGCATGAATGCCTTTACGCTCGTCTACGGAATCGTGGAGGCCAACTACGCCGACCCCGTCGATCCGGACAACAGCATTTATGGTCCGCCCAATGCCAACACGGGCGCCATTCCCGGGGCGTTGCGCACCCTCGACCCGCACTCCAATTTCTTCGATCCTCGCGCCTTTGCCCTGCTGCGGGAAGACCAGGAGGGCAAGTACTACGGCGTGGGCATGCAGATCCAGGCGCGCCCGGGGAAAATGGGCAAGCTCGTCACCGTGGTGGTGGCGCCGATTCCGGGCTCCCCCGCCTTCCGCGCCGGCCTGCGCCCGGGCGACATCGTGGCGAAAGTTGATGGCAAATCCACCGACGGGATGAACACCGATCAGGTGGCCAAGATGCTGAAGGGCCCCAAGGGCACGCAGGTTCACGTCACCGTCACGCGCGAAGGATACGAGCAGCCGCTTGAGGTCGATATCACCCGCGATGAAATTTCCACCCAGAGTGTGGATGACGCTTTCATGATCCGGCCGGGCGTCGCTTACATCCACATCAGCAAATTCAACGAGAACACCAACGATGAGCTCACCGACGCGCTGCGCAAGGTCGGCGAAAAGAACTTGCAGGGATTGATTCTCGACCTTCGCGGCAACCCCGGCGGACTCCTCCAGGAAGCCGTGGACGTTTCCGATCACTTCCTGGAAAAGGGCCAGCTTATTGTTTACCACTCGGGCCGCCAATCCCCGGAGAAGCGCTATCGTGCCCAGCGCGGTGACGACGGCAATGAATATCCCATTGTCATCCTGATTAACCGCATGACGGCGAGCGCAGCGGAGATTGTCACCGGCGCCCTCCAGGATCACGACCGCGCGCTGGTGATCGGTGAGCCCAGCTTCGGCAAAGGCCTGGTGCAAACGGTGTATCAGTTGAGCGAACACACCGGCCTGGCCCTGACCACGGCGCACTATTACACGCCCAGTGGACGCCTGATCCAGCGCGATTATGAAAACGTTTCCCTCTACGATTACTACTATCACCCCGAGCTCACCAAGCCCACCCACGCCGAGGTGCGGCTGACCGACGGCGGGCGCGAAGTTTATGGCGGCGGCGGAATCACTCCCGACATCCAGTATACCGATCCCAAGATGGATCCCGCGCAGGAAACGCTGGTCCAGCACAGCGCCTTCTACAACTTCGGCAAATACTACCTGGGAATCCACAAGACCATCCCCATGGATTTCGAAGTGAATGCCGCCGTTCTGGATGAGTTCAAGCAGTTCCTGGCGAAGGAGAAGATTCCCTTCTCCGACGTGGAAATGACCGCCAATCTGGACTTCGTCAAAAACCAGATCCATATCTCATTGGTGCGCTTTATCTACGGCGACAACGAATCCGAAAAGATCAGTATCGAAAACGACCCTCTGGTGTTGAAATCGCTGGACAGCATTCCGCAGGCCAAGGAATTGATGGCCAAGGCCAAGCGGTACGTCGCCAGCAAGACGCCGAGGTAGGAATCCAGCGCCGCCCGGGAAGAAGCCCTTTCCGGGTTTCAGGCCGCGCCCACAAAAGAGGTTACCTTCCCCGCAGTTTTTTCACGAAATGTACGACCAGTGAGATCCCGCCGTCCAAAGGGGCCATGAGAAGCTTTTTCCAGACGGAGCCGCGCTCCTTGGCTTTGGCGCGCTGGGCATTGACATTCGACTGGGTTTGAAAGACCAGCATGGCCGCGTACTTGGCAAAATCCACTCCACACTTCTCGCATTTCCCACCCTGGAATTGCACGTGCTTGCAGGATGGGCAGGTGTACTTCAGCGGCGTGTGGCAGCGAACGCAGTAGGTGAGAGTGTCCGAATTCTCCGTCTTGCATTTAGGACATTGCATGACAAGCCTTAAACCGGCCGAAAAGAGCGCGCGCCGGATCTAACACTCCAGTGATAGCATTTAATTGATTATAGTAGGTTGTCAAGCAAAAGCGCGGGCATGGTGGACGCGAAGGGATTCGAACCCTCGACCTCAGCGTTGCGAACGCCGCGCTCTCCCAACTGAGCTACGCGCCCCCACGGTCAATGACCTTTGGAAATATAGCACAGCGGGCAAAGCGCGCCAAGTAGAGGCGGCTTTACGCCGCCATTTGGCGAGGTAAACTCGCCGCTACGGCCATTTGGCGAGGTAAACTCGCCGCTACGGGATCAAGCTACTCCAGCATCCGGCAGCAGGCTCTCCGCAAACTGCAAGGCGGCCTCCAGTTGATTCTCCGGCAGGCCGCCGCCCTGGGCGAAATCACGGGTTCCGCCACCCTTGCCCCCGAATTTCGCCATGGTCTGTTTCATCACGTCGGACAGGTTGGCTCTCCCGCCCGGCGTCTGAGAGAAAAAGAGCGCGGAGGGCGTGCCCTTTACTCCGATCAGGGCGATGGCGCCGGCCTGCTTCCCAACGGCGTGCGCAACCAGCTTGGCCTTCTTCCCTTCCGCGGCTTCAAACAGGCGCTGGACCACCCGCACTCCATTTTTTTCCGGCGCTTGCTGCCCCAACTGGGCGGCTTCCAACTCCGCCAGATCCCCCACAAGTTTCTGCACGGATTTGCCCGCGTCGCGCAGTTCCTGGGCCTGTTTGGTGATGAGCTCGGGGACATTTTCCAAACCGGTTGAGAACAATCGCGCCGCCTCGCTCAGGATGGCAAAGTCCTGTCGAGCCCGCCGCAGCGCCCGGCCTCCGCACACAAATTCCACCCGCGCCAGGCCTTTGGCGCGATCCACTTTGCGAATGCTGATGATGCCCACGCCGCCGGTCCGGCTGACGTGCGTCCCTCCGCAGGCGGAAAGGTCAAATCCCTCAACCTCCACCAGCCGGATGTCACCTTCGCGGAAGGTGGGTTTTCGCAATTCGAGTTGCTGCGCTTCCTCGGCAGGCCGGAAGGAAATCTGCACGGGCCGGTTATCAAACACTACACGATTCGCCAGCTCTTCGGCTTCTTCGACTTGCCGGGCGCCGACGCGGTCGGAATCGAGATCAATGGTGGAGCTCTCTGTGCCCAGATGAAACGACACCGTCTTGTAATTTCCCACGCGTTCAAACGCCGCCGACAGAACGTGCTGCCCCGTGTGCTGTTGCATGTGGTCGAAACGGCGGTCCCAGTCGATGCTGCCCTCCAAGGCTTCCGCCGCCGGATTGCCGGCGAGGATGTGGGCAACCTCGTCGCCCTCATCGATGACGTCCAGCACGGCGATTCCCTCCAGCGTGCCGCGGTCAGAGGGTTGCCCGCCCGACTCCGGATAGAATGCCGTGCGGTCAAGATACACACGCGTCCCGCGAGGATCAGGATTGGTGCGGATAACGCGTGCGCTGAATTCCTTTAAGTAACAGTCGGTGTAGTAGAGGCGTTCGGTGTGTGTCATGAGAGTTTTTCCAGGGCCTCCAAATATTTATACCCGGTGGCGGTGAGGAAAAGGATGATGGATTCATGCCCGCCCAGGAATCCATCCCACAACAATTTCTTCAGTCCCGCCAGAGTGGCTCCGCCTTCCGGCGAAGTGATCAAGCCTTCCGTCTCGGCAATCTCGCGGACGGCGGTGAGCATATCGGCGTCGGAAACCGCCAGCGCGGCGCCTCGGCTCTTGCGCACGGCGCCGAGAATCAGGAAATCACCAATCCCCGCCGGGACCCGCAAGCCGGAAGCAAGGGTCTGCGGATCCTTCCACTCCTCGGCGCGTTCGGTTCCCTCGGCATAGGCGCGCACCATGGGAGCGCAGCCCTGTGCCTGGACGGCGAACATGCGCGGGCGGCGCTCGGCAATCCACCCCAATTCCTGCATCTCGTCGAACGCCTTCCACATGCCGATCAGACCGGTGCCACCGCCCGTGGGGTAGATCATGGCGTCAGGCAGGCGACCGCCCAGTTGCTCGTACACTTCGTAAGCCATGGTCTTCTTGCCCTCGACGCGGTAGGGCTCGCGCAGCGTCGAAACGTCAAACCAGTTCTCCCCTGGCAGGCTTTCGCGCATCACGCGACCGCAGTCCTTGATGCTGCCGGGGACCAGCGTCGTCTTGGCGCCGTGCAACTGGCATTCCAGCACGTTGGCCAGGGGTGTCCCTTCCGGCATGAAAATCGCGGCTTCCATCCCCGCCTTGGCAGCGTAGGCCGCCAGGGCGCCGCCGGCATTTCCGGCCGAGGGAACCGCCAACCGGCGGATTCCCAGCTCGAAAGCCTTGCTCACCGCCACGGCCATGCCGCGCGCCTTGAACGAGCCGGTGGGGTTCTGCGACTCGTCTTTTAAATAAAGATTGGGCAGGCCGAGCTTATCGCCCAGACGGCGCGCGCGCAGGAGGGGCGTGAAGCCCTCACCCAGCGATATAATCGACGACTCATTGGCGACCGGCAGAACCTCCCTATATCGCCACAGGTCCCTGCCGCGAGATTTCAGCGTGTGGGGTTCGAGCTTGGTGGAAGCCCTCCGCAAGTCGTAACGCGCGAAAAGGGTCGAACCGCACTCGCAGAGGTTTTGGATTTGTCCCGCGGGATACTCTTTGGCGCAGCGCGCGCACTCCAAATGGGTCATGAAAGACATAGGTTTTGAGAATAGCAGAAGTCGGAAGCTGGGAGGAAGGGTGAAGGAGGAAAGAAAAAGTATGAAGGATGAAGACTGAAGGATGAAAGGGAAATGATAAATTCTAAATGGTAAATTATAAAAGCACGTCCAGAGAAAATCTTCGCGAAACAACACAGCCCTTCCCACTTCATCCTTCATACTTCATCCTTCATACTTCAGACTTCATACTTCAACTTCTAGCCTTTACCATTTAGAATTTACCATTTACCATTTCCGTGCATGCCGATTCGCCTCATTGCCCTGGACCTTGACGGGACGCTGGTCAACAGTCGATGGGAAATTTCGGAAAAGGACCTCGAAGCCCTGGCGGCCGCGTCGGAACGGGGGATTCAGATAGTGGTGGTGACGGGGCGGCGTCCCCGTGCGGCCGCGCCCTACGTGGCGAAAATTCCCTTCCCGGTCACCACCATCACCTCGAACGGCGCACTGGTGCGCACGCCGGCGGGCGAGGTTGCCTACCAAAACTTTCTGCCCCGCGATGTTGCTCTGCAGGTGCTGGAGATCGTCCAGGCGTACCGGCCTTACACGGTCGTCATTTTCGATTTGCCGGGGCGCGGACAGGTCACTATGGAAGACTGCGCCATCCCCGAGGGCCCGCTCGGTTGGTACCTTCGGACCAGTTTGGATCACCTGCTCTTGGTCCCCAACCTGAAGGCCACGGTAAAATCCGACCCGGTGCAGATCATGATTGGCGGCCCACCAGCACGCATCGAGGCGGCGGAGACGCTGCTTCGCCAGTCGGAAACCGCCCCGTCCATTCATCTCACCTGGACAAAGTACCCGGACCGTAATATCGCCATCTTCGACATCATGAACCAGGGGTGTACCAAGGGAAGGGCGTTGAAATTCTGGGCCACGCAGTGCGGAATTCCCGCGAGCGACGTCATGGCCATCGGCGACAACTTCAATGACGTCGAAATGCTGGAGTTCGCGGGCCTGCCGGTGGTGATGGGAAACCACATTGACGGCCTCCATCGCCCCGGCTGGGCGGTAACGTCTGCCTGCGACGATAGCGGCGTGGCGAGCGCCATAGAAAAGTTTGTGCTTAGTGCTGGTCGATGATCTCAGTCCCAGGGGGCGGTGTGAATTGGAAGAGGGAGCGCGGCAGGGGCGGGTTGCGTTCCAGGTGGTCGAAACGAAAATCCATGCGGCTGTGGTCCGGGTAATTTACCACCAGCCTGCGCATATCGAATTGCAGGCTTAATTCGATTAGAACGTCGGTGTAATCCTCCGCAAACTCTTTCTTGGGGAAGGCGCGCAGCACGTGATCGGCGGGGTCATGGTCCAGCGCCGCGTCGGCCATCTCCACCCGCGCGAAGACGCGCCGCAAATTCAGCCGCGTGAGCAACAACTCAAAGGGCACGCGGAAGTCTTCGCTGGATTTCACCGAAGCACGCGTGAGTTGGTGTTCCTCGGGGATATAGAGCGACACCTGCTTGCCGTCAGAGAGAAAGAGTTTTTCCGTAGGGCGCTGATAGTCCCACCGCATCAGGCCTCCCCGGGCAAAGGCGACGCGTCCCGCCTCAATGCGCGGCGGCCTTCCTCCCAGGGTGTAAGTCTGGGTGAAATCACCCCGCAGGCTTCGAACCTCGCGATAACTTGACTCGAATTGCTGAACGTAGGCGTCCGCAGTTGTGGGGGCCGGCGTTTGCGACCGCAACGGAAAGGCGAGGCAGAACAGGAGAAGAAGCACGGACACGCCAAGGCGTGTCCCGGGGCGACCATTCCGCGGGAAACCACCCCGGCGCGATCGCGCCTCCCCTCCTGATTCAGGAGGGGAGTTCCTAAGAGCTCCCCTCCTCAGATGAGGAGGGGAGGCGCCCTTGGCGCCGGGGTGGTGCTGAGCAGGAAATCGAGGGGCACGCCGCGGCGTGCCCGTGCGAATACGCCGTGGCGTGCCCGTACGAGGGCCCGCGTCGCGCCCATGGCGCCCGTACCTATGGATTCGGTGTTCTGGCATGGGGTGAACTCGCGGTGAGCCGGTGAAGCGCGGCCTGGGCCTCCGGATTGAGCGGGTCAATGCTCAGGCCGACGCGGTATTGCTCCACTGCCTCGGCGGCGCGGCCCTTTGCTTCGAGAATGGCCGCCAGTCCAAAGTACCCGCGGGCGTCGAATTTATCCAGGCTGATCGCCTGGCGATAGTCCTGCTCGGCAGAGTCACGCCGTCCCTGGCGCAATGCAATGTCTCCCAGCGAATCGTAAGCGCCGGGGTTGGGAATGCTTGCCGCCGAAGCCTGGAACTGCGCCTCGGCTTCCCGCAGGCGGCTGTTGGCGAAATAAAAGTTCCCTAGTTCATTGCGCGTCGCGATGCTTAAGGGCGCCAGGGCCACGGCCGCTTGCAACTGAAGTTCCGCCTCCGCGCTCTTTCCCATGGCTTCGTACACATGGCCGAGGTTCAAGTGCGCGTCCGTCAAATTCGGGCGCAGGCGCATCGACCGCTGAAAGTGCGCAATTGCTTCGTCATTCTGTTTTCTGCCCGCATAGACGAGCCCCAGGTCATTGAGCAGCAGGGCGTTTTCGGGAGCGGTGGCGAGGGCCTTTTTCCACTCGCGTTCGGCCGCGTCTGGCTTCATATGATTCCAGTATACCGCGCCCAGATTCAGGTGAAGGCTCTCCGCCTCCGGCACCGCCGCCAGCGCGACGCGATAGTACGTTTCATCATCCCGCCAGTCGCGATTGCGGGTCCAAATACGCACGAACGCCAGCACCGCGAGCGCACCCAGGAAAACTCCGAATGCCCCGCCCCGGGCGCGTGGACGAGCGCTGCTCCGGTTCCAGATTTCCACCACCCCCCAGGCGGCCACCCAGCACAAGCCCACGGAAGGAAGGTAGAGGTAGCGCTCAGTGAAGACGTTGGGGCCCAGCCAGCGGGAATTCAGCACGGGGCCAATATTGATAAAGAACCAGATGAGACCGAAGGAAACGCGGCGGTGGCGCTTCCATAAGAATCCGAAAGCCAGCGCGCACAAGCCCAACAACGCCGCTCCTGCCAACACCCGAGGGTCGAGCGGCGTGACGCTTTTGTGAAATGCATAATAAGCGCTGAGATGAACCGGCCAGATCATCTTCCACACGTAGAGTCCTGCCAGGGGGAACCCGGAAAGGACGGCCTCATACCAGCTCACATGAGGCGTCAACTGCACGGGCGCGAAGGCGCCAAAAAAGCGGATCCGAAACAGGACGTAGACCACCACCAGCAGCCATAGGGAGCCGTAACGCGCCACTTTCTGCCGCCACGTGGTGGTGGCGCGATCGCCCCGGTAGAAGTGCTCGAAAATCATGGCGGTGAGAGGCAGCGTTACGGCCTGCTCCTTGGAAAGGAGCGCCAGGATGAAACTCCCCACCATGCCCAACTGCATCCACTCGGAGCGCGCACCCTGCGGCCGGGCGCCGGCAAGAAAAAACCAAAAAGTGGCCAGGTAAAACACCGCCAAGTCGAGGTCCGTCACTCCAGAAACCCACGCCACGGATTCGGTGTGCATGGGGTGCAGTGCGAAGATTGCGGCGGCGGCGAAGGCCAGCCACTGATCCTGAAAAAGCCGTTTGGTAAGCCCGAACAGCGTGCACACGATGAGGGCGTGCAGCAGCAGATTCGCCAGGTGGAATCCGTAAGGGAGCAGCCCAAACAACTTGTAGCAGATCAGGAAGCCAAAAATGCTGAGGGGGCGATAGTAGTTGGTGGCGCCGCGCGTGCCGAGGTGCGCCAGGATGCGCGTGCTGAAGATGTCTCCCACGTGAGAAAAGCTGCGGATAAAAGGGTTGGTCAAAACCTCATTGTTGTCGTCATAGACGAAGCCATTTTGCAGCGTGTTGGCGTAGGGGAGGATGGCGAGGAGGAGCAGGAGGGCGAGGAGCCAGGGGAACTGTTTATTGGTGATTGGTAATTGCTTATTGCCGATTGCTGATTGCTGATTGACGATTGGCTGTGGCTCCATCATCGGCGCTCCTCGGCGTGGAACGGGCGTCCCGCCCGTGAACGGTCATGGCCGAGACGGCCATGCCCCGAGGCATGCCACCTCTCGCGGGGGAGCAGTTGGGGCGCGCTCATTGGCCGTCCTCGGCTTTTTGAGGAGCCTCCACCGCCGGGGGCTTGGGGAGTCCCGGCAGGTGTTCCGCCCAGCTTGCGGGGAGGGTCAACGAAACCTTGATTTCACCAAAGCGGCGGAAGAGCCAATTGGCCAGCAAAAAGCAAAGGGGCGCCAGGATAAATCCCGCCACCACATCGATCAAATAGTGGTAGCGAAGATAGACGGTGGAAAACCAGAGGCTGAGGATGAGGGGCGAAAGAATCCAAAAAAGTCTTTTGGAATTCCGGTACGCATAGAGCCAAACCACAAAAGAAATCCCCACGTGCAGGCTGGGAAAAACATCGCGTTGAATACGGGCGAAATCCGTGAAATCAAAGTCGCGATTAAACATGGATAGCGATTGATACAGGGGGACGGTGTATTGATTGCGCATGGTAAACATGGGACCGATGGCGGGAACAAGAATATAGCCGAGCAAGCCAAAGAAGGAAACCACCATGAGGCCGCTCATCATCTCGCGAAAGCGCTCGCGGGGACGCCAAACGTAGAGAAAGCAGGCCACCAGGGGAATATTGATGATATGAAACCAATAGGCACAGACCATCCACGCCGTCAGCCAGGGGGTAACGATGCGTTGCAACACCAGGCTGACTTGAAAACCAAAAAGGCGCTGGTCGATGGCCATCAAAGCCTGGTCGCGGTCATGGGTAACCACCAACAGCGTCGCGTCACCCCAGAGGGAGTAGTACATCAGCAGAATGACAAGAAACGGAAACCAATCGCGGATGATGACCCAAAACGGCCGGATAAAATCCCACGCCCCCTCGGTGGGAGCGGCGGAGCCGGCCTTACCCGCCATAAAGTAATGGACCATTTCCTTGGCGAGTAACAGCGCCACCGACGGGATGATGATGAGGACGTCAGCAGGGCCGATGCTCTGGCCTTCCAGGCCACGGAAGATAATGCGGAGGAGGAGGCTGATAAGAAAAAAAATGATGGCGACGAGGTCCTCCAGCCGCACTGGGAAAGTCAGGCGTTGGCTACTGGTCATAGAGCCCTTTCAACGCCTCGAATCGATCCCGTACGGCCTGAGGGAATGGGAACTTACTCGTCTGCTCAAGCGCGTTCAGCGCCCCCAGCCGGTCGCCGCCGAGATAGCGGGCGCGCGCCAAGCCCTCCACGGCGGATTCATTGCTGGGAAAGAACTGAAGCACGTCCAGGAAACTCTTCTGCGCCTCGGGATATTTCTTCTCCGCCGTCAAAGCCAGACCCTGCAAGACATAGGGCGCGGCGTAGAGAGGATTCTGGGCAATCAGGTGATGAGTGGTGGCCAGGACTTTGTCGTACTGACCCAATAAGTACGAGCAAAGCGCGAACTGATATTCGTCCACTTCATCCAGGTGGCCCTCGCTCAGGGCCAGTTCGGCCGGCTGGTCATCCAGCGCCGACTGGAAGAGGTGCAAACGAAGTTTGCTACTCCGCAAGGCGCGCCAGTAGCTTAAGTTGTTGGGGCGCAAATTGACGGCCCGGACGGCGTTGGAATAGGCTTTGAGCAGTTCCCCGTGGTCCAGGTTGCTGTTGCACGTCCACAGATAGACTTCGGCGGCCACATCATTGCCGGCAAACCACGCCCCAAGCCCTGCCAGGGCCAGGATCAGCGCATAGAGAGCGGGCTTTATCCAACCCTTCCGGACGATAAGCGAGGCCACCGCCTTGCTGGCAACCAGCCCCAGAAATACCAGCCCCATGACCTTGACCGCTTCCCAAAAAACAAATCGTATGGCTTCCACGCTCCTCCTTACTGCCCCAAACTCAGATCAATCCGGGTCTTCGGACCCAACGCGGCGCGGCCATCCGGACCGATCACAAAAGGCTCACCGGAGAGGTCATGCGGGATGCCAGGCAAATAGCCGGCCGCGGCCAGTTCTTGAAAGGAGTGGGCGGCATGCTTCTCCTTCTGCTGGTAGGCGGCAAGCACCCTATCGAGGTCCCTTAAAGCCTCTTGCGTATCCAGGGCGGCAAGATGAACTTGCGCGCTGCGCCGCATGGAATCGTTTTCGGCGGTGCGGGCAATCTCCGTCCAGAGCACGCGCGAGGTTTGAAACTCGCCACCCGCTGCCGCCACGGAGGCGGCGAGCACGCGCATCCAAGGCAACGCCCCGGGCCGCTCGCTTCCCGTCTGAAATGCCCGGGCGGCGTGCGCGTAGTCCTTCATATCCCAATAGTAAATGAAGCCCAAATCTTCCCACAACCGCCAATATTCGGGATTGTTGACGATTCCCCGTTGCAGGAGGTGAATGGCGCGCTGGGGATCTCCCGCTCCCTCCGGGGGCTTTCCCGCCAAAAAGAGGGAACCAAACCGGTAGGCAATCACCAAATGCGGGTCAAGGGTGGTCGTAATGTCCAACAAAGTCCCCAGCAGCGCATACTCCTTGGCGTGGACCAGGCGGTGGCGCCCATAATATTGCACCGCGCGGGTCCAGTAAATGGCGGCCAATAAACCCGAATATCCGCCACTGATCCGCGAGAACCGGGCCTCCGAGGGCAGGAAAATGAGCTCCTCGCGCTGGCTTTGCAGCGAATTGAGCTGCCTGTCAATGCTCTGCTGGAGCGGATAAATGCTCAGCAAGCCGCCGGCTACAATCAGGATAAGGAGAGTCCGAGTCTTCATCTGAACTCGCGCTCCTCGAAGATCAGGATGGCACCGGAAACCAGGATGGTGATGTAAAGCAGGGCGTAGCAGGTGTTCGCGGCGATGAACAAGGCCGGAATCCTCACCCCGTGCGCGGCTTGATTGATAACATTGAAATCGCCGAAATTGGGCAAAACGTAGTAAAGGATGGACGTCACCTTTTCCAGAAAGGGGCTGCCACTCTCCTGGCCGAACCAGCGAATGTCGCTGGAAAAGTTGCCGATGACGAAGATACAAAAAGTGAACACCGCAGAGAGGATTGAGGTGGAAATACAAGAAAAGAAGATAGCTACTCCCACCACGATGGCTAATTGTAGCAAAATGAAGTAGATAGTGATAAGAAGGGAAAAATCGTGCAGCGCCAGCCCTTTCTTCTGGATGGCCAAGGCAAGGTAGAAGCCGGCGGTCATAATGGCGGTGTTAACGATGAGTGTCAACACCAGCCCGGCATATTTGCCCAGGATGAACTCCGCACGAGTGACCGGCTTGGAGAGGATGTTATAAATCGTCCGGCGCTCTATCTCCTTTGAAACCAACCCGATACCGATGAATATGGCGATCAGCAGGCCGAACACGGAAATGGCCCCCAAACCCAGGTTGACCAGGATGATCTGCTCCACACCTACGGAGATGCTTCCCAGCAGGATCGCCGCGCCGATCATCAGGAAGGCAAAGACAATAAGGTTGTAAAGGACACGTTCGCGCACGGATTCCTTAAAGGCCCCCAGCGCGATGGCTACAATCCGACCCATAAGTTCCTGCTTGCTATCGTGGCGCGACCCTCTGGGCCATGCCTTGACATGGACAAAATGTCCGTACTACGTCTCGCGGCATGGCATCCGGGCTATGCCCTGACACGGGCAGAGACCCTGTGAGTAATCGCCAATCAGAGCCCAGTCTAATCATGAGCGTTGGCCGTCGCGGCCGACTCCTTCTCGGACTGCGATACCTTGGCCAGGAAGTAATCTTCCAACGACATCTTTACCGGATTCAAAGAAACCACCTTCGCCTTGCCGCGCAACGAAAGCGCCAGAATCTTCTCGATGTTGCTCTCCTCAGCGATTTGCAAGCGGACTCGATCGCCGGTCCGAACCGTGGAAATAACAAGTGGGCGCAGCTCCTCGAGGATCCCCTCGGAGGGATTCTCAAGAATCAGCTCGGTGGTGGAAGCTCCCAAACCCAGGATCTGGTGGAGCTCCCCGCAGCCCTGTAACTGGCCACGATTCAGGATGGCAACGCGATCGCAAAGCGTTTCCGCATCCGACAGAATGTGCGTGGAGAAGAAGACCGTCTTTTTTCCCTCGCGCAATTGCAGCACCAGATCGCGCACTTCACGGCGCCCGAGGGGATCGAGACCCGACATCGGCTCATCCAGGAAGATCACATCAGGATCGTTGATGAGCGCCTGCGCGATGCCCGCTCTCTGCACCATCCCCTTGGAAAACCGCCGCAGCGGCACGTGGCGCGAGTCGGTGAGCCCTACGCGATCCAGAAGCTGATTGACGCGCCGCCGGAGATCGTCTTTCCCCAATCCGAATAGCCGGCCCGTGTAATACAGCAACTCCTCCGCGGTCAGGTGGTCGTAAAAGTACGGTTGTTCGGGGAGGTAACCAACCCGCTGGTGCATAGTGGTGTCGTTCAGTTCCCTGCCCAGGATGCGCGCCTTGCCGGAAGTCGGAAAGACCAGGCGAAAAAGAATCTTGAGGGTCGTGGTCTTCCCTGCTCCATTCGGGCCCAGCAAGCCAAAGACTTCGCCCGACTCCACCTGCAGGTTCAGGGAATTCAAAGCCCGCTTGATCCGCGTCTTCCAGAACCCCACCCGATATTCTTTTGTGAGCCCGCTGATTTCGATGGCAAGCATAGCTGTGAATCACTGACTGGGCGAACACCACCCATTTCTATCGACACCCCTGGAGCCTGCGTTACGAGCGGCTTGACTATTATACCTAACCTAGGGCTGCGAAAGGCGCCCTAATGCGGCAATTTCTCCATGGCCGAACGGATATCCGGATTGTTGGGATCAGCGGCCAGAGCCATCTGCAACTCCTCCCGGGCCTGGGCGCTTCGTCCCGTGGCGGCATAAATCAGTCCCAGATTGAATAGGGCATGGCTATCCGAGCCATCGAGCGCCAACGCGGCCTTAAAGGCTTCCTCAGCACGGGCGCTGTCACCGCGCCGCTGGTAGACGTAACCCAAATAGTCTAGAGCCGCGAGATTCCGATCGCATCCCACCGATTCGCGGAATTGTTCCTCCGCCTCATTGAGCCTCCCGGAATCAAAATAGAGTTTCCCCAACACATTGTGGGCAGCGAAATTCAGGGGGACAAGGGCCACAGCAGTTCGGAACTGTTCTTCGGCGCGATCCAGGCTGCCCATTTCCGCGTAGACCGCCCCCAGGTTCAGATGCGCATTCGCGTCATCGGGGGTCAGCAGGATAGCGCGTTGGAGATACGCCACGGCTTCGCCATAGCGCCGCTGTTTTCCGCAGAGGGCCCCCAGCGCGTTGACCGGACGAACGAAGGTTGGATTGATGCGCAGAGCTTCCTTCCATTCGCGCTCGGCCCCCACCTCCTCTCCTCGTATCCAATAGGCATCTCCCAGAGCGTCATGCAGGACGAACTCATCCGGCTCCGTGGCCAGGGCGCGCGACAGCAAAGTGACGTCGTCCCGCCAGTCGGGAATCCGCGTGACGATGCGCAGTACGCACAGCGCCCCCACCATGCTCGCGCCTGCCACGACTGCCCATCGCCAGTGGCCTTGCCTCCTTGCCGCCGCTCGCCACACGACTGCGCCCGCCCAGCCGGCGACCAGGCAGAATCCCACGGAAGGCAGATAAAAGTAACGATCGGCGAGCACATAGGGACCCATCCAGCGGGCATTCAGGACGGGAGCGAGTGTACCGAGCAGCCACACGATCCCCCAAGAGGCGGGTCGCGCCACCCTCCATAGTGCGTAAAAAACCACCCCGCAGAGAATCAGGGCGGCGACGCCTTCCAGCACCGGCGGTTCCAAGGGATGTGCGCTGGGATGGAAAACGTAGAATGCCGAGAGGTGCACGGGCCAAAGGAGTTTGAAAAAATATTGGCCCAGCAAGGCAGAGGCGGAAAATAAAGTCCCAGCCAGGGTGAGAGGGTGCATGCCCATGGGGCGGGCGAAGGGGCCCACCAGGCGCACGCGCACGAGGAGGTACCCTAGGGAGAGCAGCCAGAGCGCCCCATAGCGCCCAATTTTCTGAGCCCACATCGTCTCCGCGCGGTCGTCGCGATAGAAATGCTCATAGATTACCGCCAGGATGACGAGCGTCAAGGCCTGCTCCTTGGAGAGGAGGGCGAGAAGAAAACTCACGGCCATGGCCGCTTGCATCCAGAGGCGCCGTCCGCCCCGCTGCTCACCCAGCCGCAAGAAACACCAGAAGGTGAGCACAAAGAAGAAGGCCAGCTCCAGGTCGGTGACGGCGGAAATCCATGCTATAGATTCCACGTGGATCGGGTGGAGGGCGAACAGGCCTGCCGCGCCAAACGCCGCGCCCCGGTCACGGAAGAGCCGCTGGGCAAACAGAAACAGCATCATGACGATGGCCGCGTGCAGGAGCAAGCTGGCCAAATGAAAGCCGTACGCCAGCGGACCGAAGAGGTGATAGCAGAGGAGAAATCCGATCGTCATGATCGGGCGGTAATAGTGGGTAACTCCCCCGGCTCCTGCATACGACCAGACCGAGGTCGTCAGCGTTTCCCGCAAGTGCCCGAAGCTGTGCACGTACGGATTGTCGAGGATCTGGGCCTTATCGTCATAAACGTAAGCGAAATCATTTCCGAGGATGCCGACATAAGGCAACACGGCAAGCATCAGGAGGACAGCCAGTGGCCATGGCCCGCCAGGAAAGAGAGCGGCACGCTGGGTAAGGTTCACCCCGTGTGCTGCCGGCGGTCCGACTTCATCCCCGTGACTGTTCATCGACACGCCTTGCTGGCATGATGGAAAGAGGGGCCGCCTCGCTTCGGCCTCTCCGACACCTCTGGTATCACGTGCTGCAAACTCTGTCAAGGAACACCCTTCCAGGGATGCCCCCTGCGATTATGTTCCCGAATAGAACGCCGCATCGCTGGCGCAATAGCGGTCCGCGCATCCTGGAGGATACTGCGCGCCAGTTCCTATGCAGAAATAGTTCAAAGGGAATTTGCAGGTCGTGCACGGGCTGTGGCCACAAAGAAAAAGGGGAGTCTTGCGACTCCCCTCTTTCGGAAAGCTTTCCCTGCCCCTGCAAGACTTAGCCAGCAATTGGCGAATCTGTGGCAGCAGCCGTCGTCGTCGAGTTCTGACGAATCACGCCGGACTGGTCGGTGAAGTAGTAGTTGGTGCCAGTCGAGCTGGTGATGGGAATGGCGGTGAAACTATAGGTGTTGATGCGACCGGACGAATCGGCGGAGCCGGCCGTATACGCGAAGTCGTATCCGCTCTTGGCGCCGGTGGACAAAACGCTATCAATCAGGCCAGCAGCGGTCGAGGTCGGGTTGGCGCCGGCAGCTCCGGGACCCAGGTAAGTCATGGTGGAGCTGAAGCCAACGTTGAAAGTGGAAGAATAGGTGATCTCAGCAGTGTTCAGGGTGCGAAGAGAACCCACAGCCGAGGCTTGGTTAGCAGCAATCCGCGAACGCAGCAGGTTCGGGATGGCGATCGCCGCGATGATCAGAATGATCGCTACGACGATCAGCAATTCGATGAGCGAGAAGCCCTTGGAACTCTTTGTCATTCAATCCTCCTCCGGTAATCTAGTTTACCACTTGGAAATTTCCAGGTAGACACGCTTCTAGGTAGGGCAACTTGCCTTCCAAGCTGCCTTTCCACCTCCCCGAAGCCGGTTCTAATTTAGCTTTCTTTTCAATGGGTTAAAAAAATCATTGGGATGGTAGGGCATTATCACGCCGGGAGGGGCGAAGGGGTGCCGCTTTTTGTCATTTGGGGGCGACAAATCTCGTCATTTTGCGTCGGGGCAAGGAGGCCTGGGGGGCCTATCGCAGGAGAGCATCGCTCCTCTTTCTGGTTGGATAGGGGGGAGGTCCGGGGTTTGCGGTGGTCGACATTATGTCCACTTCCTTTGGAATGAGGAGGACCCGGCGGCGGGAGGGATTCCCTCGGTCATTTCGTGGCATGCATTACAAAACAATAGGATTTCAAGCAAAAATTTGAGATTTAGCCGCGATTCCGCCACGGCAGGAAACCCTGGGTCTCAGTTGCGCCCATTCCCGCCGATGGGGTGCTTATGCCCGACATTTCGGCGGCATACGGACGGAGTGAAATTCGATGCGGCGCGTCACAACTACAATAGGTGTGAAAAACGGGTACGGCCGCGTGTGCCCGGCCCTGCCACCCGTCAGATCTCATATTTCTTCGCGTAATGGCGGAAGGACCGGTACGACATTTTCAGGAGGTCAGCGGCCTTACTGCGCACTCCCCCGGCAGCGTGCAAAGCGGCCTGCAAGTACTGTTTTTCCATCTGGGAGATGCGGCTTTCAAAGTCGACGCCCTCCACGGGAATCTGCACATCCTGCTGGCCGCCGGCGGCGATGCCGGTGATCGATCCGGGGAAGTTGGCCAGCTTGATGAGCCCGTCGCGTCCATCGCTGACGGCCACGGCGTGCTCGACGGCATTTTCGAGTTCGCGCACGTTGCCCGGCCAGCTCCAGCCCCGTAGGGCGGCCAAAGCCTCGGGGTCAAAATCGCTCAGGGGCTTGCCCATTTGCAGAGCGAACCCGCGCAGGAAGTGCCGCGCCAGAGGTTCGATATCACTGGGACGTTCCCGCAGGGGGGGAACGTGAATGGGAATGACGCTGACGCGGTAATAGAAATCCTCGCGAAACTGCCCGCTCGCCACCATCTTCTTCAAATCGCGGTTGGTGGAAGCAATCAAGCGCACATCGACGGAAACGTCCATGGCCCCGCTCAGGGGCCGGACCTTTCTTTCCTGAAGAACCCTTAGCAGCTTGACTTGCATGCCCTGGCTGGTTTCGCCGATTTCGTCCAGAAAGAGCGTGCCCTCGTTGGCCGATTCGATAATCCCCTTGCGATTGGATTCGGCGCCCGTGAATGCGCCCTTCATATATCCAAACAGTTCGCTCTCCAGAAGGGTTTCCGGGAAGGCGCCGCAATTAATCGAAATGAACGGTTTTTCCCGGCGCAGGCTGGCCTCGTGGATGGCGCGCGCCACCAACTCCTTGCCCGTGCCACTTTCGCCGGTAATCAGCACCGTGCTGGTGGTGGGCGCCACGGTGCGGACCATTTCCAGGATGGATTCAATGGGCCGGCTTTGTCCCACGATGTTTTGCGCGGCAAAGACCCTCAGCAGTTCACGGCGCAGGCGGAGGTTTTCCTCGCGCAGAGCCAGCTCCTCCAGGGCGCGGTCAACCGTCAGGCTGAGTTCCTCCACCAGCGTGTCGGTCTTGACGACATAGCGGTAAGCTCCCAGGTTCAGGGCCTGGATGGCCGTGGACATGGTGGGCACGGCGGTAATCAGGATGAACGCCGCGGGGTTGCGCGACTCGTGGGCATATTCCAGCAAATCGATGCCGGTCAGGTCCGGCATGCGGATGTCGGAAATGATCAAGTCGTAGACCTGCGACTCAATTTTTTTCTTGGCAGCCTGGCCGTTGGAGACCGTTTCCACCAGGTGCCCTTTTTTGCGGAAAGCTATCTCCAAAACCTGGCAAAGCGATTTTTCATCATCGACAATCAGCAATCGCGCCATTCCATGTTCCTCATTAAAAAGATCAACGGAAATCGCTCAGCGCCGGGGCCGTTCCTGCCTTGGTGGGCATGGCGGGGGCAGCTTCGCGCGGCAAATCAATCACGAATCGCGCGCCTTTTCCCGGCTGGGAATCCACGTGGATGGAGCCCTGATGTCCCTCGATAATCTGGTAGACCAGGGCCAATCCCAAGCCCGTCCCCTCTTCGAAACCCGTTTGAAAGGGCTCAAAGACCTTCTCCAGTTGCACACTCGTAAAGCCCACGCCCGTGTCACCCAGCACCACCCGAGCCAGCTTGCCCATTTCTTCGGCTTGGACGGTGAGCGTTCCCCCCTTGGGCATGGCTTTCAGGGAGTTGTCGCAAATATTCCAGAAGACCTGCCGGAGCTTGTCGGCGTCCGCGAGCATGTTCACCGCGCGGCGGGGAAACTTCCGTTCAATGCGGATTCTCGGGCTGAAAAGGGGATGATGTTCAAGCAGCAGGAGAGTTTCCTCCAGCAGGGTGACCACATCCACGCGACTAAACTCAAAGCGCTGGTCGCGGGAGTAAAGGAGGAAATCGGACACCAGTTTGTTCAACCGCTCGGACTCCCGGCTCACAATGGTAATCAGCTTCGCTTGATCCTCTTCGAGCTGGCTGATGGACTGCAACAATTTCACTGATCCCGCGATGGAAGCCAGAGGATTGCGGATTTCGTGGGCAATGCCCGCCGCCATGCGGCCCAGCGTCGCCATACGGTCCTTGGTGCGGTACTCCGCTTCCCGCCGCTTCTCCTCGGTGAGATCCTGGAAATTATAAACGTAGCCCACCGCCCCGACGGTGGGCACCACCAGCGGCGATGAGGATACGCCCAAAATGCGGTGTCCCCTTTCCGGATGCAGGTAGGTTATCTCCTGGCGCGCGAGGGGGGAGATTGATTCGGGGTTGGAGGAAATTTCATCGGCCCATCCGCGAAAGACGACATCGATGGGGCCGCCGCGCAACTCATTCATTTGACGGCCCAGGATTTCCGCCCCCGCCGGGTTCAGTTCCGTGATCGCGCCCTCCAGGTCCGTGCTCAGCAGGCCTTCGCGCATGCTCTGGATGATGTTTTCATTCTTGGCTTGCAAGCTCGCCACTTGCCCGCTCTTATCGCGCAACTCGCGGCCGGCTTTGCGCAAACTTTCCGCCAGATAGCTGGAAAGGTATGCCACCGCAAAAAAACCGAAGAGGCTCGCGCTGATTTTTACTTGCAGCGTCTTCAGATCGGGCGTGTACGTCGAGGCGGTCGCCAAGAACTGCAGCGCCGGGTAATTCTCCACCAGTTCCGGGTAAATGGTGGGCAGGTAGGCGAGCTCAATCATGGCCCCCATAAACACGAAACTGACGGCCGCCACCAGAAACGCCCGGCCGCGGGGAAGGAGAACGCTGGCCAGCATAATCGTCAACACGTAAAGCGAAAAGTAGTTGCTCTCCAGGTCGCCCGTGACATGCAGAATGGCCGTGATGATGACGATGTCGCAGTAAATCTGTAGATACGCTTGCAGCAGATAATCGTGGCTGATCTGATTGTAAATCAGGAAAAACAAACTCAGGATGTACCAGAGAATGACAGCGATTCCCAGATAGCGGATGGAGGTGGCGTTGGCAGGATTGGGCGCCAGGGAATGGATGGCGTAATCGATAGCAAAAACAAAACTAATGATGACGAAGCGGATTTTAATGACCCAGGGGAGCCATTCCTTGATTTCACCGGTGAATATCATAAGAGCAGGTGCTGGGGGCTGGGTGCTGGGGGCTGGGGGCTGCGTGTTGCCGACAAGTGAAGTGTAAAGGGTAAAGTATAAAGGATAAGCGGCTTCCTTCTTTAGCCTTTACCCTTCACCCTTTACCCTTTGTCCCTAGCCCGCCAGTTTTCCGATCAAGCTGAACAGCGGGAGGTACATGGAAATGACCACGCCGCCCACGACCACTCCCAGCACGAGAATGATCATCGGTTCCATGGCGGTCAGCAAATCGCCCACTGCGGCATCCACTTCGTCCTCGTAGAAATCGGCCACCTTGCCCAGCATCGCATCCAGCGCGCCGGTCTGCTCGCCGACGCCGATCATCTGACAGACCATATTGGGAAAGACGCCGGTTTCGCGCAGGGGGTCCACAATCGTCCGGCCGGTCTCGATGGCTTTGCGGACGGTCAGGATGGCTTCTTCAATGACCGCGTTGCCGGAGGTGCGGGCGGTGATGTCCATGGCTTCCAGCATCGGAACGCCGCTGGTGATCAACGTGCCCAGGGTGCGGGTGAAGCGCGCCACGCCGATTTTTCTCATCAGGTTCCCCAGCAGGGGGATCTTCAGAATTATCTTGTCAACCACCATGCGGCCGCTGGGGGTTGCGTAGTATTTCTTAAACCCATAGCCGGCGGCGATGCCTCCCGCAATCATGGGCAGCGCGAACATGGCGATGGCATTGCTTAGCCCGATGACGATGCGCGTGGGCAGGGGCAAGTCCACACCCAAGCCCGCGAACAGGGTGGCAAAAATAGGAACCACTTTCCAGAGCAGGAGGAAGATAACGCCGCCCGCGATGCCCACCACGGCGACGGGGTAGATGAGGGCCGACTTCACCGCGCCCTGGAGTTTAACCGCCTTTTCAATGTAACCCGAGAGGCGTTGCAAAATGGCGTCGAGAATACCGCCCGTCTCACCCGCTTCCACCATATTGCAGTACAGGGGATCGAAGATCTTGGGATACAAACGGAGACCGTTGGCCAGCGTCGAGCCCGCTTCCACGGACGCTCGTACCTCCGACAGGGCCTTGGCAAATCCCGGGTTTTCCTGCTGTCCCGCGAGGATTTCCATGCACTGCACCAGGGGCAAGCCCGCATCGATCATCACGGAGAACTGCCGGGTAAAAATCGCCAATTCCTTGGCCGAAACTTTTCCCGCCATTTTGGGCTTGGGAATGGCAATCTCTTTGCCCTTTTCCACAATGCGGTTGGGCGTCAGTTGCTCGCGGCGCAGAAGGGCATCCAGGGCCTCCCGCGTGGGGGCGGAGCGCTTCCCCACCACCGTCTCACCGTTCCGTCCAGTTGCGCGATATTCGTATTCGGGCATCGTTTCACCTCAAGGAGTGATGCTTTACTTCCGCCGCGCCCTCTCGCTCTTCCCGGCTCTGCGGCCGGGTGGCGAGCGGAATCTTCAGCGCTTGGCGGCAGGTGCATAAGGAGTGGGCGGGCGTTGAGGGGTCGCGCCGGCCGCTCCGCCACGGTTGATCATATCCTGGAGCTCGTCCGGATTGCTGGAACGCGCCAAAGCCACCTCCAGGGTAATGGCCTTGTTCATGTAATTCGTATAAAGCGACTGGTTGAAGGTGCACATCCCGTACTTGTCCTGGCCCGATTGCATGGAGGAGTAAATCTGGTGGATTTTATCCTCGCGAATCAGGTTGCGAATGGCCGGGTTGGGAACGAGAATTTCCATCACCATGGCCCGCCCGCGTCCATCCGCCTTGGGCAGGAGCGCCTGGCAGAGGACGCCCTCCAGAACCAGCGACAGTTGCGCGCGAATTTGCGATTGCTGGTGCGAAGGGAACACGTCGATGATGCGGTTGATGGTGGACGATGCGGAATTGGTGTGCAGGGTGCCGAACGTCAAGTGCCCGGTTTCCGCAATGCGCAGGGCCGATTCAATGGTCTCCAGGTCGCGCATCTCGCCGATCAACACCACGTCCGGGTCCTCGCGCAACGCGGCGCGCAGGGCATTGGTGAACGAATGTGTGTCCGCGTGAACTTCCCGCTGGTTCACCAGGCATTTCTTGTGGGGATGGATGAATTCGATCGGGTCCTCGATGGTGAGCATGTGCTCGTGCCGTGTTTCGTTGATCAAGTCGAGCATGGTGGCCAGGGTGGTGGACTTGCCGCTGCCCGTGGGCCCCGTCACCAGGATGAGCCCGCGCGGCTTTTCGCAGAGTTTGCGCAATACATTCGGCAGCTTGAGCTGGTCGAAGGATTTGATCTCGAAGGGGATCACGCGAAAGACCCCGGCGGTGGCCCCGCGCTGGTTGAACAGGTTCCCACGGAAGCGCGCAATGTTCTTGATGCCGAAAGAAAAATCGAGTTCCAGGCCCTCCTCAAACCGGTGCTTCTGGGCATCGGTCAGGATGCTGTAGGCGAGTTGTTTGGTTTCCGCGGGGCCCAGCGGGGGAATATCCTCCAGGGGCTTGAGCTCGCCGTGCACGCGAACGCGCGGGGGTGAGTTGGTGGTCAGGTGAAGGTCTGACCCACCCGAATCCACCATCCGCTTCAGCAACTCGCTGAGGGTCGGTAAAGGCATCCTCTTGGTTCTCCTTTTTTGTCGCTCCCCTGTCCTCGTCCGGGCGGCAGGTTAGAGCACGGTCTC
>Ga0326727_10009213_pt1 | contig 24442 bp, 37 predicted proteins | sample MB2enrmetagenome_FD_207643 | JGI IMG/M metagenome (GOLD analysis project Ga0326727, IMG submission 207643) | Lab enriched peat soil microbial communities from McLean, Ithaca, NY, United States - MB29MY | ecosystem: Environmental > Terrestrial > Soil > Wetlands > Peat | place: USA: New York... | reverse complement strand
ACTGATCACGCCCATCGCCATGGAGAAAGGGCTGCGCTTCGCCATCCGCGAGGGCGGCCACACCGTCGGCGCCGGTACCGTCGCTGAAATCTTGCAGTAGAGCGGTCAGCAATCAGCATTCAGCCGTCAGGAAGACGGCGAGGCTGAAAGCTGAGGGTTGAGAGCTGAGGGTTCAAATAATGCTGCATCAGAAAATTAGAATTCGCCTCAAGGCATACGATCACCGAATTCTTGACCAATCGGCCGCGGAAATCGTCTCGACGGCAAAACGCACGGGCGCGCAAGTGGCGGGACCCATACCCTTGCCCACGCTTAAGAACAAGTACTGCGTGCTGCGTTCTCCCCACACGGACAAGAAATCACGCGAGGAGTTCGAGATCCGGACGCACAAGCGTCTGGTGGATATCCTGGAGCCGACCTCGGGAACGATCGAGGCATTGACCAAGCTCGATTTGCCTTCCGGAGTGGATATCGAGATCAAGGCATTTGGGAAAGAACACACGAAGTAAGTACGTCCCTTGTCCTTTGTTCCTTGTCCTTGGCAGGCGAAACCTGATAGCGGGCAAGTGACAAATGACAAGTGACAAGGGACAAGTGATGAACATGGTAAAAGGCATATTGGGAAAGAAACTGGGCATGACGCAGTTTTTCGCTGAAAACGGCGACATGATTCCAGTGACCGTGCTGAAAGCGGGTCCTTGCGTTGTGGTGCAGCGTAAGACTTCGCAGACGGACGGCTATGAGGCCGCACAACTGGGACTGGTGGAAGTTCCTCCTCCCCGGCGAGTGAAGAAGCCCCTGGAGGGACACTTCAAGAAGGCGAACGCGAATCCGGTGCGCTTCCTCCGCGAGGTGCGCTTGGCGCAGGAAGGCGGTGACGTAAAAGTCGGGGACAAGGTTTTGGTGGATGTTTTCGCGGTCAACGACTTGGTAGACGTCGTCGGGGTTTCGAAGGGGCGGGGGTTTGCGGGATTCCATAAGCGGCACCATTTTGGGGGAGGCGGCGGGGCGCACGGCTCGATGTTTCATCGCGCGCCGGGCTCGATTGGCGCATCAGCATTTCCCTCGCGGGTTTTGAAGGGCATGCGCGCCGCCGGCCACATGGGGAACGCGCAGGTGACCACACGGAATCTGCGGGTGGTGCAGGTGCTTTCGGACGACAACACGCTTCTGGTGGAAGGGTCCGTGCCCGGCCCGCAAGGCGGCTACGTGGTTGTGCACAAGGCCAAGGCGCCCCATAAGTAACAGTAGGCAGCAGGCAGTAAGCAGAGAACGGCATGTAACAGGAGAGAGGAGCCTCTCGATTTTCGATTTTTGATTTTCGAGTTCCGAACATGGCAACCGTTGAAGTCAAAAACCTTGAAGGGCAGACGGTGAGGGATTTCCAGATCGCCGACGAAATCTTCGACGCGCGGCCCAACCAGAGTTTGCTTTGGGAAGCGGTCAAGCAGTACCTGGCCAGCCAGCGTCGCGGCACTCACAAAACTAAAAGCCGCGGCGAAGTGAGCGGCGGCGGCAAGAAGCCATGGCGGCAGAAGGGAACAGGCCGCGCCCGCGTGGGAAGTAACCGCAGTTCCCTATGGCGGCATGGCTCGATTGCGCATGGCCCGCAGCCGCGCGATTACTCCTACGCGCTTCCGAAAGGAATGCTGCGCGGGGCTTTGCGCTCGGCGTTGGCAGCGAAATTTCAGGATCACAAGCTGACGGTGGTGGATCAGTTCAATTTGGATGAGCCCAAGACGAAGGTCTTCTCCGGGGCCCTTCACAAGCTGGGATTGGAGAAGGGCGTGCTCGTGGTGGACGATGCGGTCAATCGGAACCTGGAACTCTCCTCGCGGAATGTGAAAGGATGTGACGTGGTGCGCCGGCACGAACTGCATCCCTACCATGTGCTCAGTCACCGTCAGCTTTTAATTTCTGAGGGGGCGCTGGCGCGGCTCCAGGAGGCACTGCGATGAACAGGAGCCCTTACCAAATATTGCAGAAGCCCATCGTCACGGAAAAGAGCTTGGCGGCGAAAGAGCACAGCCGGGCGTTGTGCTTCAAGGTCGATCCGCACGCGACCAAAACCGAGATCAAGGAAGCTGTACAGATTATTTTCAAAGTGAAAGTGGAATCGGTGCATACTTCGACGTTTGCGGGCAAGGAGCGCCGCCGGGGCAAAACGGTTGGCCACCGCCCGGAATGGAAGAAGGCTTATGTCAAGCTTCGGTCGGGAGAGAAAGTTCCGGAGTACACGGATATTGCCTAAGCAAGCTTGATGAGTTCAGCGGCGCGTGCCGCGGAAGATGAAGGTTATGGGAATCAAAACTTACCGACCTTATACGGAAACACGCCGGTTTCAGACGGGCCTGACTTTTGAGGAAATCACGACCTCGCAGCCCTACAAGCCACTCCTGGAGCCGAAAACCCGCATTTCCGGGCGGAACAACCAAGGGGAAATCACGATTTGGCGCCGCGGCGGCGGACACAAGCGCCACTACCGGGTGATTGATTTCAAACGCGACAAGACCGGTGTTCCCGCGCGCGTAGCGACCATCGAATATGACCCGAATCGCTCCGCCTTTATCGCCCTGTTGAGTTACGCTGACGGCGACAAGCGCTACATTCTTTATCCGCAGGGCTTGAAAGTGGGAGACCACGTGGTATCTGGCCCGGAAGCGGATATCGTGACCGGCAACGCGCTGCCTCTGAAGAACATTCCCGTAGGCACGATGATTCATAATATCGAGTTGCGCCCCGGGAAGGGGGGCCAGATGGTTCGTAGCGCCGGTGGCGCGGCGCAGTTGCTGGCCAAAGAGGGCGATTACGCCCAGGTGCGTTTGCCCTCGGGGGAAGTCCGCAAAGTGTTCATTGAGTGCGTGGCCACGATCGGGCAGCTCGGTAATCTGGACCACGAGAACATCGCCATCGGCAAAGCCGGCCGCAAGCGTTGGATGGGCATTCGTCCCACCGTGCGTGGCGTTGCCATGAACCCGGTGGATCATCCGCTGGGCGGCGGTGAAGGCAAAACCTCCGGCGGCCGCCACCCCGTGACGCCTTGGGGCCAGCCGACGCGTGGTTACAAGACACGGAACAACAAATCTACGGACCGTTACATTGTCAAGCGGCGGGAGAAGAAATAGAGGGAGGGTAACTTGGGAAGGTCGCTGAAAAAGGGTCCGTTTGTAGACGATCACTTGATGAAGAAGATTGAACTGCTCAACCGGCGGTTCGAGAAGAAAGTCGTCAAGACCTGGTCGCGACGGTCCACAATTGTGCCCGAGATGATCGGGCACACGCTCGCCGTCCACAATGGTAAGAAGTTCATCCCCGTATACATTACGGAGAACATGGTGGGACACAAGCTGGGCGAGTTTTCACCGACCCGCACTTTCAAGGGGCACGGGGTAAAAGTTGCGGCGGAGAAAGCGGCGGCAGCGGCGGCGCCCCCGCCGGTTGCCAGTGGTCCGAGGGCAGGAGCGCCACCCGCAGGTGCAGGAGGGGGCAGCTAATTTTCGGGTCTTTGACCCGGAGATCCAGGTGAATCGATGGAAGCCAGCGCCACTTACAAATACGTGCGAATTTCGCCGCAGAAAGCTCGGTTGGTCGTAGACCAGATCCGCGGCAAGAGCGTCAACGAAGCATTCAGTATTCTGAATTTCACCAAGAAGCGCGTGACTCTTGATGTCGAGAAGATTCTGCGCTCGGCAGTTTCCAATGCGGAGCAGAAGTCCGAAAACCTCGACGTTGACGACCTGGTGGTTTCCAGGATTTTCGTCAATGAAGGTTCGCGGCAAAAGCGCGTCCGGCCTGCTCCTATGGGTCGCGCTTTTCGCTACCAGCGCCGCACCAGTGCGATCACCGTCATAGTGGAAGCGCCGGAAAAGTAAACTGCGGCATGCAAGCTCTGCTGGCTACCGGCAGGGCACAACGCCGCCGGCGAAATGAAGGAGGCATAGGGTGGGTCAGAAAGTTCATCCTTACGGGTTCCGCCTGGGATACAACAAAACGTGGAAGTCGCGCTGGTTTGCCAAGAAGGAATATGCCGACCTGCTCCACGAAGACCTGAAGCTCAAAGCGCGGCTCAAAGACCAGCTTCGCGCTGCCGGTGTGGCCTCGATCGAAGTCGAGCGGCCCGGCAACAAGCTCAAAGTCACCATTCACACCGCGCGGCCGGGCATTATCATTGGCCGCAAGGGTGCGGAAATCGACCGCCTCCGGCAGGAAATTCAGAAGCGCACGGGCCGCGAAGTACTGCCCATCAACATTCAGGAAGTTCACCGCCCCGAGCTGAATGCGCAACTGGTGGCGGAGGCGATCTGCCTGCAATTGGAAAAGCGTGTGGCTTTTCGCCGCGCCATGCGCAAAGCGGTGGATTCGGCCCTGCGGTTCGGCTGCAAAGGGATCAAGATTCGTTGCGGCGGCCGCCTGAATGGCGCGGAGATTGCGCGGTCGGAGTGGTACTTGCAAGGCCGCCTGCCACTGCACACCTTGCGGGCCGATATCGATTACGGACAGGCCGAAGCGCGGACAACCTACGGCGTGATCGGTGTGAAGTGCTGGATTTACAATGGTGAGATTTTGGAGCAAAAGCACCGGGTGGAGAAAAAGGCCGCTGAACCCGTGGAATCCGCTCCTGTGGCGCCGGAGAAGCCCGCAGTGGCCAATGCCGGAGTGTAAGAAAGGGGCCCGGACGCGCCCCATGCGAGCTGAATATCACGAACTGAGAATGAACCCATGTTAATGCCGAGCAAAGTCAAATACCGGAAGCAGCAGCGCGGGCGCATGTGCGGCAAGGCCTGGCGCGGTTCTGACCTCTCCTTCGGGGACTACGGGTTGAAGGTCCTAAAGGCAGGTTGGATCTCTGACCGGCAGATTGAAGCCAGTCGCGTGGCCATTATGCGCTTCATCAAACGCGGTGGAAAGCTTTGGATTCGAATCTTTCCCGACAAACCGGTGACCAAGAAGCCCGCCGAAACGCGCATGGGAAAAGGCAAGGGTGCGCCGGAGTTCTGGGTGGCGGTGGTGAAGCCGGGACGGGTGCTGTTTGAAATGGAAGGCGTACCGGAAGCAGAAGCGCGCGAGGCAATGCGCCTGGCCAGTCACAAGCTCCCGCTGCCAACAATGTTTGTGTCGCGCGCCGCGTCGCTTTAACCGGCCAGGGGGTGGAACTCATGAAGCTGGCGAAGGACAAACGATGGAAGTGGCCCGCAGAAAAAATGCGGGAATGGACTGATGCTGAGCTGAAAACTCGCGAACGCGAGTTTTCCGACCAGCTCTTCCGGCTGAAATTCCAGATGGCGGGCGGCCAATCGGAACATCTGACCGCCATCCGGGAGCTGCGCAAGGGAATTGCAAGAGTAAAAACCTTGGTACGTGAGCGCCAGAGCGGCGCAACCCAAACGAAGTAGGTGCAAGGTGACGGAAACAGCGGGCGGACAGGCGCCAAGCGCCGGGCAAGCGAAGCGGCAGGAAAAAGTCGGGGTGGTCACCAGCAATAAGATGCAGAAGACGGTGGTGATTACCGTGGAGCGGCAGGTGATCCATCCACTCTACAAACGCGTGGTGCGGCGGTCGAAGAACTTTCTGGCCCACGACGAAAAGAACGAGTGCCGTGTGGGCGACACGGTGAGAATTCAGGAGACTCGTCCCTTGAGCGGCTGCAAGCGCTGGCGAGTGGTGGAGATCGTCGCCAAGGCGACGCTGGCCGCGCCCCTGCCGGAGGTGGAAGTATGATCGGGATGCGGACCATCCTTCAGGTGGCGGATAACTCCGGAGCCCGCAAACTTTCCTGCATCCTGCCGCTGGGCGGCGATGTGGGATTGCAGGCGGGGTTGGGCGACATCATTACCGCGGCGGTGAAAGAGGCGGCTCCTGACAGCGCCATTCCCAAGGGTAAAGTGGTGAAGTGCGTTATCGTCCGGATGCGGAAGGAGCAGCGGCGGCGCGATGGCAGCTATATCCGCTTCGATGAAAACGCCGCAGTGCTCATCAATGACGCAGGCGAGCCGGTGGGAACGCGCGTGTTCGGGCCGGTTGCTCGCGAGCTACGCGAGAAGAAATTCCTGAAGATCGTTTCTTTGGCGCCCGAGGTTCTTTAAAGGCAGTGGTTAGTGGATAGTGGCTAGTGGACAGCAAGAATGCTCTCACGAGGGGTAATGAGGGCGGGATGGCCGCGAAGCGCGGAGAGGTTCGATGGATATTCGGAAAAACGACATCGTGGAAGTGATTGCGGGGCGAAGCCGGGGGCCTTCCGGGCAACCGACACGGGGAAGGGTCCTGGAAGTTGAGCCGGGCAAGCAGCGGATTTACGTCGAGCACGTGAATATGGTGAAGCGCCACGTGCGGCCCAACCCCGCCAAGCAGATTCGTGGCGGAATCCTGGAGAAAGAAGGCCCCATCCATGTTTCCAATGTGGCGCTGGTTTGCAGCGATTGCGGGCCGACCCGCATCCAGCACCGCGAAATGGCGGAAGGCAAGAAAGTGCGCATCTGCGCCAAATGCGAAAAATCTCTGGATAAGTAAAGGCCGGGAGGAACAAAAGCGAACATGGGTCCGAGACTGAAAGAACGATACCAGAAGGAAGTCGTGCCAGCCTTGGTAAAGGAATTCAGCTACGCCAACGTGAATGCCGTTCCACGCTTGCGGAAAATCGTCGTCAACATGGGCCTGGGGGAAGCCATCCAAAACGCCAAGCTGTTGGACTCGGCCGCCCAGGAACTGGGGCAGATCACCGGGCAAAAGCCCATTATCACGCGGGCGCGAAAGTCGATTGCCAATTTCAAGCTGCGGAAGAATATGCCCATTGGGGCGGTGGTGACCTTGCGTGGCGACCGCATGTACGAATTCTTCGACCGCCTGACGAACGTTGCCATGCCGCGCGTTCGCGATTTTCGCGGCGTCTCCACACGCGCGTTCGACGGCCGGGGCAACTACACGTTGGGACTCCGCGACCAGTTGGTATTTCCGGAAATTGATTATGCCAAGGTCGACAAAACCAAGGGCATGAACATTACGATCGTAACCGATGCCAGGACCGACGCTGAGGCCCTGGCGTTACTGCGGCACATGGGGATGCCCTTCCGTTCGGAAGCGGTCCGCCGCCAGGCCGCGGCACAGGCCAGCGAAAAGGCAGGGGGGTAAAACGTGGCACGCGCTTCTATGATGGCCAAATTGCGCAAGAAGCCGAAATTCAAGATTCGGCACCGGAATCGCTGTCTGATTTGCGGGCGGCCGCGCGGTTACATCGGCAAGTTCAAGATGTGCCGTCTCCATTTCCGGGAGCTGGCGCTGCGGGGTGATATCCCGGGCGTGATTAAATCAAGCTGGTAACCCTGGACGAGAGGTTCAGCCAGCGCAAAATCAGGAGTTTTATGTCAGCGACCACCGATCCTATCGCCGATATGCTCACCCGAATCCGCAATGGGATTCGAGCGCGTCATCCGCGCGTGGATATGCCATCCTCCAAGCTCAAGGTGGAGGTGGCTCGCATCCTGAAGGAAGAAGGCTACGTCAGCAACTTCAAGGTGGGCGAAGAAGGCAAAAAGAAAGTTCTAAAGGTTTTCTTGAAGTACGCAACCGACGGCACGAACGCCATCTCCAGCCTGAACCGGGTTTCGAGGCCCGGCCGCCGCGTCTACGTGGGCGTGCATGCGGTTCCCCGTATTCTGGGGGGACTGGGAGTGAGCATTCTCACCACGCCGCGCGGAGTGCTGACCGGTAAGGCTGCCCGCAAGGCGGGAGTGGGCGGTGAAGTCCTCTGTAGCGTATCCTAAAGAGGGTGAGTCCGGGATCCAATGACCGAAGTCCGGTCCCGGGAGAGCAAGTGGAAGGTTCGATCTTCGACCCTCCGACGGAAAGACGGAAGAAATGAGGCGGATCGGTTCCCGGGGCGAAACCCCAGGTGCAAGAATCCGACCGAATAGACGGATCGAGATGCTATGTCGAGAATAGGCCGAAAGACCATTGCTTTGCCCGCGGGGGTCACGGTGCAGCCAGAGGGGCCGTCGTTGGCGGTTAAGGGGCCCAAGGGAACTTTGCGGATTCCTCTTCCCCAGGGAATACAGCTCGAAAAACGCGACGGCCATTTGCTCCTGAAACGCGAGACGGACGAACAGGCAGCTTTGCACGGGCTGGCCCGAAGCCTGCTCGCGAATGCCGTTCATGGCGTGACCCAGGGCTTCGAAAGGCACCTGGACATTGTTGGTATCGGCTATCGCGCCGAGTCCAAGGGCAAGTCGGTGACGTTTACTCTGGGTTATTCGCATCCTATCGAGTTTCCGGTTCCCGACGGGGTCGCCATCAGCGTGGAGAAGCAAACGCATCTCGTCGTCAGCGGTGCGGACAAACAACTGGTGGGGCACGTGGCCGCGAAGATCCGCGGCTTGCGCCCTCCCGATCCGTACAAGAACAAAGGTATCCGGTATACCGGCGAGCGCCTGAAGAAGAAGGTCGGGAAGGCTGCGGCGGCCGCCGGTGGTGCAGGTGCAGGTAAGACAGGGTAACAAAACAGTGACGAGTGATGAGTGGTGAGTGACGAGTGACAAGCCAGAAAGAGCAGTGATAGGTGGAGAGGAACAAGTGGAAAGAAAGCAAGAACAATTTCATGTCGATATGCACGATGAGTTTTTGTTGGCTCGTCACTCGTCACTTGGCACTCTTTACTGCCTTTCAGCGGAGAGTTGCTGATGTTACAAATGGCTTCCAAAGACGTGGCGCGCCGGCGAATTCATGTGCGAATCCGCACCCGGGCGAGCGGATGGGCGCAAACACCACGTTTAAATGTTTTTCGGTCGCTCAAACATATTTATGCCCAGGTGGTTGACGACACCACCGGCCACACTCTGGTCGCCGCGTCAACGCGCGACGTGGAAGTGCGCAAGACGCTCAAGAGTGGCGGGAACGTCTCCGCGGCAAAGGTAGTGGGGCAGGTTCTTGCCCAACGCGCCATCGCCTCGGGAATTCCTGGTGTGGTCTTCGACCGGGGCGGCTATGCCTACCACGGGCGCGTCAAAGCGCTGGCCGACGCTGCTCGTGCGGCGGGGCTGAAATTCTAAGGGATACGGCGGGAGGAAGATTTGGCCAATCGGATTGACCCGAACGCGTTGCAGCTCAAGGACCAGGTAATCGCCATCAATCGCGTTACCAAGGTCGTTAAAGGCGGGAAAAACCTAAGTTTTGCGGCCCTCGTCGTCGTGGGTGACGGTGCCGGCATTGTCGGTTATGGCTCTGGCAAGGCGCGCGAAGTGCCCATGGCAATTCGCAAAGGGATCGAGTCGGCGAAGAAATCGCTGGCCAAGGTGAATGTCTCTCAGGGATCGATTCCTCACGCGGTCACGGGTCATTACGGGGCAGGCCGAGTGTTGTTGAAGCCCGCCCCACCTGGAACGGGAGTGATCGCCGGGGGGGCCGTGCGGGCGGTAGTAGAGGCGGCGGGGATCCAAAACGTGCTGACCAAATCCCTGGGCACTACCAACCCCTACAATGTTGTAAAGGCGACCATGGACGCTTTGCTCCAGTTGCGCGACCTGCAAGAGGTCGCCGATACGCGGGGCAAAAGTCCGGAAGAAATTTAGCGAGGTTAAAGATAAGGTGTCGGCAAAGACCCTCAAGATGATTCGGATTAAGTGGGTGAGAAGTGGGATTGGGTTCACCTACCACCAGAAGACGATCGTGCGGAGCCTGGGTTTGAACAAGCTAAACCAGACGGTGGTGCGCCCCGATACGCCGCAGATTCGGGGAATCGTCGCCGCCGTGCCCCACTTGCTGGAGATTGTTCCAGAGCCACCGGCTCCGCCTTGGGCCTCGATACCGGAATACGCGGTTCACGCGCCGGAGGCAGCGTCCGCTGCGCCTGCCGAATCCCCCACGGGGGCGACGACGGAAGCTGCCGGCGAAGCGGTTGGAGCGCAATCCCAGGCCCCGGAAGTCAAATCCGCAAACGCAGGTGAAGAGAAAGAGTCCTCGCCGGAGGGAAGCGAGCCAGCCTAGGCGAGCGAGGAACAGGCTGAAGACATATGGCGACACACATTGGGACACTTCGACCGCCGGTAGGGGCTAACAAGCGCTCCAAGCGAATCGGTGAAGGAATGGGGTCAGGACACGGTAAAACGGCCACCCGCGGCTCCAAAGGCCAGCTATCAAGGGCGGGCACGCGGATGCGGCCGGGCTTCGAGGGCGGACAGATGCCGCTCCATCGCCGCCTTCCCAAACGAGGCTTTACCAATATTTTTCATAAGCATTATGCCGTCGTGAACCTGAAAGACCTTGAGGATTTCAAAGGGGAAGAGAAGATTACGCCGGAGCTTCTCGTTGCCCGCGGTCTGGTGAAGCAACTGGGCGCGGGGCTGAAAATCCTCGGCGACGGCGAACTGGGGTCACCACTGCACATTTCCGCACACATGTTTTCCAAGTCCGCCCTGGAGAAGATCCAGAAGGCTGGCGGCAAGGCTGAGGTCATTTCGTAATGCTCGAATCGCTGAAAAGCATTACCGAAATTCCGGATCTACGAAAACGCATCCTCTTCACCCTGGGGATGCTAGCCGTATACCGGTTGGGGGCGTTTATCCCCACGCCCGGTATCAATGCCGACGTTTTCGAGCAGGCGTTCAGCCAAATGGCGGGCTCGCTGTTTGGACTGCTGGCAATGTTCTCCGGCGGCAGCCTGCGGCGCCTGACGGTTTTTGCCTTGGGAATCATGCCGTATATTACGGCTTCGATCATCCTGCAATTGCTCACGGTGGTTTCACCGCACCTCGAGAAACTTAAGAAAGAAGGCGATCTAGGCCGCAAGAAAATAACCGATTATACCCGCTGGTTGACCGTGGGCTTGAGCGCGTTCCAGGCCTTTGGCATCGCTATCGCCCTCGAGAAACAGACGACCTTGGGAACCGCTCTCGTTAATCATCCGGGCCCTGCATTCGTATTCAGTACCGTGCTGACGCTGACGACAGGCTCTATATTTATTATGTGGTTGGGGGAACAGATCACCGCGCGCGGCATCGGCAATGGGATGTCGCTATTGATTTTCGCCGGCATCGTGGTGGGACTGCCTCGAGCCGCGGCCGACCTTTATGAAAAGGTCTTCGTCAATCACACCTGGAATTTCCTTGTGCTCTTTCTGCTTCTCGGCTTCATGCTGGCAATTGTGGGTGGCATCGTTTTTGTGGAACGCGGCGAACGGCGCATCCCTATCCAGTATGCGAAACGGGTGGTGGGGCGCAGAATCATGGGCGGGGTTTCCACCCATCTGCCGCTCAAGGTGAACAGCGGCGGTGTGATGCCGATTATTTTTGCGGTTTCGATTTTAACGTTTCCACAAACGCTTAGTTTATTTCGCCTGGATCAAAGCCCTTACGCCCTGATTCGTTATATTGGCGCTGGCTTGACGTGGTTTTCCAAGGTGTTTGCCTATGGGGAGCCGCTTTACACGCTGACGTACATCATCATGATCATTTTCTTTGCCCACTTCTACCTTTCGATTGTGTACAACCCGGACGAGGTTGCTGACAATGTCCGGAAGCAGGGTGGGTTCATGCCGGGAATCCGGCCGGGCAAGCGCACCGCAGATTACCTGGATGATGTCCTGACGAAGATCACCTGGGTGGGTGGCTTCTATCTAGCCCTGGTCGCGCTCATTCCTGAACTCATGCTGGCGGGGCTTCGCCTGAATCACCTGCCCGGCTGGATGGGGGCTGGATGGTTCGACTCCCACCTGCCGCAATGGGTTCTGCACGGCCTGAACGTGAACTTCTATTTTGGCGGCACGTCCCTCCTGATCGTAGTGGGAGTGGCTATGGACACCGTCCAGCAGGTGGAAGCGCAGCTCATCATGCGGCATTACGAAGGGTTCTTGAAGAAGGGAAGGGTCCGGGGCCGGCGATCTTCTTGATGAGGCATTCGGAGGGAACTCATGCGAGCGCATGCTTTGATTTTCTTGGGAGCTCCTGGTGCAGGGAAGGGAACGCAAGCGCGCGAGGTCGCCACGCATTTCGGCATTCCACAGATTTCAACCGGCGACATCCTCCGCGACGCTGTGAAGAGACAAACTCCCTTGGGGTTGGCGGCGAAGGCAAAGATGGAAGCCGGTGGGCTGGTCCCCGACGAAGTGGTTTGCGGCATCGTGGAAGAGCGCGTCAGCGAACCGGATTGCCAGAAGGGTTTCATTCTCGACGGTTTTCCGCGTACGATTGCGCAAGCGCAGTTTGTGGATCGGATGCTCGCGGCCAAGGGCCAAGGGCGGCCGCAGGTGATAGATATCGAGGTGGACGAGGACTTGCTCTTGAAACGCTTGACCGGCCGGCTGACCTGTTCAGTGTGTGGAGCGATTTACAACGTCTACTTCAATCCGCCCAAGGCCGAGGGGATTTGTGATCTGGACGGCGGAAAGTTGCTGCACCGGGCAGACGATAATGAAGCCACCATCCGGCAGCGGCTGGAAGCATACCATAAGCAAACCAGCCCTTTGATCGAATACTATCGAAGCCAGGGTGTGCTGCTGGCCGTGGACGGCAATAAGGAGCCCGAGGCGATTGCCAAGGGACTGTTGGATTATCTTTCAAAAGCATGATTATCTGTAAGTCATCGGCCGAAATCGAGAAGTTGCGGCGCAGCGGGAGGTTGGTCCGTCAGGTCTTGAACGAGATACGCGAGCAGGTGCGGCCAGGGGTCAGCACACTTGACCTTGAGAAATTTGTAGCCAAGAGGTTGAAGGAGCTGGGGGCGCGGCCTGCGTTCAAAGGGTATCGTGGTTATCCTTGCTGCTTGTGTGCGTCGGTCAACGACGAGGTTATTCACGGAATCCCCTCGGAACGCCGCACGCTGAAGGAAGGCGACATCCTCAGCCTGGATACGGGCGTGGTGCTGGATGGTTATTATGGTGATTCCGCCATAACGGTCCCCGTAGGAGCCATCAGCGAATCGGCTCAGCGCTTGCTGAAGGTGACGGAAGAAGCGCTGGAGTTGGCGCTTGAAAAGGTGCGGTTGGGAAATCGCTTGGGTGATATTTCGGCGACCGTACAGCAGTATGCCGAGAAAAACGGATACTCGGTGGTGAGGGAGTTTGTGGGCCACGGGATTGGCAAGGCGATGCACGAGGAACCGCAGATTCCCAATTTTGGCCAAGCGGGCCATGGGCCCTTGCTGAAAACGGGCATGGTTTTTGCCGTTGAACCCATGGTGAATACCGGTGGGCCGGCCGTGCGAGTCCTGGATGATAACTGGACAGCGGTCACGGTAGACGGTGGGCTGTCGGCCCATTTCGAGCATATGGTGGCGGTCACCAAGAATGGACCCGACGTTTTGACACGTCTCTAAATTTCTCCCTGCTGTGCCCTGCCCGATGGGCGCCGCGCGGGGTTGAGGCCCGAGGAAGTATGGCGAAGGAAGATGCGATTGAGGTTACGGCTACGGTGCTGGAAGCATTACCCAATGCAATGTTTCGAGTTGAATTGGACAACAAGCACCAGGTCCTGGCTCACATTTCGGGAAAGATGCGGAAGAACTTTATCCGCATTCTTCCGGGTGACAAGGTTGCCGTGGAGTTGTCTCCTTACGACCTGACGCGAGGCCGGATTGTGTTCCGGTATAAATAGCGAGGTGTCAGGTGCCAGGTATCAGGCGTCGGAATGGGATTTTTCCCTGACACCTGAAACCTGGCACCTGACACCTAAAAGCAAGCGCCAGAGACCAATGAGGGAACATTATGAAAGTGCGCTCGTCAGTAAAGAAGATCTGCTCCAAGTGCAAGATTGTTCGGCGGCGAGGAGTGGTCCGGGTGATTTGTGAGAACCCCAAGCATAAGCAACGGCAAGGATGATTTCTGCTGGCGCCGCGATCCTGGGTTCTTCCGGCGTTGCACGGAAGGTGGAGGAGAGGGAGGCTTGAAATGGCAAGAATTGCGGGCGTAGATTTGCCGCCCAAAAAGCGCGCGGAAATTGGTCTGACCTACATTTATGGTATCGGCCGGGCCAGGGCACTTTCCATTCTCATGCGGTCGGGCATTGACCCGAACAAGAAGATAAAGGACCTGACCGAAGAGGAAGTCACGAAAATCCGCCAGATCCTGGAAGAAGAGGGAGCCGTGGAAGGCGACCTGCGCAAAGAGACCGCGATGAACGTCCGGCGCTTGATTGAAATCGGATCGTACCGCGGGATGCGGCATCGGCGCAGCCTTCCCGTCCGCGGCCAACGCACCCACACGAACGCGCGTACGCGCAAGGGGCCGCGCAAGGGTACGGTGGCCAACAAAAAGCGGTCCATGGCGAAGACGTAAGAACAAGCAGTCAGCAATCAGCTTTCAGCTCTCAGCTTAAACCCTGTCGTTTAGCTGGCGCCTGGAAGCTGAGCTGAGAACTGAGGGCTGAGAGCTGGTATGGCAAAAGCGGCGGCAAAGGCAGGCAAGAAGAAGGTTTTCAAAAAGAAGGAAAAGCGCATTGTCCCCACCGGGATTGTGCATGTCGAGGCCACGTTTAACAACACCCACGTGGCTATTACGGATTCTGATGGCCGGGTAATCTGCTGGTCGAGTGCGGGTTCGATGGGCTTCAAGGGTTCGCGCAAAGGTACACCCTTTGCCGCGCAGCAGGCGGCGATGCGGGTGGCCAACGCGGCGCGTGACCATGGAATGCGCAGCGTCGAGGTACGGGTGAAAGGGCCGGGAGCCGGACGGGAGTCGGCCATCCGCGCGCTGGCCACCGCCGGGTTGGAAGTGCGGAACATCAAAGACGTGACGCCCATTCCGCATAACGGCTGCCGCCCACCCAAGCGGCGAAGAGTTTAGGACGATATCGGAAGTTCGCGTTTCGTTCCTGAGGAGGTAAGTTTGGCAAGATATCGTGAAGCGGTTTGTCGGCTATGCCGGCGTGAAGGGGTCAAGCTGTTCCTGAAAGGGCAGCGGTGCTTGACCGACAAGTGCGAAATCGAAAAGCGCAACTTCGCTCCGGGACAACATGGGAAATCCCGCCGGCCCAAGATTGTCGGGTACGGTCTGCAACTCCGCGAGAAGCAGAAACTGCGGCGTCTATACGGCATTCTGGAGGACCAGTTTCGCAGTTACTTTGAGAAGGCCGCGCGGATGAAAGGCATAACGGGCGAAAACTTGTTGCTCATGCTGGAGCAGCGGCTGGACAATGCCGTTTACCGGCTGGGCCTGGCTTCTTCACGCGCCGCGGCACGGCAATTGGTGCGCCACGGGCACATTCAGGTTTCGGGGCGCAAGGTGAATATTCCCTCGTTCGCCGTCGTCCCCGGCCAGGAAATCGCCTTGCGCGAATCGAGCCGCAACCTGGCGGCCGTGCAACGCGCCCTGGATCTTTCCGGGGGCCGGGGTGTGCCACCCTGGTTGCAATTCGAGCGGGAAGGCCTGAAGGCGAAGGTTATCTCGCTGCCAAAACGCGAAGATGTGAATTTCCCGATTCAAGAACAGATGGTCGTCGAACTGTACTCGAAGTAGTAAGGATCGGAGTGCACGAGAGGTGGCCCGCCAAGGTGGGCCCCAAGGGAGGTTTGATAGCGATGCTTTGGAAAGGATTTCAGAAGCCGAAGCGCCTGGTAGCAAACACTGATACGTTGACGGACAAGTATGGGCAGTTTTCCGCGCAACCCTTTGAGCGGGGTTTCGGGACGACAATCGGCAACGCCCTGCGCCGCGTTCTGCTCTCCTCGATTGAGGGAGCGGCCATCACCGCGGTGCGCATCGAAGGCGTCATGCACGAATTCTCATCTATCCCGGGCGTCGTGGAAGACGCCACGGATATTATTTTAAACTTGAAACAGATTCCGCTGAAGATGAGCGTGGAGGGTCCCAAGACACTCTCCTTGAATGTGACCAAGCCCGGTGAAGTGACTTCGCGGATGATTCAGGAAGATGCCGACGTGGAGGTTCTCGACAAGGATGTGTACATCGCCACTGTCAGCGAAGGCGGCAGCCTGCACATCGAAATGCGGGTCAAGATCGCCCGTGGGTACGTTTCGGCGGAAAAGAACTTTGATGAGGATTTGCCGATTGGCTACATCCCCGTCGATTCCGTCCATTCGCCGCTGCGCAAAGTGAACTACACCGTGGAAGCGGCGCGGTTGGGACAAATGACGGATTACGATAAGCTGACACTGGACGTTTGGACGAACGGGGCGATCACTCCGCAGGACGCCGTTGGGCTGGGCGCCAAGCTCCTCAAAGACCACATGAATATTTTTATCAACTTCGAAGAGGAGCCGGAGGTGCAGGAAGTGCCGCAGGACCGTCCGACGCCCGTTTACAACGAGAACCTGGACCGTTCGGTGGAGGAATTGGAGCTTTCGGTCCGCTCTTACAACTGCCTGAAAAATGCCAACATCACCACCATTCGGGAGCTCGTTCAGAAGACCGAACAGGAGATGCTGAAGACCAAGAACTTCGGACGAAAATCTCTGAATGAAATTAAAGAGATTCTCGCGGTCATGGGGTTGAGCTTGGGGATGAAATTTGATGAGAAAGGTAACCCGATGATTCCACCTCCAGAACCACCTCAGCCACAAGTTTGAAAGGAAAGTGGCTAGCTGATAGTGGTTAGTTGAGAGCGCGAGTTGATTGTGCAGAGTAGCTGAGCACCCATCGCTGACTGCTAGCCACTAAACACTAACCACTGTTTATTAGGTAATCGACCATATGCGACACCGGAATTACGGAAAGAAGCTGAGCCGGAACACCGAGCACCGGCGGGCGCTGCTGCGGAATCTGGTGACCTCACTGATTCAGCGGGAGCGGATTGAGACGACCGTGGCCAAGGCGAAGGCGGCGCGCCCACTGGCGGAGTGGATGATCACACTCGCAAAGCGCGGCGACTTGGCAGCCCGGCGGCAGGCCGCCAGCTACCTACTCGATCCCAGCGCGGTGAAGTTCCTTTTTGATGACCTCTCCAAGCGATACGCTGCGCGGGCAGGCGGGTACACGCGGCTGGTACGCGCCGGCTGGCGCCGGGGTGATGGCGCGGACTTGGCCGTGCTCGAGCTTGTGGGCAGTGAAGTCCTGCAACGGCTCGCCGCCAAGCGCGCCAAGAAAGCTGAGGCTCAACAAAAAGCTGCGGAAGAAGCTAAAGCCCGGGAGCAGGCGCCTCCACCCGAAGAAGAAGAAGGCAAGAAATAGCCGCTGGCAGGGCGCGCGTTTTCCAGGCGTGAGTTTGACGATCCCGGTCCGAGGGATTCTACTTCGGGCCGGGATTTTCCCTTTGTAGGGATAAGACAGCGATGGGAAATGAACAACCCGCTCGGGGACTTACACCCGCAAATCCCGATGCTCGCCTGCCGAGGAATGTATGGATCCTCGCTTGGGTAGCGTTTTTCAATGACGTCTCAACCGAGATGGGTTATTGGCTTCTGCCGCAATTTTTGGTCACCGCATTGGGCGCGCCACCCATGATCTTTGGTTTCATTGAAGGAGCCGCGGAGACCATTGCCAGTTTTTCGCGCTTGCTTTCCGGCTGGCTTTCAGACTTCCTCGGCCGGCGCAAGCCCCTGGCTGCGGCGGGGTACACGTTAGCCAATATTGTGAAGCCCCTCCTGGCTGTGACGTATACGTGGAAGCAGGTTTTCTGGATTCGATTCGCCGATCGCGCTGCCAAAGGGTTTCGCGCCGCTCCCCGTGACGCGCTCCTGGCAGATTCTGTTGACCCTGCGCATCGCGGCGCCGGATACGGTTTGCGCCAAGCCATGGATACCGCGGGCGCAATTGTGGGACCGCTGAGTGCGATCCTTTTCCTGCGGTTATTTGCAGGGAAAATTCGCGACGTTTTTTGGATGGCGGCGATTCCGGGCCTGGCGTGTATTCTCTTGGCGTGGTTCGCCGTCAAGGAAGTGCGCCGGCCTGCCAACGCCTCGGCCCATTCCCCCCGCACGGCGGGGCGTTCTAGCCGGTTCCCGCGCGGGAAGTTACTCCTGATTCTCGTGGCCGTGGGACTGTTCTCTCTCGGCAACTCCTCGGATTTGTTCCTGATTCTGCGCGCGCAGAACCTTGGCATGCTGGCATGGACTGCCCCGGCGCTGGGGTTTCTTTTCAACGTGGTCTACGCGGCATTGAGCTGGCCGGCAGGGAAGCTTTCCGACCGGGTGCCGCGGCGGTGGCTGATCGTGGCGGGCTATCTGATTTACGCCGCAGTGTATGCGGGCTTCGCCCTGTTGCGGACCCCCCAACTGGTGTGGTTTCTCTTTGCGGTTTACGGAACTTATTACGCGCTGACCGAAGGGGTCATAAAGGCCTGGATCGCCGACTTGGCGCCGGTGGATTCGCGGGCTTCGGTTTTCGGGGTTCTCAATTGGGTGGTGGGAGTCGCCGCGTTTCCTGCCAGCTTTCTGGCGGGATGGATTTGGCAGCGCTATTCGCCTGCTGCGCCCTTTGCCCTTTCCAGCGTTCTCGCTTTTGCCGCGGGCGTGCTCTTACTCTTCGTGTAAAACCACCACTGGGAGCGGTGTGGGGCTCAGTCCAGCCAGTAGTTGGGCGCTTCCTTGGTAATGATGACGTCGTGGACGTGGCTTTCGCGCAAGCCGGCGGAGGTGATGCGCACGAAACGCCCGCGCTGTTGCAGTTCCTGGATGTTGGCGCTTCCGCAATAGCCCATGCCGGAGCGCAAGCCGCCCACCAGTTGCGCCACGAGATCCTCCAGCAGGCCCTTGTAAGGGACGCGTCCCTCGATGCCTTCCGGAACCAACTTGGAAACCTCGCCGCGGGCCACTTCCCGTTCCTGGGAGTAGCGGTCACCGGAACCGGCGGTCATGGCCGCAATCGATCCCATGCCCCGATAAGATTTGAAGCTGCGTCCCTGGTAGAGAATCGTCTCACCCGGGCTTTCCTCCGTGCCCGCAAACAGGCTGCCGAGCATCACCGAGCTGGCGCCGGCGGCGATGGCTTTGGGAACGTCACCGGAGAATTTAACGCCCCCATCGGCGATGAGGGGCACGTCGGCCTTGGCGGCCGCGCGCGCGCAATCGGCGATGGCGGTGATTTGGGGCACGCCCGCCCCCGTCACCACGCGCGTGGTGCAAATGGAACCGGGGCCAATTCCCACTTTCACGCCGTCCACGCCCAGTTGAATCAGGTCGCCCGCCCCCGCGAACGTGGCGACGTTGCCGGCTACCAGGTCAACGTTGGGGAAGCGGCTCTTCAAGTTCTCGACCGCGTCCATCACGCGCGTGGAATGGCCGTGAGCGGTGTCCACCACCAGCACATCCACCTTGGCTTTTACCAACTCCGCCGCGCGTTCCAGGTAATCGCCCGTAGCCCCCAGGGCGGCGCCCACGCGCAGGCGCCCGTGCTGGTCTTTGCAGGCCAGGGGGTATTTGATCTTTTTCTGGATATCTTTAACAGTAATGAGCCCGCGCAGATTATAGGCATCATCCACCACCAGAAGCTTTTCCACGCGGTGCCGGTGGAGAATCTTCTCGGCTTCTTGCAGGGTCGTTCCCACGGCGACGGTAATCAGGTTGTCCTTGGTCATCACCTCTTCCACCGTCAGGTCGAGGCGGCTCTCGAAGCGCAGATCCCGGTTGGTCAGGATGCCCACCAGCTTGCCCTCTTGGGTGACGGGCACTCCGGAAATCTTGTACTTTTTCATGATGTCGAGCGCATCGGCGATCAGGTTCTTGGGCCCGATGGTGACGGGATCAACAATCATGCCGCTTTCGGAGCGCTTCACCTTGTCCACTTCCAGCGCCTGATGGGCAATCGACATGCTGCGATGCACGATGCCCATGCCTCCCTGCTGCGCCAGGGCAATCGCCAGGGGCGATTCCGTGACCGTGTCCATCGCCGCGCTGACGATGGGAATATTCAGGGTGATATGGCGAGTTACCCGCGTCCGGGTATCCACTTGCGTCGGTAAGATTGCGGATTTGCCGGGAATCAGCAAGACGTCATCGAAAGTCAGCCCCTCCGGAATCGGACCGTCTAACATAACCCCCCTCTTTTCGCCGTGCGATGCAAAAAATGATAGGTCATTCTAATTCGTGGCTCCTTCGAGCGTCAAGGAATTGTCGATTTTTAATCGACGATTGTCGATAGGCGATTGGTGATTTCCGATTTTTCAGCTGCATTCTTGCCTTCGCCATGGTCATGGTGATTCTGCTTTTCTCAACGCTCCAATTCGCTCGAGGGCGTGCAACCGCCAATCGTCAATCCGTCAGCCGGACGGACCTTCGGTCGAAAATCGGCAATTCCTCTGGTTTATCTGCTGGTGTAAACTGCGGCTCATGGTCTTCATGGTCATTGAACACTTCAAGCCGGGTAGCATCGCGCTGATCGGTGAACGCTTCAAACGGAGCGGCCGGATGCTCCCCGAGGGCGTCACCTACCACGCGAGCTGGGTGGAATCCAGTGGCACTCGCTGTTTTCAAATCATGGAAGCAGCGAATCCGGAGCTGCTGCGAAGTTGGGCAATTCATTGGGAAGACTTTATTGATTTCGAATTCGTTCCCGTTCTCGCGTCGGCGGATTTCTGGGCTCGGGATTAGGCTTTTCTTTGTGGTCTCTGCGCGCTCTATGGTGAACCTTCGTTCATGGCACGTAGGACCCAAGGTTTGGCTTGAAATAATGCTATTTCTGCGATAGGTTATACGGCATGGATACCACCTCCAGTGTTGCTCCCCGCAAGTCCGAACGTCGTCCCCTCCGGCTCGCCATGGTGCTCTTGATGGACTCAGAGGAAGGGGAGGTACGGAACGAGGGGTATACGATCGATTTCTCCCAACATGGGTGCCGGATGGAGGGCGTCGCATCAGTTTGCGAAGGACAGTTGGTTCGATTGCTTCCTTGGGAATCCACCGAGGGCGCCATTGCCGGCCGCGTGGTGTGGGTGGGTGATCCCGCCTCGAAATTGGCAGGCGAAGCAGGTATCGAGTTCCTCCAGCCGCTCCCCTCGATGGTCTAGCGGGTCGGTACAAGCCACGGGGCTCAGGGCGTCGAATTCATGACCCGGGGCTCGGGACTCGGTTTCACCTTCCATTTCAGCACCCGTTCTTACTGACAACTGACCACTGACCACTGACAGCTCTTCAGGTCCCGCTCACACACGGTCAAGGTTGCTGTAAATATCGCCGATGTTTGCATTCACGCCGGTCTGGAGAGGGGGCAAGTTACCGAAGTGGGGTGACGACCGGGAGATATTGCGCGCGATGTACTCTGCGTAGCCGTTAGACTGAAGCGACTTAAGGGATGCAACGGTGATGCGCTTTTGCATATCGGCCACGGTGAGGCCCGCCTTTTTGCCTTCTTCGACTTTCGCGGTCAGTTCCTCAATATAGTTTCGCATGTTCGACATGTAGGTGCGCCCGTCCTGAAGCGGGGCGTGTCCGGGCAGGATTTTGGTGAACTCAAGCTGGCCAACCGATTGGATGGTCCCTGGCCAAACTCGCGGATAGCCATCGGCAATGTTGGGTAGAAAGCCGTGGATCATATCTCCGGTGGCAATCACTCGCATCTGCGGACAATAGACTACAACGTCGCCCGCCGTATGGGCTTGGCCGTGAAATTCGATATGAAGGTCGTGCGCCGAATCCTGGAGCGCATACGATTTTTCGAAGGTGATGGTGGGCAATTCGAGAGTGTAATTCTGGAGTTCCGCCCAATAAGCTTCGATCTGCCGGATCTGCTCGGCACAGAAAGCTTTCTCTTCCGCGGAGGCAGACTTGGCAGCGCGGGCCCGAAGCTCCTCCACCCGCTTGGGCGCCTGGTCAAGAGAAGCCTTCAGACGCCCCACGGCTAATTCTGACATGAGTTGCTTGGTGGCGGCGCTGGCGATGAAGTCAATCTTCTGTTCCGCGATGCGATAGGCGTGGTTGCCCTGCGTGTGATCCCAGTGAAAGTGCGTGTTAATAACATAACGCACCGGCTTCAGTGTGATCTCCCGCTTGATCTGGCCCAACAGAGAGGTGGCAGCCGATGGTTTGGAGTGGGCGTCGACCACGACCACTTCCTTCGATCCTACAAAGATGGCCGCGTTGCAGTTGATCATCGCTTGGGGCCGTGCCTCGGCGAAATAAACGCCCTCGGCTGCCTTCTGAATATCGAAGAGCTTGGATCCGGGGTCAAGCGCCGCCCGCGCCCAGGCGGCGCGATGATAGGCAAGCTCCAGGATCGAGGCCCCGGCCAGGGGTCCGCCTATCAAGACACGAAGAAAATCGCGGCGCGAGGGGTGCCCTTCGTGCGGGTGCGCGCGATGCTCCGATGGGCTGGAAGAGTGATGATGGAAATGGGTATCCATTTGAAGGTCCTTCGAGGGGCAGCAGCAGCCCGACACTTTCGCAAGACTCTGGCCTCTCACTGAATTGGGTAGCGACCGGCAAGGACAAGCCCAGCCGCAATATCCGCACGAACTTTACAGCCGTGAGGACTTGGGCGCAAGACCAATTTATACAAGCTTTCAGCTGTCGGCTGTAAGCTGTTATGCAGAGCGACATAAGTGTTTGCGCATTCCGCTGTAGGGGCGGTCTATGACCGCCGGTCGGGGCTCATAGAGCGCCACCACAATTTATGTCGCTCAGTATAGTCAAAAGCCGCCAGGCTGAACCGCGAGCCTTGCGCAACGTTTCCCAAAGGGTCTTCTTCATCAATGCCGACGGAAAGCGCCGCCTGCGACTTGCTCAAGGCGTTCGAGGGTGTCGGGATATTTGCGCCCCTTACACCCATCGCGTGGCGGAGGCCCTGTTTCTTGAGGGCGGCGATTTCCCGATGTGACCTGTGGGAGCTGTAAGAGGCATTGACAAGAGAATAGTGACGAGTGGCTAGAAACAGGCAAAGTCCGAGCTACCTGCCGGGGAAGTTGCGCAGGCCGTAACCCACAAAAACGCCATCGAATAATCCATCGGCGAAGGGCAGGGCCACAGCATTGCCGCAGACCACCTTGACTCCGCCGCGCCGGTGCGCCAAGCGAAGCATCTGTTCGGTAAGGTCAACGGCCACCACCCTCGCGCCAGGCATTGATTGCCGGACGATTTGGGAAAAGTCACCCGTGCCGCAGGCCAGGTCCAGGACCATCGCCCCGTTGGGCAACGAAGCCTTTTTCACACTGAGCTGCTTCCATCTCCGGTCCATGCCGAAAGAAAATACGTGCGTGACGAAGTCGTAGCGCGGGGCAATAGCCCCGAACATTTGGCGCATCAGGCGCTAGTCGTGTTTTTCCGCGGGAGGGCCCATGGGCAGAATAAATCCTACCATTGTTGCAGGCACGGTATTGTGCAATCCCCCGATGACCGGATGAAACGATGGTTCAATGGCCCAATCTTTGCAAAATTGACACATCTGGACCGGTGTGTTAGGTTGGAATTTAGAGTGTTGGTCACAAAGGCTTGTGTGGTTGACGTGCTTTTGATGAGGTGGGCTTACCACGATGGGCAATTCTGATCGATTCTTCTTCGACCGCTTTGGACTGACGGAGGCGAATCTCTCTCAGTATCTGGGGGCGGCGCTTTCCGAGGGCGGCGAGTATGCGGACCTCTACTTCGAGCACACCACCACGTCGTCGCTGCTGGTGGACGAGTCGCTGGTGAAGACCGCCACGGAAGGAATTAGCATGGGCTGTGGCATCCGCGTGGTGGCGGGTGAGCAGACCGGCTACGCCTACACGGACGACCTGGCCCCGGAAAAGATCCTGAAGGCGGCGAAGATTGCGGCGCGCATTGCCAGCGGTCCGGCGCGCGTTTCGACGGTGGGCTTAAGCGCGCTCGACCCCCATCACGATTTCTACCATGTGCTTGTGCCCTCGACGGACCGCGATTTGTCCGACAAGCTTGCGCTGGTGGTGCGGGCGGACGTCGCGGCGCGCGCTTACGATCCGCGCATCAAGCAGGTGCGCGCGACTTACGGCGACCAGATTCGCCATATCCTGATCGCCGGGTCGGACGGCCGCGTGGTCACGGATTTCCAGCCGCTGGTACGCCTGAATGTTTTCACCATCGCCCAGGACGGCGGCAAGCTCCAGTCCGGTTCCAGCGGCGGAGGCGGGCGCGTGGGATTGGAGTTTTTCTCCGGCGAGCGAGAGCCCGAGCACTTCGCCAAAGAGGCGGCGCGGCAGGCGATTGTACAGCTCGAGGCGCGCGAAGCTCCGGCGGGCGAAATGGAAGTGGTGCTGGGTCCGGGATGGCCGGGCATCTTGCTGCACGAAGCCATCGGCCATGGCTTGGAGGCGGATTTCAACCGCAAGGGCATCTCGGCTTTCAGTGGCCGAATGGGACAGCGCGTGGCTTCCGACATTTGCACGGTGGTGGATGACGGCACCATTCCGGCGCGGCGCGGCTCGCTGAATGTGGATGATGAAGGTGAGCCCACTCAGAAAACCGTGCTGATTGAGAATGGCATCCTGCGCGCCTATTTGCAGGACAAGCTCAGCTCCGACATTCTCAAAACCACGCGGACAGGGAACGGGCGGCGGGAAAATTACGAGCACATTCCCATGCCGCGCATGACCAACACTTACATGCTGGCGGGCACCGAGGCTCC